>Ga0302320_10014182_pt1 | contig 16523 bp, 13 predicted proteins | sample Bog_T0_3_FD_202130 | JGI IMG/M metagenome (GOLD analysis project Ga0302320, IMG submission 202130) | Peat permafrost microbial communities from Stordalen Mire near Abisko, Sweden - Bog_T0_3 | ecosystem: Environmental > Terrestrial > Soil > Wetlands > Peat | place: Sweden: Abisko, Stordalen Mire... | reverse complement strand
GATTGTTTCCATGCTGCATCCACGCGCGGCGAATCCCCGCAGCCGAGCGGGTCAGGCTGTTGGCCTCGGCAAGCAGTTTTGTCTCCTCGTCATGAACATGGCAGACCACTTCCACCGACAATTGCCGCAACAAGGTCCGGCGCAACCCGCTTTGCACCATCGTGACATCGGTGACGACGCGCGTGTATTCCGAGAGCGCCTTAAGCCCGGCTTCGACAGCGCTCGCCGAGATATAAATGTCGTCCACAATTTCAAAATCGCCGCTCGTGTGCACGAGCCGTTGCAACACATCGCGCTGCGGCTCGGCAAAGCCGGACCAATCCCGCCCCGCGTCGATGATGCGAAAACTTTCCGCTTCGATGGGATGCGCCTTGTAGGCCTGCGTGCGCAAATCGACGGCCGGCTCTTCCGGCGGCTGTTTGCCATTTCCCGCGCGAACGTGAAAATGATGCCCCTGCTGCGGCGCCCCGACTTCATTTTCGTAGCCAACGATTTGCACGCGATATTTGCAAAGGCCGCAATTCATCGCGGCCTGGCCGGCGATACTTTCCGCGGCCCGCTCGAGAAAGGCATCCGCGATGTGCTCGTGAATTCCGAGGTAATCGCACTTGAGCACTTCCACGCCGGGCTGGCTCGCGACGAGCGCGTCGGCCGCGGCGAAGATTCGCTTCACCAAAATCCCCGTGAACAGAAAAAACGGGGCGACGATCATCCGTGCAAAACCAAGGCGCGCTGCTCGTTTGAGACCTTCCGCCACCAGCGGCTCCGCGGTGCCCGAATAACAAACGAACGAAGCGCCAAAGCCGAGTCCTTCCTCCATCATCCGTGCCAGCTTCGAGACATCCGAATTGGCATCGGGATCGGTGGTTCCGCGTCCGACGACGACCAGGCAGGTGTCCGAGCGTTTGACAATCCGCGGCGAACGCGCCTCGGCCTCGACGATTTTTTCCCTGAACAGCTTGAAGACGAGCGGGTGCAAATGGAGCGGCGCGCCGTAATGGAACCGGGCCTCGGGAAATTCCCTTTGCAGCGCATGCACTTCGCTCGGCATATCATTCTTTGCGTGGGCTGCGGCAAGCAGCACGCCCGGCACGACCGCGACCTCGCGCGAACCCGCTTCGATATTGGCCCGCACAGCTTCATCGATGGTCGGCCGGGCAAACTCGAGGAATCCGTGCGTGATGACACGTCCACCGCCGCGTACTTTGAGAATTTCCATCAGGCGCTCGAATTCAACGATCCCCTCCGGGTCGCGGCTGCCGTGGCCGGCCAGCACGATGCCATATTCATCGGCTTGCGGCGCACTCACGTTTTCACCTCCGGTTCAATCTGGCTGGGCATCGGATGCGGCGTGCGTATGAGCATGATGCTCATATCGCTGAAGTCTGCCGTGCAATCGGAGAGCGCGCCGCTCCAGGCGGCTTCCGACTGCGTCAGCCGCTCCCAGACTTCGGTCGGCTGCTCGCCGTCGATGCCGTGCGAAATCAAGAACGCGGCGATGTCCTTGGGCATAAAATCCCACGGGTGTGGGATCACGATGGCGTTGCGGCCATCCTCGAGCGCATGGACGAGATGCTTCTTGAACGGCTCGAGGTCGCCGCGGCGGTGAAAGGTAATAAACGACGTCTCGTCGAAGCAAACCCGGCCCCGCGAAGCAAGGATCTGTGCGGAGCTGATTCCCGCCACGGTTTCCACCCGGTGCCCGCAGGCACGCTCGACCCGCTCGAGAAACTGGAATCCGGAAAAATGAATGTCTCCCATGAAAACAACCGCGCATTTCAAGCCCTGGTTGTGCAGCGCCGCGACGTCGTGCAATTTCTCGACCTGGTCTTTGTATCCCATCGTGACGACGCGGCAATCGGGGCGAATCAGCGGGCGCACCAGATCGACAACCGCCGTAAAACCGGCGACCACGTCCGCGGTTTCGACGAGTTCCCTGCCGCGTTGAGTGAGATACCCGAGATCGCCGGGACCAGCGCCAATACACCAGATCATATAGTTTCGAGATTCATTGAAGGATTGAGAAGCATGCCGACCGCCGACTGGCTGGTCGGAAAATGGAGATGCACGTAGGAAGCGCGGAGATGTCCGTGCGCAAAGCCTTCCCGGCGCGTGGAGCCAAGCCGTTTGCGGCGCACATTCCAGAGGTTCGCCGATCCCGCCTCCGCCTGCCACCGGGAGTAATGGAACTCGTGGCCGTGAAACTCCGCACCATCGGAGCCTTCGAGGCCGGTGCAGGCGCAATAGCCAAACTGGTGAAGCCTGCCGGTCATTTCCACCGCGCCCGGGATCGCGCCCGCCATAGGGTAGCGGCTGCCGTCTAGCGCGATCAACTCCTCCGCAAGCAGCATCAGCCCGCCGCATTCCGCATAGCACGGCATCCCGGCTTCGATGGCCGACCGAATCCCGGAACGCATCCTCTGATTTTGCGATAGCGCATCCGCGAACACTTCTGGAAATCCGCCGCCAAACACGAGGCCGTCGATATCTTGCGGCAGCGACGCTTCGTGGATCGGAGAAAACTCGACGAGTTCCGCCCCGGCGCCTCGCAGGTAGTCGAGGTTCGACTCATAATAAAAATGAAACGCCTCGTCCCTGGCGATACCGATCCGGCATTGGCTGGGCGGAAGCGGCAAAGGATCGGAAGCCGCAGGGGCGGGCGAGAGCATTGCCATGATGCGCGGCAGATCGAGATGCCGCCCGGCAAGCCGCGCAAGCTCGCCGCGCGCCGGGAGGCTCCGTTCCTGGCTCGCTTGCAAGCCAAGGTGCCTTTCCGGCCAGGCTAGTTCTTCGCAAACGGAGATGGCTCCGAGCACCGGAAGCCCGAGCGGCGCAATCGCCTCGCGCAAATAATCGGCGTGGCTGCCGCCGCCCACCTCGTTCAAAATCACCCCGGCAATCCGCCCCTCGCCGGCTTCCGCGATAAATCCGCGAATCGCCGCGGCGAGTGAACGCCCGGATTTTGCGCTTGGAACGATGAGCACTACCGGCCAATCGAGAATCCGCGCCAATTCGATAGTGCTTCCTTCGTCGGAACGGACATCGCTTCCGTCAAAGAGGCCCATGACACCTTCGACGATTCCAATCTTTCCGGCGCCATGCAGGGCGGCCTCTCGCGCAATGCCGTCGGCTCCCATCAACCACGCATCGAGATTGCGCGAAGGCGTTCCAGCATACCTCGCGTGGTAGGCCGGATCGATGAAGTCCGGACCTGCCTTGAACGGCTGAACCGGCATGCCGCGCTCCGCCAGCGCGGCCAGCAGCATACACGTCACGGCGGTCTTGCCGCTGCTGCTGTGCATCCCGGCAAGAATCAATCCGCTGGATGGATTGCATGAGCGTCCGTGCATCAGAACTCGATCCCCCTGCGCGCTTCCACTCCCTGATCGAAGTGGTGTTTGATCTTTCGCATCTCCGTCACAACGCCCGCGAGGGCGATCAATTCTTCCGGCGCATGCCGTCCGGTGAAAACGAGTTCCACGTTCTCGGGCCGTTTCCCCACCAGCGCAACGGCGCGCCCGACGTCGATCAACCCGCGATGCAGGCAGTAATTGATTTCATCGACGATCACCAGGTCGTACTCGCCGCCGGACAGCACTATTTCGAGCGCGTCCATTTCCTTTGCCAGTGCGGCACGCATCGCCTCCACGTGCTCGGGGATGTGTTTGCTTCGCGATAAAATCCAATCCTGCTCGACGTTACGGTACGTCAAATTCGGATGCAGGTTCGGACAGATCGCAAGCTCACCGGTTTTCCAGCGCGGCTTCATCATGCGCAAATAATAAACGCGAAAACCGCAGCCGAGCGCCCGCAGCATCAGCCCCATCGACGCAGTGCTCTTGCCCTTGCCTTCGCCGGTGTAGATTTGAAAAGCGCCGCGCTTCAAACGCGGAGGTTGGGATTCGGTGTCCATATCAGCAGAAGAAACGCAGCATAAATAGAAGCGCAACAAAAGCGGCGGCGGATGCTCCCGCGACACGCCACATCCAGGCCAGGCTTGCCGCGATGTCCGCCGGGGCGGCGGCGCGGCCCGGCGCGTTGAAAAGGGGGCCGGAAACCCATTGCCCGCCGTAAGAATTATCGCCGCCAAGGCGCACGCCGAGCGCATAAGCCATTCCGGCCTCACTCCATCCGGCATTCGGACTGGCGTGCCCGGGAACCTCGCGGCAAAGGGTTTTCCAGCGGACCGCGGAAGAGAAAATGCAAAAGGCCGCGCCGCAAATCCGGGCCGGCAGCCAATTGAGAACATCGTCGACGCGGGCCGATGCCTTGCCGAATTTTTCGTATCTCTCGTTCCGATGGCCCACGATCGAATCGAGCGTGTTCGCGGTGCGGTAGATCAACGCGCCGGGCGCACCGCCCACGAGGCTCCAGAAGAGCGGCGCGAGCACCGCGTCGGTGGTGCTCTCGGCGACGCTTTCGATGGCCGCACGGCTAATGCCGGACTCGTCCAGCTTCTCGGTGTCGCGCCCGACGATCCATGCCAGCCGTTTGCGGGCGACAGCGAGGTCGCCGCTCGCGAGCGGCGCGATCACGGCCCGGACATGGCGCGCAAGGTCCATCGCCGCAAGCGCCTGATAAATTATCAGGACTTGAAGAATCCAGGCCGCGAGCGGGTTCAACGCGACGCAAAGCCGCCACGCGCCCACGTAGATCGCCAGCATGGTGCCGGTGACCAGCATCCAAAAAATTACGCCCAGCCACACGCTGTGCCGCAGCCGCGCGGTCAGCAGTTTCTCGTAAATGACCGACAGCCGCCCGGCCAGCCGGGCGATATGCGGGCAACCGCGCGGATCGCCCAGCAGGAGGTCCAGCGCGATCGCCAGCAGCATCTGGAAGCCGTCACCCCGCCACATAACGCCAGATCTCCTCGAGGTTGAGATGACTTTCCAGCATGCCGGCCATGCCGTCGTAAATGCCCTGCAAATGGTCCCGCCAGTAGACGTGCGACGGCTGGTAGCCCGCGAAACCGGCTCGCGCCGCCAGCTCGGCGCGAATTGCGGGAGATTCGAACAACCCGTGAAGATAGGTGCCCCAGACGTTCCCGTTGCGGCAGCCCTCTTCGCGCGCCTCGCCGCCGTTGCGTACGCGCAGCAACGAGCCGCACGGGTGCGTCATTTCTGTCCGGCCCATGTGGATTTCATAAGCCGTCCATTGGTCAGGACCGTAGGACGCCGAGACTTGAGACACCTCTTTCGTTTTCGAAAACATGGTTTGAACCGGCAGCAAATCGAGTCCGGCCAGCGCTCCGCAATCTCCCGCGACGCCCTCTGGATCGCAAACCCGTTCTCCAAGCATCTGGTAGCCGCCGCAAATGCCAACGACTGGCGTCCCGCGCCGCGCCGCCGCCGAAATCGCCTGGTCGAGGCCGGTTGCCCGGAGCCACTCGAGGTCCGCCACGGTGTTCTTGCTGCCCGGCAGAATGACAGCCTGCGCATCCTTGATTTCATCGGGTTTCCGCGCCCATTGCACGCGCACGCCCCCGTCGAGCATCCACGGCTGGCAATCCTGCGAGTTGGACAAATGCGGAAACCGAATCCACGCCAGCTTTCCGCCATCGCCGGCGCGCTCCTCCGCGTCGCGGCAAAGGCTGTCCTCGCTCTCCGGTTGAAGGTCCGCGCGGAAGGGCAGCACCCCCAGATAGGGCAGCGGCACCCTTTCCGCCAGACAGCGCCGCGCATCGCTGAAGAGCGCAGGATCGCCGCGGAATTTATTGACCACGACGCCAAGCCCGCGAGCCTTATCACGCGGCTCGAGCAAGCTCCACGTGCCGACGATTTGCGCAAAAACCCCGCCGCGCTCGACATCGGCGACGAGCAGCCATTTCCCATCCAGATGATGCACCGGGCGCAGATTGACGATGTCCCGCGTCATCAAATTGAGTTCCACCGGGCTGCCCGCGCCTTCCAGGACAAGAACGTCACACTCCTTTTTCCAATGCTCGAGCGTATCGGACACGACCGTCCAGAGCTCTTCGACACGCGTGTAGTAGTCCGCCGCGTGGACGTGCTCCCGCGCCTGCCCGAGCACCACGAGTTGCGAACCAAGCTGGCCCGAGGGTTTGAGCAGGATCGGATTCATTTCCACCGTTGGCAGCAGCCCGCATGCTTCCGCCTGAACAGCCTGCGCGCGCCCGATCTCCCCGCCGTCGAGGGTCACGTACGAATTGTTCGACATGTTCTGCGCCTTGAACGGCGCGACCTTCAGACCCTTGCGGCGCAGCCACGCGCACAAAGCCGTCGCCAGCCAGCTCTTGCCGCTGTTGGACGAAGTGCCGAGAACCGAGATCGCTTTCATGCCGCCTTTCGCGCCCTCCCGGCGCAAATCATTTCCAATTCTTCGGCGAGCCGGTTGTTCTCCGCGTCGGTCCGCACCGCAAGACGGATGAACCGGCCCCGGGACATTCCGTAAAACGAATCGCACACGCGGACAAGCAGTCCCCGGCGTCCCAACTCCCGGTAAATGGAATGCGCATCCAGCGATGGCTCGGTGATTTCCACGAGCAGGAAATTGCACGTCGAGGGGCAAACGAGAAGCCCCGCAATTTGTCCGAGGCGCGCCGCGAATCGCAATCTCGCCTCCTGCAATTCACGGAGACCCGCCAGCAGCCGCGCGTGATTGCCTGGGGTTAAGTTGGATGCGGCCCATGCTTCGGTAACGGAATTGATGCTCCACGGCGGCTGCATCTTGCGAAGTTGCGCGAGCCATACCGGATTCGATGTCGCCAGGAATCCCATGCGCAGCCCGGGAATGGCCCAGCTCTTGGTCAATGAACGCAGCACGATCAACGACGGATATTTATCGAGAACCGGCAGGAGCGTCTCCCGCTTGTGATCGGCGACGAACTCGATGAATGCCTCGTCCACGATCCAGCATTTCGGACGTTTCCACACCCGCTCGAGCAGGCGGCACAACTCGGCCCGGGCCTGGAGGGAACCGGTCGGGTTGTTCGGATTGCCGAGAACGACGGCGTCGAAGGGCTCGAGCAGATGCGCCCATTCGGATGCCGGCGCCTGCCACAATTGGCGCGCCAGCGGAATCCGCGAATACTCGCAGCCGCCGGCCTCGAACGCGCGGCTGTAGTCACCGAATGCCGGCTCGACAATGGCCGTTTTGCAACCGCCGAAGAGCCTCGCGGCAAGGTAGAGCGCCTCGATTGCGCCCGCCGTGGGAATCAGTTGCTCCGCATTGTCGCGATAAACGGCGGCCAGCCGGCGACGGATACCGTCCGCATCGGCCTCCGGGTAACGGACGACGTCCGCGCGCCATGTCTCCCAATCCTCCGGCGAGACCGCGGGGGCGAGGACATTGATATTGGCGCTGAAATCCACGAATGAATGCGGCGGCAAGCCAAACTCCTTGGCTGCATCCAGCAATCGCCCGCCGTGAAGTGCCTGCGACACGTTTAGACTTCTCCCTCCGGGACTGGCGATTGAACGTGCCAGCTGTTGGGCGCCAGCGGCGCCGGCGTTCCCCATCGATCCTTGAAAAGCAACGTTTGAAGGCGCTCCCGCTCCTTCCAGCCGACTTCCTGCAACAGCGGCATCGGGCGAAATTCCACCGGATACCCGATGCATAAATAGGCAATCATCTCGACCCCCTCGGGCAAGCCAAGAATGCGCTCGACGGCAGCCTGGTCCAGAATGCTCACCCACCCTACTCCGACGCCTTCCGAGCGCGCGGCAAGCCAAAGATTCTCGATCGCAAGGCAGACGCTGTAAGGCGCGGTTTGCGGCATGGGCGCCCGGCCCAGGACGTAGGAGCCGTTGCGCGCATGATCGCACGTCACCGCGATATTCAGCGGCGACTCGAGGATCCCTTCCAATTTTAGCGAATTGTAGAGCCGGCTGCGCGGAGTGCCATCGAGCTTCAGTTTTTCGTTCGAATTGACCGCGTCGAAACTCTCCTTGATCTGCCTGCGTATTTGCGCCGATTCGATCAGGATGAAATTCCACGGCTGCATGAATCCGACCGACGGAGCGGCATGCGCGGCTTCGAGGATGCGCCAAAGGACATCGGCGGGGATCGAGTCGGACCGGAACTGCCGGATGTCGCGCCGGGCATGGATCAAACGGCGGACGAGCTCCTTTTCCGCGCTGGAAAATTCATGGGCATGAATTTCCGCGGCGCAGGGAGCCCCGGATGTTTCACAAGTGGTTTTTATGTTTTCACTCTCCATTTTTGCGATGAAGCTTTTTTGCGGCCGTCACCCGAGAGAAATGGGGTTCGGCACATGGTGAAAATTCGCAGGCAGGTATTCGGACTCCAAGTTTATGCCTCCCGGGGGAGGGCGCCTTTTCTCCAGCCTTCACCAGCCAAACCGGCTGATTGACTTTTCCGGCAGGAAATCCAGTCCTGTCCGGTGGAGAATCGTGACTTGATACCGCAGCGCAACTGTGACCGTTTCTCACGGTCTTCCCTGAATCTGCGAATCATCTTTAAGCTATCAAAAAACTGCCCGCATCCAACCATGAATCGCCCGATTGTCAATAGTTGAACTGCCTTTATTGCAACGAGGGCAAATTGCGGCGCACTATCTTTTCGAGCGCCTCCAGCCAGCGCGGATGCTCGTTCATGCACGGGATGAGCGTGAGATCGGCACCTCCGGCATGGGTGAAGCTTTCGTGGCCGCGCATCGCGATCTCCTCGAGGGTTTCGAGGCAGTCGGAGACGAAGGCCGGGCAAATCACGAGCAGCCTTTTAACACCTTCTTCGGCCAGGCGCTTGAACTCGAAGTCGGTGTACGGCTTCAGCCACGGCTCGCGTCCGAGCCGGGATTGGAACGAGACGGAGAATTTCCCCGCAGGCACGCCGGCCTCCGCCACAAAGGCGCGCACAGTGGCGAAGCATTGCGCGCGGTAGCATGTGCGGTGGGCCGGACTCGGCGTCTCGCAGCAGTCCGGCGTCGAGAGGCAATGGCTGCCGGTCGGGTCGGCTTTGCGCAAGTGCCGCTCGGGCAGCCCGTGGAAACTGAACAACAGATGATCGTAATCCGTTTTCAAATAATCCGCCGCACTCGCCGCAAGCGCCGCGATATAATCAGGATCGTTGTAATACGGCTCGACGATTTTCAATCGCATCTCCGGCGCCAGCCGCGCGGCGACCTCCCGGGCCCTTACGACCGCGGTTTCAAAACTCGACATGGCGAAATGCGGAAACAAGGGCACCACCAGCAGGTCCGTGACCCCGGCCGAAAGCAGTCCGGCGAAAGCCGATTCAATGCTCGGATTCTGATAGCGCATGGCGAGCTCGACAACGAGGGCGTCCCCGGTGCGATCCCGCAATTTGCGCGCGACGTTGCGGCTGGTTACGACGAGCGGCATTCCCTCCTTTGTGCAGATTTTTTCGTAAGCTTCCGCGGATTGCGCGGGACGGCTTGGCAAAATCGCGAGATTGACTACGCACCACCGAATGGGCCACGGCGCATCGAGCACGCGCGGGTCCATGAGAAATTCCCGGAGATACTTTCGCACATCGGCAACTGAAGTGGAGTCGGGCGACCCCAGGTTGATCAGTAAAACCCCCGGTTTGCTCATAGTCCCGGAGCCAGTATCCTCCCGACACGTTCCGCCATGTTGCAGCCCGAAACGATGGAATCGCTGAGCGAAACTCCGTCGCGGTAGTGGCCGGCAAAGAAAAGATTCGGCGCCGCCGCTTCAATTTCCGCCATTAACGCCCGATCCTTGCCATAACCGACGTTGTACTGGGGAATCGCCTTGGGATAAAGCGCGCAGTGCTGAAAGGTCGGTTTGCCACTTACCCGAAGCAGCACGCGCAAGTCTTCGCACGTAAGCTCGATGAGCTTCTCAGGCGGCAGCATTGCCAGGTCCGGATGCCGTTCGCCTCCGATATAACTAGTGAGTGTGAGATGCCCGGCGGGCGCGCGATTCGGAAACAGCGAAGACGAAAAAATCGTGCCCAGAATCCTGAAGCCCTCGATCCCCGGGATCAACACTCCAAAGCCTTCGCATGGATGGGCCACCTCCTCTCGGCGGAAACCGAGCACCACGCTCGCCACCGGCGGATAGTGAATCCCGGAAAATGCGGAAAAGCTTACGGATGCTCGCGATTCAATTTTCAGTTCGGCGAGTTGGTGGGCCGTGCCGGCGTAAATAACGGCGCTGTGCGCGGCCCGGGATTCGCCGCCCAGACCGCGGCATTCGAGCATCCAGCCCTCCGGAGTCTGCTCGAGTTTGCCGACGGCGGTGTTGAATTGCGCGGCGTCGCCGAGGCTCTCGCGCAAACCGTCGGGCAATACTTGCAAGCCTTCGTCAAACGAGAATTTTGGCGCGCGATCTTTTGCGATCTCGCCCCGTTTCCTTCGTTCGCGGGCGCCGAGAATCTGGCCCTTGATCAGCGAGCCGTATTTTGCCTCGAGTTGCGCGAGCTTTGGAAACGCCTGCTCGACGGAGAGTTTCCACGGATCGCCCGCGTAAACTCCGGCCACCAGCGCGTCGATGGCGTGGTCAAGAAATTCCCGGCCAAGCCGTCTCACGACAAACTCCGCGATGCTTTCCTCCCTGCCATCGCGGCGCGGCGGCACAAAAGGCTCGCGAAGCACGGCGAGTTTTGCCTTGGGCGAGAAAAGCTTCGTGGTCAGGAACCCCGGTAGCGAACCGGGCATCTCGATCGGGCGCTTGTAGCGGACGACGTAACGCGCCTCCGCTCCCGGAGCCGGATCGAGACGGCGCGACTCCAGCCCGGCGTCGCGGACGAGTTGAGCGACTTTCGGCGACGTCTCGAGAATCGTGTTCGGCCCAAACTCGGCGAGGTATCCATCCTGCCGCAAGGATCGAATGACGCCGCCGGCATGGCTGGCCGCGTCGTACAGCGTGACTGGAATGCCCGCGCGTTTCAGGTAAAACGCCGCGGTTAGTCCCGTGATTCCACCGCCAATGACTGCTACGGGTTTCACGGATGGTTTCTCAGATGGTCTTCGAGTGCGCCTTTTCGCCGGCAGGCGCGAGGGTATTGTCAAAGCACATCGCAATATTGCGGATGAAAAGCCGGCCGATGTCGGTAACCTCGAAACCGCCGGGAGTCCGTTTCACGAGGCCGTCGCTTTCGAACGGATCGAGCGCGGCGAGTTCGCTCGCGAAGGTTTGCTCGAATTTGACGCCGCAGCGTTGCGACATCGTTGCAAAGTCGAGCGAGAGATTGCACATGATGGTCATGATGACTTCGCGGCGAATCTTGATCTCGTCAGTCACGAAGAAGGCGCGCAGGAGCGGCACGCGGCCGGCATCCACGGCTTCCTGATATTTCGGAAGCTCGCGTTCGTGCTGCCAGTAAGCATCGGGAATCTGCGAGATGCTCGACATGCCAAATGCGTAAATGTCCGATCCCGCGCGCGTGCTGTAGCCCTGGAAGTTGCGCTGGAGCTGCTTGTTGCGCTGCGCCACGGCCAGCTCGTCGCCGGGCCGCGCAAAATGGTCCATCCCAATATAAACGTACCGGCCTCCGTCGGTCAGTTTCTCGATCACTAGCTTGAGCATTTCCAGCTTGGCTTCCGGAGCGGGCAGGACTTTTTGCTCGAGAATTTTCTGCGCGGGCTTGATCCACGGCACGTGCGCGTAGCTGAACACGGCGAGCCGCTCGGGCTGCATCTCGAGAACGATATCGAGGGTCTGGTCGAAGGATTCCGGCGTCTGGTTTGGCAGGCCGTAGATCAGATCGAGGTTGATCGATCCAAAGCCCAGTTCGCGCATCCAGTCGATTGCCTGCTGTGTCATCTCGCGCGGCTGGATGCGGTGGACGGCCTCCTGGACCTTTGGATTGAAGTCCTGCACGCCAATCGATGCCCGGTTGAAGCCGATCTCCTTCAATGCAACCAGATGCTCCCGTGTGAGCCGGCGCGGATCGACCTCGACGCTCGCTTCGATCTCCGGCGAAAAGGTGAAATGCTTGTGGATGACCTCGCCAAGCCTGCGCATTTCATCGGGCCTCAAAAACGTCGGCGAGCCGCCGCCAAAGTGAAGCTGGACCACCTTGCGCTCCAGATTCAACCGCCCCGCCATCGCAGCCACTTCGCGGGCAAGGTAGTCGATATAATCCTTCCCTTTGTCGTGGTTGAGCGTGATGACCGTTGTGCAGCCGCAGAACCAGCAGAGCGTCTCGCAAAATGGGATATGAAAGTAAATCGAGAGATCGCGTTCGGTGCGGTTATTGGCCTCGATGCGGGGAGCAAGGTCCTGCCATGAAACATCCTCGGTGAATTTGGTCGCAGGAGGGTAACTGGTGTAACGCGGTCCGGGCACGTTGTATTTGCGGATCAGATCGAGGTCTACCTGCAATGGTTTCATTTCCTCTTTCCTAACATGGATTTGCGCTTCTTGCTAACGGACTGTTGCCTTGACGGTGTCCACGAGCGCCTGGATGCACTCGAGGCTCGCATTCGGCGGGACGCCATGTCCGAGGTTGAAGATATAACCGGGCCGGCCTTCCATGGATTCCAGCAGCCCGGCAGTTTCCCTCGCCACGATCTCGGGCCGCGTCGCAAGCAGCGCGGGATCGAGATTTCCCTGCACTCCCACGTGCGCGGGCAAGGCCGCAGCCGTTCTTTCGAGGTTCAGCGTCCAATCCAGACCGATAACATCTGCCCCGGTATTGACCAGCGCCGGCCAGTTTCCATGCGCCCCTTTTGAAAAGACGATCACCGGCGCCTTGCCCTTGAGCGCCACGACAATCTCGCGCATCCATCGGGCGGAGCCTTCCTCGAAGGCGTTGCTCGCCAGCAATCCGCCGCAGCTATCGAATATCTGCACCGCGTCGACGCCCGAGGCGATCTGCAGCTTCAGGTACTCGATGACCGCGGCCGTGAGCTTCTCCATGAGATTTCCGAAGAGAACCGGCTCGGCGTAGAAAAGCTTCCTGGCGCCCGTCCCCTCCCCTCCGCTGCCGCCCTCGATCATATAATTGGCGAGCGTCCAGGGCGAGCCTGCAAACCCCAGTAATCCAGTATCCTTATCAATCTCACGGGTGATGATCGCAAGCGCATCCGCGACATACGCAAGCCGGCTTGTCACTTGCGAGGCATCCAGGCGGGCGAGGTCTTGCGCCGAGCGAATGGCGAACTTCATTTCGATGCCCCCGGCTTCACGAAACGCGTACGGTTGGCCCATTGCCTCGGGAATCACGAGGATGTCACTGAACAGGATGGCCGCATCAAAACCAAACCGCCTGATCGGTTGCAGGGTCACTTCGGCGGCCAGCTCGGGAGTCTTCACCAGCTCGATAAACGTCCGGCCCTCCTTGAGCTTGCGATACTCAGGAAGCGCGCGGCCGGCCTGGCGCATCAGCCAGACCGGAGGGCGGTCCATGGGAAGACAATGGCAGGCGCGCAGCAGGCGCTGCCTTGGCGTGAGGTCAGCCGCCGGTTCGTCCGCCAAATTTTTTTGCTGCTCCCTCACGCTCGTTGAAAACTGCGCCAGCGCTCCAAAGGCAGCCCGGCAATCGCCATCAGTACCAACTGGCCGATCATAAATCCGATGAGCCAGGGGAATGTCTTGTCCATGAATCCGTAGGAATGCAGCCCGACGCCCAGCATGTTCACGCCAAACCACGAAAAGCTCGTGATGACGTTGCCGAAGAGCGCCATAACGATCAAGCCGCGCTGCCGGATGTAGCCGCCCCAGCGCGCATGCAGGATCAGCGCGCACCAGAGCACGATCAAGAGCGCTCCGTTTTCCTTCGGGTCCCAGCCCCAGAAACGTCCCCACGATTGATCCGCCCAGATGCCGCCCAGCACCGTGCCGACAAAGCTGAAGAGCGTGGCGAAGCAGATGACACCGTAAGTCATTCGGGCCAGCGATTGCGCGGAATCCTTATCCATCGACCGCGTGAAAACACCCCGCACCACATAAAAGATTGCCAGCATTCCGGCCAGGAACATCGCGGAGTAACCTATGGTGATGCAAACCACGTGGGTGGCCAGCCAGATGTTGGTGTCCAGGACGGCCTGCAACATTTCCAGCGTGTCGCCGCTGCCAGCCAGGTGATGCGCGATAACCAGCGTGATAAACCCGATGAGCGAGGCGCACGCAGCCCCGATGCCGTCCTTATAAATCCGCTCGAGAATCAGGCCGATGATGACCGTCCCCCAGCCGATGAAGATCGCGGAGGAATAAAGATTGGTTACCGGCGGACGTCCCTGCAGATACATGCGCGAGCCGAGGCCGAAGGTATGCACCGCCAGCGCGATGAGCAGCACATAAAACGCCGCGCGGTTCAGCCCCTGGTTTCCGCCAAGCCACGAACAGGCCAGTAATAAGAACGCGAGCACATACAACCCCATCGCCTGGTAGAACGGCGCAACCTGGTTGAACAGGCTTTCGTAACCCGCGTAACTCCACGCCCTTGGTTCGCGCGCCGCCATCCATTGGGAAAGATCCTGGACCTGCCGATTGAACAAATCCGCATCGCCGGCCCGGTAGGCATCGCCGATCAGCGCGTATGCTTTCACGACCGGACTAACCGGGGCCGAGGAAATGACCCGCAGCAAACTGGCCCCCACTGACATCCATTCGTTCTGTTTGGAAGGGTCCGTCGGAGGCACCGCCAGCGCATACGCCACTTCCGATTGGCTCTGATAGCGGTCCACGAATTGCGCCAGCGCCTGCAATTTTTCCTTGTCGAATTTCTCTCCCTTTTGCCGATGCATCGTCGCGTCGACTCCCGCCGGCACCACGCTCACATAGGCCGCAATCTCATCCGAAAAATGGTCCCCGTCCTCGGGCTGAAGGCTGTTCTTGAGCCCCTGGTAAAGAATCAAAGCATTCCGTAAGTTTAATATCGCCGTCTGGAAACGCGATCGCTGCCCCGATTCCAGATTCTCCGCCTTCTGCCCCTCGTCATCGATCTTCTTCAGGAAGGGCGTCAACTCGGCAAAGCTATAATACTTTCGCTCTCCCTGCGGCCAGCCGAACATCCCTAGCACATCGGGATTATTGATGACAAACACGGCGTACTTATCCGCCACGGGCGCATTGAACAGCGCGTCCGCCAGCCAGCGCATCGGTTCGAGCGATTGCCCGTTATCGAGCCTCAGCGTCTGTTTCCCATGGATGATCACCAGGGAAGTGCGCGCGACCGTATCCAATGGCTTCCCCCGCCCGCCAACCAACACCGGAATTTTGCCGAACGCAATAACATCAAAATCTCCAGGCGCCGCCTTCGGCGGCCGCGAGTTCAATGCGAGCCAGAAAATGGCGATCAACACGCCAATCCACGGGGTAATACGTTTCATCATGTTGCAAGTGCGGCCTTCCGCCGCTGGGAAAAACCGCCGAATTGAAACGCGAACTGCACCAGCAGTCCGGCGCCAACGATCACGCACGCCACATACGGAGCTATGAAGGTTGGGTTATGCACTGTTTGCAGGATTGTGGCGGCATCGTTCTTTTCAAAACTGGCCTGGTAGTAAGTCTCTCCGCGATATCTCAGCGGATGATTCATATAGATCAGCACGTCCCGGTCTTCTGACCGCTCGGGATCTATCAGAGTAATCTGGCTCGCGTAATTCCTCGCGATGTCCGTGCCCGCGTACCGCTCGTGCGTGAACTTCTGAAGTGTCAGGCTGTATTTGTTGTAATAACGCTTCCGGCGCAGCTCGATCCGCCACGGTTTCCCCGCATAGTCAAAGGTCTGCGGCGCCCCGAGATCATCCGAAACCAGCCACGTCCCAAGCGGCGCCGCCGTCGCTTCGTCCGCGCTCGGCAATGGCACGATCTCAATGATCGCGCTGGCGGTATTAACGCCATCCGGCGACGTGTCTACATTGAGCGGTGTGACCGTCACGCGCGCCCCGATCCCTTCCGTGGCCGCCGGCGCCCCCCCCTTGTCGAGCATTTGCAGCCGGCAATTATCGTAGAATCGCCGGACGATAATCCGGAATGGCAGGCTGCTATGTTCGATGGTTCCTCCCGTCCGCAACCGCGCCTCGGGGATCGCCGTCACCTGGTCGAGTTCCTTGTCCGACTCATCGATTGCCGCAAGTTCCAACCAGCGCGAGTCCTCCGAGTAATTCTTCGTCTCCCCCGGCGCCAGCCGCATGGTGCTCTCGGTTGAAAACAAGTCGGTGAAAAGCCCGCCCGCGAGCATGACGATCAATCCCAGGTGCGTAAGGTGAATGCCGAGCTTGCGCCAAGCCCACCGGAACCTGCGCAGGTGCGCGGTAATCAGGTTGACCAGCAATACGCCGCCCAGCAGGTGCCCTCCGGGAAACAGCGGCAGCCGCAGCCCCTGCGAGCCAACCGGCCACCAGACGAACATGCTTTGAAAATAGCGGTCCTGCACCTCGTGGATGCCCAGATGCACCTGCGCAATCGTGCCGGCGAACACGAGCACGATCGCCGCCGCCAGCAAGATGATGGTCAATTTCAGCGACGAGACGAAATCGAAAATTTTGCGCAGCATTTCCTTTAGGGATGAAATTGAACTGACTCGAGAAACTTCGTGAATCTCCCCTTCTCGACGGTCACCAGGGCATCCGGGCCGGTTAACTTGAAGAACCAACTCTTTCCGTC
>Ga0302320_10014180_pt1 | contig 16523 bp, 8 predicted proteins | sample Bog_T0_3_FD_202130 | JGI IMG/M metagenome (GOLD analysis project Ga0302320, IMG submission 202130) | Peat permafrost microbial communities from Stordalen Mire near Abisko, Sweden - Bog_T0_3 | ecosystem: Environmental > Terrestrial > Soil > Wetlands > Peat | place: Sweden: Abisko, Stordalen Mire... | reverse complement strand
GCTCCCCGTCGGCGTAACGCCGTTGCTGGCGACCTGAACCGTGAAGCTGACTGGAAATTCAACGACGGTGGTCGTCGGAGGATTGACAAAGGCGATGGTGGTCGTCCCTGGTGAGATCGCTACGGGGACGGCTGCGGAAGTGCTGGTGCTGTCGTTTCCGTCGCCGCTATAGACCGCGGTCAGGGAGTTCAGGCCAACCGGGAGGGGCAGGCTGGGGTTAAGGGTAGCCTTACCGTTTACCAGCGGCGCGGCACTGCCGAGGGGCGTTGTTCCGTCCATGAAGGTCACGGAGCCGGTTGGGGTGCCGGATCCGGTTGTGGCCGTCACCGTTGCGCTCATCGCGGTGGGCAGTCCGGAGATTCCGGTGGCGGGTGCGGTCAAAACGGTAGTCGTCGCAGCCGGATTGACCTGTTGACTGACGGAAGCGGCAGCCGGTGCGTAGTTTGTATCTCCGGGGTAACTGGCGTTAATTGTGAGGGGGGTGGTGCTCACGGGAAGCGTGGAAGTCGTCCACGTCCACGTTCCGTTCGAGGATGTGACCTTCACGGGGGTAATGTTCCCGTACGAGAAAGTCGCTGTCTCGGGAGCGGCAAAGGTGCCCGTGATTCCCGCGACCGTAAAGGTGAATGTTACAGGCGCACCGTAGTTCGAAATCGGGAGCGAGGAGACAAGCGTTGCGGTCGTAGGCGACTGCATGTCCTGAATCAACGGCTTGCTTGTGCTTCCGTAAATAGGCTCGGCTGGGTCTCCGGAATAGACTGCTGTGATCGAGTTATTTCCTTGCGGCAGTGTCGCAGTGGAACAGGTTGCGGTCCAGGTGGTAGGGGTCGACTGCGATAGAGTTCTGCCGCTGCAGACTGGGGTAGACGCGCCCAGGATGAAATCGACGGTGCCGGTCAGCGGGACGCCTGCGCCATTTGTGGCCGACACGGTTGCGGTGAATGTGACCGTCGAACCCACGATTGCCGGGGGCACGGAAGCGGGCAGAGCGGTTGTGGTGTTCTGATAGACCGTCAGGGCCAGAAAGCCCCCGCCGTTATCCGTTGAGCAGCTGCTGGAATGAAAAGAGTCACTGAGGCTCTGGTTATAGCAGGCATAGATGCTGTGCACGCCCACTTGCAAAGCCGAAATATTCAGCCCGGCAGTAGCGGTTTCGACGGTGGTCGAGACAGTTGAGCCAACCTTTACGCCTGTGACTGGCGGTATTGCGGTATACGACGAGGCTCCATTGTAGGCGTCGTAGAAAATGACATTTCCCGTCAGGTTCTGTGTGCCCAGGCCGGTCGTCACCGTTGCGGTGAGGAGGGGAGTGGCCGCGCCATAAATGGCAGTCATCGGGGATGGCGGTAAGGCGACAGACGTCGAGCTCAGATTCGTCGCGAGTCCGTACGCGGTTATCACGAGGGGAGAATCCGGTGTGCTGTTTGTGGCGTCAATCAGCGTAGTGAGCTGTGTCTTCCCGTTGGGCAACAAGGGAGAGATTCCCGGTGCGAAAACAACGGAAATGCTGCAGTCGCTATCGGGATTCAAGGGCACTGTGAGGGAACAAGTGCTCGACACATTGGCATTTATCGAGGGATAAGAAGAATTCGTGTTGGGGACCACGGTAAAGCCGGTCACGTTAAGTGGTTGGTTGCCATCGTTCTCCAGTGTCTTCAGGAGCGGGTTGGAGAGTTGCCCTTGCCGCACAGCAACCGGCGTGAAATCGAGAAATCCCTGGTTTCCTGGAATCTCCTTGACCTCATAATTGCCCCAGTCTGCAAAGAAGATATTTCCGTTTCCGTCTATCGCGAGCCCAACCGGGGCGAACAAGTTATCTGCCGCATACAAGGAGGCAGGGATCGTTGAATTGGCTGCGGCTGTGACGTTCTTGGCTACAGTCGAAATGAATCCGTTCGTATTGACTTTGCAGATTTCACTGTCGGTGCTTCCTCCTCGCACGGTGAAATAGACGTTGTCAGCAGCATCGATTGCCAGGCCGGACGGCGAATTCAGGGCCTGAGTTGTTGCAGACTGTCCATCGGTTGGCAGGCCCTGGGTCTCGTTTCCGGCAAAAGCCTTGACGGTCAAACCGACGACGTTGAGGACGCGGTTGTTGCCAGTGTCGGCGATATAAAAGTTTCCCAAGGGGTCAACGGCGACCGCCCACGGGCTATCCAAAAGAGCGGTGGCCGTTGATCCAGTGTCCGTGGATCCTTGTGCTCCGGTTGGAGAGCCAGCCATCAGGTTGATGATGAGGTTGGCGGTCACTTCGCGGATCTCATTGTTTCCGGTGTCGGCAATCCAGATGTTCCCCACCGAATCGATGGCAACCCCTTGCGGAAAGTTGAGAGTGGCAGCGGTTGCGAGACCACCGTTTCCGATGGTCCCCGGTAGACTTTTTTGACCAAGTATCCCGGCTACCGTGGTGATGTCCCCCGGGGTGGAGCTGGTGGCTGCACTGATCATCCTGATCGCGTGGTTGCCGGTGTCGGCGATGAATAGATTTCCGGCCCCGTCGAGCGCCAAACCGTTTGGAGTATCCAACTGAGCGGAAGTGGCAGGGCCCCCATCCCCTGAGAAACCCTGTACTCCTGTGCCCGCGATGGTCGAAATGGTGCCAACAATATTAGGAGCAACGCCCGAGAAGGTAACTTTCCGAATCCGGTAGTGAAAGGTGTCGGAAATGTATAAGCTTCCGGCACCATCTAGCACCACGCTGGAAGGATGAAAGAGCTCTGCTGTCAGAGCATTTTCGGGATCTGAAACCGGCTGGGTCACGGTGCCATCTCCCGCCACGATCTGCAGGTTTCCGGAAAGCAAGACACCCAGCCCTCCCTTTCCGGTACCGGAGATCAAGGTATAGCCCAAGACTTTGCCGTTATTATCCAGGAGTTGAACAGCGCCGGCCCGCAGCCCGGGGGCCGAAGGGGTGAAGGTCACAGAAAGAATGCAGGATTGGCCAGCCGATTTTCCGTTGCAGGGACTGGGGTCGGAAGTCTTAAAGTCCAACCCGCTGATTCCCATCGTCAACACCTGCGCGGTGGCCTCTGAAGTCGAAGCGGAAGGCGAAACGGTTACAGAGACCGGAAGCGCACCGGACGTGGTTCCGACGTTGGTTGCAGGGAACTGAGCCCGCGCAAGGCTCCCGCCGCAAAGCCAGACGGTCAGGGCGAGGAAGCAGCCCAAGCCACTTCTCAACGCAGAAGCAACAATGCCGGCCTTTGCCTTTTTATCGCTCGCGACTTGGCGGAAGGGGATTTCCGGGGAGCCAAGCACTCCCTTCTTTGAAAATAACTGGTTGCAGAACTGTGAGCTGCGAGAGGTGGCGAAGTCTGAATGCTGGCTCATTTTTGGCTCCATACGATCCTGCTACTGATTCTCTGCTTGTTGCGACCCGGGTGCTGGTAAGTCAGGGCCCCGTCGCTTTACGTCGATCTGCCTTGGTTTCATGGGCTGAATCCATGTGCGTGCCGAACTCGAATTCCTTGGGAGTGAATCCATCGGATCTTGTGCGAGATAAATGAATGGTCGGTTCAGGCAAGAATAATTGATTCAATAGCTACAGAGATGAGCAACGATGTGAATTCAGAGGAATAGTGGGGATTTCTCTCCATCCTTGGACGTGCGCCTGAAAAAAGGGTTGGGAATCAAAAGGAGCCCGAAGAGACAGCGTCGCAATCAGCCGAAACCAAAACCTCTGCGAGCGGGCGTGCGTCCTAGCCGGGCGTCCACTCCCCATTATTTTCTCGTGCGGCTCGTACTGCGGACTGATCATTCTTGCACAGCAGTTGGAACCCGAATCCAGAGGACGAATTGACGGCATTCGGAGGCTGCTGCTACCGTTCCCAACGAAGCCTTGAATCGATTTAGTGGACCGGCCAGGGGCGGTCGATCCGGGGAACGGCTTCAGATTCAGGAAGAAGATTCGCATCATCTGACTCATTTTGCTCTCTTCAAAGCACCATTGTACCCACTTGTCAGCCATTGTGGACAACGCCTGCCGTTTTCCGGGCTCAGAACAATCTCGGGGCCGGGCCCATGACCGGGGACACAACCGGACCCGCGAACGGGCGGGCAACCGATCAAACGAATTGAATTTGAACACGGAGACATCAGGACCCATGCTCACACGCAGAAACTTCCTTCAGACTTCTTCCGCGGTTGTTTGCGGATCGGCGATTCTAGGCGGCAACCAGGCATTTGCGTCGCCCTTTGGTCTGCCGATTGGACTTCAGCTTTACTCGGTTCGCGAGCTCTTGCCCAAGGATTATGCGGGAACGCTCAGGCAATTGGCCGGGTTGGGCTTCCAGGAAGTGGAAGCGGCGGGCTATTACAACCTCGACGTCCAACAGGTGCGGCAAGCCCTGACCGACGCCGGGCTGCGCATGCCCAGCGCCCACTATTCCTTTAACGACCTGCAGCGCGACTTTGACAAGATCGTCGCCTTCAACAAGGAATTGGGCGTCGAATACCTGATCTGTTCGTTTCCCGGAATGAAAGACCCGACGCGGCTGAAAGATCGCTCCTTCCGCGGCATGGTGCAGGGTTTCACTTTGGAAGACTGGCGCTGGAACGCCGAGCGGTTCAACGAAATGGGAGCGAAGATCAAGGCAGCCGGTATGAACTTCGGATACCACAACCACACTATGGAGTTCGCCGCACAGAACGGCGTGGTGCCGTTCGATGAACTGCTCCGGCTCACCGATCCGGCGTTGGTGACCATCGAAATGGACTGCGGATGGGTGATGGTAGGCGGCGGCGACGCGGTGGACTATCTGAAGCGCTACCCGAATCGCATCTCCATGCTGCATGTGAAGGATTTCAAGAAGACTGACAAGCCTGCCACGGTGGTGGATCCGCCACCGGCTGCGGAGCTGGGAACGGGGACGGCAGACTATTACCCCATCTTCGCCGCGGCCAAAAAGGCGAACATCCGGCACTATTTTGTGGAGCAGGAAGAGTTCAATCTGCCACCCATGCAGTCGCTGAAGATCGATGCGGACTATATGAAGGCCTTCAAGGCCTGATCTTGTCCACGCGTTCCGTGCCCCATCCATTTCGCGTTTTTTGCGGGATGGGTGGGAAGCCCATCACTCCATCCAAGAGAAGTCAACAGAGGTAGGAATCCCGGACTGCGGGTAACTTCCTTTTTCATCTCGATCCGTTCGCCGATTTTTCGAGCGAACTGTAGGTAGACGAGATTTGGATTTGTGGCCTCCCACCCTTGAATCAAAAACGATTCAAGGATGGGGCACGGAGCGCTCAAAGCGAAGAAGCTTTGGCCCGCGCACCACGCCAGTAGAGAATCAATCCCAGCAGAATCGATGCAAGGGTGCCAGCCACCAGCTTCATCTCAAAGCCCAATTTGTTGGTAGAATCGCCGGGCGGCACCAGGGAAACGAAGATTCCCACCAGGACAACCACGAATCCCAGGCCGCCGCAGAGCCATACGCCGACAACTCCGCCGGGCACCAGCACGGCGTGCTCATTCTCCTTGCGATCCTTGCGCGCCGCAAGCTTGATGACGGCAGCAAACATATAGAGAAACGGAATGAAGTAGAGGATGATGGCCGCATCGATGAGGAACTGATAGGCCCCTCGTGTGGACTCGTTGATTTGGCTGCCCAACAGAATTGCTCCCGAAACCGTGGCCTGCACCAAAATCGAAACCCAGGGAGTCTTCCACTTGGGGTGGATCTTTCCGAATGCGGCGGGCAGGTAGCGGTCGACGCCGACAACAAAGGGGACCCGGGCGATTCCGGCCACGGTGCTGCCCACGCCCCCGGCATTGCCGACCGTCACCAGGATGGCCGCCAGCACTCCCAGGAAGCCGAGCTTCAGGGCCATCGACCCGACGGTAATGGCATGGAAGACACCACTCTGCGGGTCGAGATCGGCAGCGGGAACCAGGGCCAGGATCGCGAAGGTGCCAACGATATACATGAGGGCGATCAGGCCGCCTGCGGCAAAGACGGCGCGGGGCAGATTGCGACGCGGGTCCCGTACCTCTTCGCTCATGGTCGCAACCAGCTCCAGACCGGTAAATGCAAAGGCGATCTGCGACCAGAAGTTCACCGTATCCCAGTTCCAAGTGGGCAGCATGTTGGCGAATGTGAAGTGAGTTGCCGACCCGTAACGGAAGCAGACCAGGGCGGCAATCACCGCCAGCATCACCAGCGGGACGTAGGTTCCGACACCGCCGGCATTCTGCAGCCATTTGCCGACATTCAAACCAATGATGTTGAGCACCACGGCCACCAGCAGCATTCCGAGAGAGACCGAAAGCAGAAAGGTGCGATCCTGAGCCAGCGCCGCTCCGCGCCCGCCGATGATGTAGGCGCTCATGGATGCACTGGCAAGAAGCAGGCCGGGAAAGTAGAAGACGGTATAGATCCAGTACGTCCAGCCGGCAACGAAGCCATGAAATGGCCCAAATGCCTCCTTCGACCAGGCGTAGAGCCCGCCCTCTTCGGGAAAGCGGGACTGCAACTCGTTGATCACCAGTGCGCCGGGGACAAAGAAGAACAAGGCGGCCAGAACCCATAGACAGATGGAGGAAGTGCCGTTGTGTCCGGCGGCGGCGATCCAGCGGGGGCCCAGCACTGTGGCAATGTTGAACAGAAGCACATCCCAGAACCCCATGGACTTGCGCAGTTGGGGTTTAGAGCCGCCCGCCAGGGGCGCAAGAATCGTCATGAGGTCACCTGGAGTTTCGAATGCGAAGGGTCTTGTCTAGGGAATGATAAGGGACACACTTCCCCGCAGTCTCGCGTAGGGGGCACACCTTCTCTCAAGATGGGGGAGCAGACGCGCTCCGCAAAGGTTGACGGGGAAGGGACGATCTCAGCCTACGGAGGAGATTCGCGCTTATGCCGTGACCGCATGATTTGGAGGCATCGCCCCTGCAGAATGGGTACCCCCGGTCTGCATTTTGAGACCGGGGAAAACGCAAATTCATGCACTCACGGTGCTAGGCGTAGGCATTGACGCTGGCCCCGCTACCGAGGTTTCCCTGCTGTGCGTAGCTGGGGCTGGTGGTGGTCCCGCTCCCGGTTGCAGGAGTGGTGCTGCCACTTGTTCCCGCCGACGAGTCGGTCCCCGTGGTGGCAGTCGTGGAGCCGCTGCCGGCGCCATAGGCATTGTTCAAGAGGGTAGTGGCCGGATCCGTAGTGCTCGATGGCGGAGTCAGACCATGAAGTTGGTCGAGGATGGACGTGGTGAGATCGGACGCCGAGGTTGAGGCCTGGGAAGCGTCTGGGCTGCTGAGGCTGAGCATGTCGTCGATCCACTGGACCGTCTGGGCGGCGGCCGCGGTGGCATTGGCCATGGCTTGCGATGGAGAAGTCTGCAGAGCGGCTTGCACGGTGGTAAACGCGGATTGAGCCTTGCCCAGATTTCCGCTGCTGAGGGCGCTTCCGAGAGCTGTCATATCGGAGGCCATTGCCGTGCCGGCGGTGGTGGAAGTACTGTTTGCGCTGGCGGGGGGCTGATTGATTTTCTGGTACGCGTTGAATGCGCTCAATGCGCCGGAGATGTTTCCGGAAGCCAGGCTCTGCTGTAAGGAGTTGAATGCCTGCTGTGAGGCTGAAATATCGCTGGACGCGGCGATGTATTGCGAAAAACCAGCGGTGGAAAGAGCGGAAACAGACATCATCACACCTCGCGCCCAAAGAGGAGATGCTCCTCTATCTTCGATTCATCGGCTTCTTCTGAGAAACCTCTAATCAAAGGGCGCGGGGAATCGAACGAAAGTAACTGGAAAGGTAAACAGCTTGATCGGCGCCCTTCGTGGTCGCTTCCACAATTCTCATGGACCATTCCCGGCGACTCCTGCGAAAGTGATGTGAATTGAACAAGAACGCGACACTTCCCCAACTGCGCGCTCTGCTCCTCTGAGGTCAAATCTCCTACGAACACGCTTTCTTCTGCGATGCAGAAGGGTTTGAGCGGACGTGTACCCAGCGGCGTAGCCGCCGGACTGGAGGTCTCATTCGGTATTGAGTCGCCGCGTAGGTAGCTTCCGGGATCAGGCCCACGATCAAGTTGCTCTCCTCGATGCAGTGCACTCCTGATTCTGAAATGATGACCGGAGGCACATGCCCGCAATTGACGAGTTCAAGAAAGCCGTCCGGATAGAGTTTGAGCAACACCATGGTGGCGTATTTGCCCACATTCCGTGAACAAAGAAAGCGGTTGATAAGAGATGCGATCTCCGCGAGGCCCTGCCCGGTCATCGCCTGGGCATGGAGAATTCCCTGCAGCGTTGCGGCCACGATGGACGCGGGAACGCCTTTACCGGACACGTCGGCGATGGCTATGCAGACGCAGTCGTCCAAGGCCACCACATCGTAAAAATAGCCGCCGATTTCAAGGCTGGGAACGCTCCTGGCCTGCAAGACCGCGGACGGCAGTGAGGGCAGAGTGATGGCCATCAGGCTGGCATGAATCTTGGCGGCAACCGCGAGTTGCTGCGCGGCGATACTCGCTTTCTGCTCCGACTCGGCGAGCAGTCCGTTGTGCAGCGGGAGGCAATAGATTGTGCGAATCGCGTTGACGAGTACGCTCTCCCAGGAGGCGGCTTTATTGTCTGCGAGGGTATCGCTGATGGAGAACTTGGATTCGCTTTCAATGGCCTGCTGCATCGCTCGGCGCGAGACGGTCGAATCTTCTTCGGCGCTGCGACCGTTTGCGTGAGGTCCAAGAGCCATGCGCATTCCGTTCTCTTCACGCAGAAAGACAAAACCCCGCTCGACCTTCGTGAGTTGAATGGACAATTGCAGCGGCGCGCGAAGGATTTCCTGGATGGCTCCGCCGGCATTCAACTGCCGCGCCGCATTGAGAAGGAAGTTGAGCTTCTCCATTTCGGCGGCGGGGCCGACTTCTTTGGCCGGAAGAAGAGTCAGAGCAGAGAGCGCCGAGAGCAAATCGTTGGAGAGCGTGAAGGTTGCCCGCTTCAGATTGTGGATCGTGCCGTGCAGCACGACTTTGACGGCATTCAGTGACCCGAACTACAGAATGTCACCATCGTGCAAGACAGCCTTGTCCGTTCGCTGGCCGTTCAGATAGGTGCCATGCGAGCTTCCCTGGTCGACGACCTCATAGCCTCCTTCCAGGCGATGGATCACGGCGTGCCGTCTGGAGACGAAGGGTTCGGGCAGGATCAGGTCCTGGTCGGAGGAGCGGCCGATGGTGGTGGTGTCGCTTTCCAGGGAGAAGGAGTGGTCGACGCCGTGGTCGGAAAAGAGGAGACGGGCCGAATCGAGGGGAAGGTTCATTGTGGGAATTCTATGCTTCTTTCGCCATGGCTGGAACCGGAAACGCAGAGCGTTCTGCGGAGTCAACCTCTTGATCCGGGTGGGCTTAGTCGGAGTACCTCGAACTTCGCGGGAGGCGAAGCCGCGAGGAAAGTCAAAGTGGGAAGTTTGCCCCGCAACGATCGTGTTTTCGCGACGGATGTTAGCAACCCTATGCACGACACCTGAATCGAATGGTTTGTCGATCAGGGAGTTCCGAAGCGCCATGTGACTATTGTTTCCCCATTCATGGATCGGAATTGATCGCCACTTGCCAGCCGCTGCGGCAGGTTGTAGTATCGGAGTTGCCTATCAAGCGGCTGATGCGAGCCACCCGAAACGGGCAGAGCAAGCTCGCCGCATGCGAGGATCTTTCGTAGGCCGGTCCTATACAACATTAGACTGAGAACTGCGAAAGCTCCCTTAGGAAGGGCTATACCTGAAGAAAAGGCTGACTGAATCCTCCCGATCCCGACCATGGGCCCACAAGCCGGTTGCAGTGTGCTGTAAAGAGCTGCGCGAAGGCGGCAAAGCCTTTGGGAATGATAGTGAACTGAATTCGGAGTCCTGCTCCGGGCAGGTTGCTGGATTGCCCGCAATGAATTTGACCGCTGATTGACCTGGCCCCGTTCCACATGGAGTGAAGCAGGCGAGGGAATTTCGGCACCAGGCTGGATGGTGGTTGATTCCAGAGGACAACGGACTAGAAAACCGAGTGCCAGGAAGTACAAGCATGACGACAGAATCGACGCTGCCCCAGTCTGAACTGGGGCCGGCCCCGGCTAATGGCCAGGGACAGTCGCAGGGGCATCGGCGCCGCCGGCGCCGCCGCAAGAATAAGTCAACTCAACCGGCCGCACAGGCACAGCAACCTCAGCTATTGCCGCCTCCGGTGGAGCTAGCACAAGCTTCGGCGCCTCCCGAGCAACCGCCTGTTCAAATGGCGCGCCCACCCAGGCAGTCGCCTCAGCAGCAGGGAGCGCAGCAGAATCAGCCGCGCAAGAAGAAAAAGGTCTTCCAGAAGAGCTCAGCCCCAGCGCCGCAGCCAGGGAACAGCGTCTCTTCCCCGTCGCAGGGAAAGCAACGCAAGAGCAATGGCGGAAGGCAACAAAAGGGACCACGGGAGTTTGTCGGCCCGATGGATCATAGCTACCGCATTGTGAATGGCAATATCGCCGATGGCCCTGCCTCTACCATTCAGATCAGCAGCAATGGTGGCTACTGTGGTCATTATCAAGAGAATTTTGCGCCATCGCCCACGATCGCCGTCCGCGAAGGCACTGTGACACGTATCTTCTGCTTCATCGAAGATCTGTTCTTCCTGGCCAAGATTCAGGAGACGGCGCGCAAGCTTGGGGTCAAGGTTGAATTCGTGAAGGGGGACAAGGAGACTCTGACGCGTCTGACCGACTTGCCCGATGCCGAAAAGCCTGGATTGCTGGTTTTCGATCTGAATAATGTGGCGGCCAAGCCTATTACGCTGATTCCCAAATACAAGGCAAAGCTGAAAAAGGCAACCTCGATTGTCGGCTTCCTGAATCACCTGCAGGGCGACTTGAAGGCGAAGGCCGTCGAGGCAGGATGCGATGCAGTGATGCCTCGCTCCGCTTTCTCGCAGACGCTGCCGAACCTGCTTCGGCGCTATGGACTGGAAGACGAAGAAGACCTTACTCCGCAGCCCATGTAAAGCGACTAGTGCCGTGACCGTGTGAAGTGGAGGTCATCCCAGGTCTCAAAATCGAGACCTGGGGCACCCATAGTTCAAAGTCAAATTACAGAATCACACGGTCACGGTACTTGCAGCGAAGCAAAATGAGGGCGTCCCTTTCGAGGGACGCCCTTTAACCTTGTCTGCTTACTTGTTTGTCGTCGGGATTGAGATCTGTGGCTTCCCACCCTTTCCGCAGAAAACGCGGAACGGATGGGGCGCGGAGAACATTGTCCACGCTTAATGTGAAGACGCTCCGGCTGTTTCAGATGCCATGGGATTTCGCGGTCTTCTCCTTCGGCTCCTCGGCGAGCGAGGTCTCGTCCTCGACGAGGGTCTCGACCTCCGCTGCCTCCATCGCTGCCTCATCGGTTGGTTGAGGCTCGGTCTCCACCTTTGTCGCCTCCTCCGACTCGGAGTCGCCGCGCAGCACATCGATGCGATAGGAAGCAGCCTCCGCGGTTAGTAGCGCGTCCTCCACAACCATGCTCATCTGCAGGGCCGATGCGCGGTTGGCAATCGGATCGCTCGCGAGCCGCAGCAGAGAAGGCACTTGTAGCCACCAGAGCAACTCCTCATAGGATTCCCGGACGAGATAATCGACTCCCTTGTCCTCGTGTGCACCGGTCAACCAGCGAACATCCGGGTCTTGCCACAGCGCCGGCGTCAGCGCCACAAGTTCATCGCCGACTAACGCGGCCTGACCGGTTTGGGGCGCCAATTCAGGATGAGCGGGAGCATCCGTGTTGATGGGGGCTTGCGCAACGCTTTCTGAGATTGCGGTGGTTGCCGCCTCCTCTTCGGAGGGTGCGGTTTCTTTTCCCACACCTGCGCCGGTGAGCAACACCACTTTGATTCGAGCGGCTGCACGCCAGGCTTCTTCGCCTTCGCTTCCGAGAGCCGCAAAGGCTTGCGCAAAAGGCTCGCGCAGGCGCAGGCGATCGAATAGATCCAACGCCGCGGACTCGGGGTTATCGGGACAGACCGATTCGGCCAGCAGTTGCAGCGCGCACCAGCCAAGAACCGGTCCCCAAAGGGCGGTGGACGCTACATGCGGACTGGAGTTGGGAATCATGCGCCGGGCGGCAGGCGTCCAAGGCGCGGGGAAAAACGACTCAGCGGCGGGAATGCGGAGCGCCGCGCGCAACCGTTCGCGGAAGACCGGAGCAAGAAGGCGTGGAGCGACCGGAGCCGTCGCTGGAGCCTTGTCTCCGAGGCGGGATTGATAAGCGGCCTGAGCCGCGCGCAAGAAGGCATCGCAGCGGCCCCAGGCCAGATCGAGGAATTCGCTGCTCTGCGGACGAACAGGCTTCCTTAACTCGGCGGCACGCGCATCTTCCGCCATGCCCGCGATTCCACCCACAAGGTTGGGATCAAGCTGCATGCGAAGCGCCTGGTGCACGGGCTGAAGCTCCAGATTTAACAGCGCGTCTCCCAAATGCGGTACACCCTGTCCGTTGAGCTGATCGCAGAGGCGGTCCCAGCGCTGTTCCGCTGTGGCATAAAGCTCGCGCCAATCCAGGAAAACATGGCATTGATAGCCATGCAGGCTGAGGGTCAGGCCGCGCTCCTGCAGGACATTCGCACGGCGCAGATATTCCAGTCCGGTCAGCGAGTCACGCCAGGCAAGGATCGTGGCTTGGCCATCCCCCATCCCCAGACCTTCGCGCAGCTTCTGCTGGCGCAGTTGGCCGGAGCCTTTATCGGCATAGGCAGCGGAGTAGTCGATCGTTCCGTGTGTAGATTCATAGCGGTTGTTATAGATCACCAGCGCCGCTTCGCTGCCCTTGCGATTTGAGTACGCAAAGACGTTCTCATCGACCGTGCCGGAGTCGTGGAAGAAATCGTAGAGAAGAAAATTGCTGCTCTCGGCAAAGAGCCAGCGGCGGTGCAGCAGCGGTGCGATCTCGCGCTCATGGCGCTCCACCAGCCAATGATCCGGTGTCTCGTCATAGCGCGGGCGGTAGTACTCCATGCCGTATTTCTCGGTGAAGCCCTCGATCTGTCCGTGTCCGAACATGGGCAAACCCGGCAGCGTGGACATCATGGCAGCGACACCGAAGCACTTATCGCCCTTGCCAAACTGGTCAATGGCGGTGCGCTCGTCGGGGTTGCTCATGAAGTTGACATAGCGCTTCATGATGTCGGGATCGAACTCCAGCGTGTTCTTGATGACCGAGCGATACTTGGCGTTGTCTTCGTCGCGCAGCATGACCATGAAGGCGCTGTTATAGACGCGGTGCATGCCCAGCGTGCGAACGAAATAGCCTTCCATCAGCCAGAAAGCTTCGGCCAGGAGCAATGTGCCGGGTACTTCGGCGGCCACTCGGTCGACCACTTCCCGCCAGAACTCATGGGGCATGCAGCGATCGAACTCGGCCTGACTCATGCCATATTCGGCGCGGGACGGGATCGCCCCGCTGGCTCCCGGACCGGGGAACCACAGTCGATGAAAGTGGCGTTTGGCCAAGGTCATTGCCGCATCGAAGCGAATTACCGGGAAGAGTCGAGCGACATGCAGGATGGTCTGAATCACCTGCTCGCGGACCGCAGGGTTCAGATAGTCGAGCTGCGCCGTGTCGTTCCACGGAAAGCTGGTGCCGTCGTTGCCGTGATAGATGAAGCGGGTTTCGCCACTCTGGTTGTCGCGGCGGCGGAAGACCACGGCGGCGTCGCTCTGTTCAAAGTAGTGATCTTCGATCTTGATCTCGACGCGGCCATCCTGCGACAGATCGGGGCCGTTGAAACTATAGGCCGGATAGGGGGCCTCCTGGCGGCTGATGAACCAGTCGGGATGTTCGACCACCCAGGGCGAATCGATGCCCATATGGTTGGGCACCATGTCGCTGGCCAGCCGGACACCATGGGCATAGGCCCGGTCGCGCAGATGGATATAGGCCGACTCACCGCCCAGGGCGTCGGCAATCGTGTAGTCGAAAAGAGAATAAGCAGAGGCAACCGCGTCCTGATTGCCGCACAACTGCTTGATGGTCTTGGAGGCGCGGCTGCGCTCCCAGATGCCGATCAGCCAGAGGGAATTCATTCCCCGAGCGGCCAGCTTGGCCAGCTCTTCATCGGGAATCTGATCGAGACGGTTGATCTCCCGGCCATACTGCTTGCTCAGCTGCGCCAGCCAGACGAAGGTACTCTTGGCAACCAAGACAGCGGTCGGCATCCAGGCGGTGTCGGGGCTGAATTTCTCATACTCGTTGGCGGAATCTCCAAACGAGGGAACCTCGGCGTGGCTGAAATCGATTGCGCCATGCTGGCCGCTCTCGCGGCGGCGTCTGGCGGCAGCTTCCTGCGCATCCCTTGCCTGCGGATTGAACTGCATCCAGATGGCAAGTTCTTCCTCGTGCAAGATCTCGCCGGCAATCAGCAGGAACCGGTCCAGCGCTTCCCCTAGCAGCGGCTTCCAGAGCTTGCGAATCAGGCTCAGTTGCGCGCTCAATGAGGCGGGCGCTCCCACCGCCGGAGCCCGCAGCAGATCCAGAAGGTTCATCGGCTTGGCGTCCGGAACCGGAATCAGCGGGCGAGTGGCAAAGTACTCGGGCATCTGCCGGGTTACTTCGCGATAGACGGTCCTCTCCGCCAGCGTTTTTTCGGCGAAAAGCTCCTCGAACTTGCGAAAGGCCTCATTGCGATTGGCCGTCCAAAGCAGAAGAAGCTCTTCGAATGCCGCAGCCCGATGGGGAGTTCCATCGGTAGTGCCGGTAAGCCATTGCTTCGGCGTTTCGAGTCCCTTGATCACCGTGCTGCCCGGGAATTGCTCGACAAAGGTAAGCAGCATCTTGTCCAGCGCCTCGGCGCCAACCAAGCTCGAAAACCAATCGAGCGCACTGGTCATCACCTGGGGATCAAACTGCTCGCGGTAGCGCGCCATCAATACGTGGCTGGCTTCGTCGATCAGTCCCATTGCGTAGAGCGCCCCGGCGTGAACCGCCAACTCGGGATTCTTCTCGACGTCCCGTACCTTATTCATGCGATGCGCAAACTCGCGGCAGGCCGCGATGTTGGCGAAAACCACGTTCCCTGTGTAGGAAAAAAGGGACTCGGCGAACTGGTAGCGTTCACGCGCATTGCGAGAAATATGGAACTCCATCATAAGTAACCGGTCTCCCCTGCACTTCTTCAACCGCAGTCTGTCGAAATCCCGATGTCGCCCGCGAGAGGGGCGCATTACACTTCACCCATCCGCTCGAGGCGGAAGGTCAGGCTCCCGGCCAAAAATGCCTTGAGCCGCCAGGCAACTGAGGGAGGAAGCAACACCCATCATAAAGGCGTAAGCGTAAGCTTTGGAGATTTATGCGAGCAGGCATTATGGTGTTGAAGCCAAACAGGCCAACGAGCCGAGGCGATGGGGATCCGCTCAGGAGGAAATGTGGCCGGGAGTCGCTTTCTGGCCCGGAGCAAGAACGTGCGGTTGGGCTTGTCGCCCGCCGGCAAACCTCGTAGTCGAGAATCTGTTGAGGCGCACAAGCTGTTGGATGCGGACATACCTTATGGTCCCTCCACTTATCTCGTTGTCAATTAAGTGCGAGACGAGTGGACAAGCAGCGCGGAACTAGCGCGCCAGGACTCGTCTCCGTCCCCCTTCGTAAGCAATATCAACGCAATCCTATGCTGCGCGAGATCCGGGGTTGCAAAGCTGCGGATCCTCTGATAGTCTTAGAAAACTGTCGCAAATGAAGTCGCTGGCTGTTGTAAAACAAACGCAAGACGGCGAAAAGGTTTGCAGAGCAAGAGTAGTTGTGGTAGTCTTGGAAAGTTGCACAGAGGTGGTTAAGCCTCCCGTGGCCGAGTGGCCTGCCCGTTAGAGGGAATTGGGAAGCTGGTTCGTGGATCCGGTGGATAAGCCCGGAACCCCTGTAGGGAATCCCGCAGAGAACAAGCCATTCGTAAGACCCAGGAGAGTATCTCCTGCGAGCCTCATCGGCTCGGGCATTCGCTGCTGGTCGCTCTTAGATATTTTGCGCCGACCGATGGATTGATGAGGGTTTTCACCTTGTTGAGCTGTCTGAGGCTGAACGAATCGCGAAGAAGGATGCCGTGCTAACAATGAGTTAGCCGCCTTGAGCGGGTCGGGAAGCTAAAGAAAGAGCTTGACGGTTAAGTGAAAGTCTGGTAAAATCAAGAAGTCGCAAGACGAACGAAGAAAAGCGTTTACGCTGGATTTGTTCGGTGCGCAACAAGTTCGAGGACACTCCGATCTTAGGATTGGGGCCTCGATCCAAAACGGCCCGCTCAGGCGGATCGCCGCTTGGATCTTTGACAATCAGGTTGAACATGCCAGTCGTGAGAAGAAACCGAGTTTGGTTTGATTTTCTCACAAGGTAAGTAACTCGCTGCAGCTAGTCGGTTAGTCCTGACTGAATCAGTCTTTGATTGATTTGGTCTTGGTTAGTCTGATCAAGCGCGCGAGTCGTCACGGCCCACCGACCTCCGTCGGCAGGGAGTGACACAACAGTTTCAAACGAGAGTTTGATCCTGGCTCAGAATCAACGCTGGCGGCGTGCCTAACACATGCAAGTCGAACGAGA
>Ga0302320_10014179_pt1 | contig 16524 bp, 17 predicted proteins | sample Bog_T0_3_FD_202130 | JGI IMG/M metagenome (GOLD analysis project Ga0302320, IMG submission 202130) | Peat permafrost microbial communities from Stordalen Mire near Abisko, Sweden - Bog_T0_3 | ecosystem: Environmental > Terrestrial > Soil > Wetlands > Peat | place: Sweden: Abisko, Stordalen Mire... | reverse complement strand
GGTGGTCGATTTCGTCAAACAGGGTCTGAACGAGGCGTTCAAGTTCCAGAACCCCAAGGCCAAGGGCGAGTGCGGCTGCGGAGAGAGCTTCAACGTCTGACGCTTCGCGTATTTTTCTTTGTAATACAGGCACTTCGGCCCCCCTGCTGATTGCCCCCGCGGCTTGGCTCCAGTACACTTCGCGGTCTTTTTCCTCTACAGGGGTCAATGTCAATGGAGCGCACTCTTTCTATCGTCAAACCCGACGGCGTCGGCCGTAACCTGATCGGCGAGGTTTACCGTCGCTTCGAGCAGGCGGGCTTGCGCGTGATTGCGGCGCGCATGCTGCAGCTTTCGCAAAGCGAAGCGGAAGGCTTTTATGCGGTGCATCGCGAGCGGCCCTTTTTCAAGGACCTGGTGCGCTTCATGACCTCCGGCCCGGTGATGGTGCAGGTGCTGGAAGGCGAGGGCGCGATCGCCAGGAACCGCGAAGTCATGGGCGCGACCGACCCGAAGAAAGCGGCGAAAGGCACCATCCGCGCCGACCTTGCCAGCAGCATCGATGAGAACATCGTGCACGGCTCGGACGCCGCCGACACCGCGGCGCGCGAGATCGGGTATTTCTTCCGGGAAATTGAGGTCTGCCCGCGTACGCGCTAGCGTAGGCGCGCGGGATCCTCTAGGAGCAATCAGTTGGCCGGCGATCGCATCAACCTACTCGGCTTGCCGCGCGCGGAACTCGAGGCGTTCGTGGCCGAGAGGCTCGGAGCCAAGCCGTTCAGGGCGCGCCAGCTGATGAAGTGGATCTATCGGCGCGGCGTGGCGGATTTTTCGGCCATGACCGATCTGGCGGCGGATTTTCGCAGCCAGCTTGAGCAGGTTGCGCGCATCTCGGTTCCGGAAATCGTGACCGAGCAGATCTCCAGCGACGGCACGCGCAAATGGATGCTGCGCATGGACGAAGCCCAAGGCATCGAGACGGTGTACATCCCCGAGCCGGGCCGCGGCACGCTGTGCATTTCTTCCCAAGTGGGCTGCGCAATGGATTGCTCGTTCTGCTCGACCGCGCAGCAGGGCTTCAACCGCAATTTGAGCGTCGCGGAAATCGTCGGCCAGGTGTGGCTGGCGCACCGCGAGCTGACCGAGACGCGCGCCGACGGCAGGAACATCACGAATATCGTGTTCATGGGCATGGGCGAACCACTCGCGAATTACCGCAATGTGGTGCCTGCCATGCGCATCTTTCTCGACGACATGGGCTACGACCTGTCGCGCCGCCGGGTCACGCTCTCGACCTCGGGGTTGGTGCCGCAGATTTACAAGCTGGCCGAGGAATGCAACGTGGCACTGGCGGTGTCGCTGCACGCACCCAACGATGAGCTGCGCAACGATCTGGTACCGATCAACCGCCGCCACCCGATCGAGGAATTGCTGGCGGCTTGCTGGCATTACATCTCGGCGCAGAACGGCCGCAGCATCACATTCGAGTACGTCATGCTCGATGGGGTCAACGACACTCCTTCGCACGCGCGCCAGCTCGCGCGCCTGCTGCGCGGGCGGCCGGCGAAGCTCAACCTCATCCCGTTCAATCATTTCCCGGGAACCGAGTATCGCCGCTCGCCGGCCGCGGTCATCGTGCGTTTCCGCGATATTTTGAACGAGCACGGCGTCATCGCGACGATACGCAGGACGCGCGGCGAGGACATCGATGCGGCCTGCGGCCAGCTTGCGGGACGGGTGAAAGACCGCACCACTTCGAGGCTCGGCGCGAAGCTTCCGACCCCGGCGCGGGTCCCAGCGGAGGTCCGATGAAGACTGCAATTTCCTTCAAGGCGGCCGGCGTGATTCTCGCCGTGGCGCTGTCGGGGTGCGTACATACCGGCTTCGGCTCGAACAAGAACCCGCAGCAAGCCGCTCAGGCGAATATTCAGCTGGCCATCGAGTACATGAGGCTGGATAAGCTGGCGGTGTCGCGCGACTATCTGGAGAGAGCGCTCGCGGAGGACCCGGACAACCCCAGCGTGCAGGCGACCGCCGGCATGATTTACGAGCGCTTGGGAGAGATGCCCAAGGCCGACCGCGCGTATGCGCGCGCCGCGCATACGGGCAGCGCGGACCCTGACATCCAGAACAGCTATGCGGGATTTCTCTGCCGCACCGGCAAGAGCACCGCAGGCGAGAAGCTGTTCAACGAAGTCGCGCGCAATCCGCTGTATCAAACTCCCGAAGTCGCGCTGGTGAATGCCGGGGTTTGCGTCGGCAGCAAGGGCGATTCCGTGGACGCCGAGCGTTACTTCAACCGCGCGCTGGCGATCCGGCCGAACATGCCCGAGGCCTTGCTGCAAATGGGAACCCTGCAGTTCGACCGTGGCGATGCCGCGCAGGCGCTCGAGACCGCGCAGCGCTCGTTGTCGGTGAATCCTGCATCGCCCGAGATTCTCTGGCTCGCATTGCGCGCGGACCGCAAGCTGGGCGATGCGACCGGAGCCGCAAGCTATGCGCGGCGCATCCAGAACGAATTCCCCGATTCGGCCCAAGCACGAATGATGCGTTCCGGCGTAGATCGATGAGCACGGTCGGGGACACGCCCGGTCCACGCCTCAAGGTCGAGCGCGAACGCCGCGGACTGAGCGCCCAGAAAGCCGCCGACGACATGCATCTGGACGCGTGGGTCATCGATGCCCTCGAGTCGGACAACTACGAGCGCATCGGCCCGGCGGTTTACGCCAAGGGACATTTGAAGAAGTACGCCAGCCTGCTCGGCCTGCCGGCCGAGGAGATCCTGGCGGGGTATGCCGCCGTGGCGGCGCCGCGCGTGGTCGCAGTCGCTCCCTCCAGCGTACGCCTGCGCACCTCGGAGACCGCCCCAAGCAAGCTGCCCTGGGCGCCAATCGCGGCTTGCGTGGTGGCGGCGCTGGTGATCGCCGGCCTGCTGTGGCTCAAACCCTGGAACCCGCGCAGCGCCGCGTCCTCGAGCACCGCTCAGCCGGTCTCGGCGGCTGCGACCGCGGCTGCGAGCGCGCCGGCGCCGAGCGCCGGCCTGAGTACCGGCCTAAGCTTGGAGCCCGAGCAAGCCTTGCCAGCCGTCGCCGATGCGCCGTCGGCGGCGGCGGTTGCGGTGGCGGCCAAGCCTGCGGTCGCCGAAGCCGACGCAGCGGGCTCCGGCCACGCGCGCCTGCGCCTGAGTTTTTCTGCGGATTCCTGGGTGGAAGTGAGCAACGCGGCGGGCCAGCGGGTGTTTGCCGGCTATGGGCACGCCAACACCGTCAAGACCCTCGCGGGGAGCGCGCCGTTGCGCGTGTTCCTCAAGCAGGCCGGCGGCGTGCAGCTCGAGATCAATGATCGCGCGGTGGCGATCGCGCCGCAGTTCGTCACCGGCAACGTCGCCCGCTTCGAGGCCGGCGCGGACGGCGTGCTTCGGCGCGATGCGCATAACACGCGCGAGCACGATTAAAGCGCTGCAATCATGACGAAGATCATCGAGCCCCTGCGCGGCGTTCACGACGTCCTGCCTGCGGAGATTGCGGCCTGGCAGCTGCTCGAGCGCATCACGCGCGAGGTGATGCAGAGCTACGGCTACGAGGAATTTCGCGTGCCGGTGATCGAGCAGACCGAGCTGTTCAAGCGCTCGATCGGCGACTTCACCGATATCGTCGAGAAGGAAATGTTCAGCTTCGTCGACCAGGGCGAAGACCATATCACGCTGCGGCCGGAGGCGACCGCTGGGATCGTGCGCGCGATGATCTCGAACGGCCTGCTGCGCGATGGGCGGCTGCGGGTGTGGTGCATGGGCCCGATGTTCCGGCGCGAGCGGCCGCAGGCGGGGCGCTTTCGGCAGTTTCAGCAAATCGACGCCGAGGCGTTCGGATTCGAAGGCCCGGACATTGATGCGGAGATGATCCTGCTGTCGGCGCGGCTATTGCGGCGGTTGGGCCTTGCGCGCCTCAGCTTAAGGCTGAATTCGCTGGGCACTCCGGCGACGCGCGCAGCCTACCGCGAGCGCCTGGCGGCCTATTTCGGCGCCCATGAGCAGGCGCTTGACGAGGACAGCAAGAGGCGGCTGAAGGGTAATCCGCTGCGGATCCTGGACAGCAAGCACCCGGACACCCAGCGAATCGTGAGCGGGGCGCCGATGTTGATCGAATCGCTGGATGCCGAATCCAAGGCGCATTTCGCGGGTCTGTGCGGGCATCTGCGCGGCGCCGGCATCGAGTATCATGTCGAGCCGCACCTGGTGCGCGGACTCGATTATTACACCCGCACGGTGTTCGAGTGGACCACGGATGCGCTCGGGTCGCAAAGCGCGGTATGCGCCGGTGGCCGCTATGACGGCTTGGTGGCGCAGTTGGGCGGCGCGGCCACGCCGGGGATCGGCTGGGCGATGGGGCAGGAGCGCATCGTAATGCTGCTCGAGAAGCAGGGCTTGAGCCCGGCGCGCGCGCGGCCGCAGGTGTATTTGGTGTTGGTGGGGGAACGGACCGAGATTGCCGGGTTCAAACTGGCGGAGCAGCTGCGCGACGCCTGGCCCGGACTCGCATTGCAGATAAACCTGGGCGGCGGCAGCTTCAAGACGCAGTTCAAGCGGGCGGACAAGAGCGGCGCCGACTACGCGATCGTGTTGGGAGATGACGAGGTGGCTCGCGGAGTGGTTGCGCTGAAGGCGCTGCGCCGCGAATCGGCGCAGGAGGAATGCGCGCTCGCCAAGGTCGGTGAACGGTTAGGGGTGTTGTTGGGTCTCAAGGCATAAGGCAGGCGGAGCAGTCATGGCAGAAGATTATATGACGGACGACGAGCAGGTAGAGCACGTCAAACGGCTGACGGCCGAATACGGCCCGTGGGTGGTCGGCGGCATCGTGCTCGCCACGGCTTTGGTGTTCGGCTATCGCTACTACCAGGGCCACACGAACGAGGTCGCGCTCAAGGCGGCGGCCCAGTTCAATGCGATGACCGAGGCATTCGACAAAAACGATCCGAAAGCGGTGCGCTCGATCGCAGAAGGCCTGATCAAGGACTTTCCCAAATCCCCCTACGCCGATCAGGCACAGCTCGCGATCGCCCGCATGGATGTCGACTCGGGCGATCTCGCCAAGGCGATTGCGCCGTTGACTGCGGTCATGGACGGCTCGAATGATGCGGACCTGAAGCAGATCGCACGCTTGCGGCTTGCCCGGGTGTTGATCGATCAAGGCAAGCCCGACGATGCAATCAAGACCCTGGAGGCAACTCCGGCGGGAGCCTTCGCGGCGCTTGCCCACCAGGTGCGCGGCGATGCGCTGTACTCCAAGAAGGACCTGAGCGCGGCCGCGGCGGAATACAAACTTGCACTGGCCGCAACCGATGCCCGCAGCCCGGATACCGCGCTGCTGGCCTTGAAAATCGCCGACCTCGGCGCGAGCCAACCGCCTGCGACGGCCAAGCCTTGATGCGCTCGCTACTTCCAATTGGGTTGGCGGCGCTGTTGCTCGCGGCCGGTTGCAGCAAGGACAAAGATGTCGAGCCGCCGGCGGTGCTGGTGGACTTCCCGGCGAAGCTGCCGGTGAAAGAACTGTGGAGCGACAATGTCGGAGGCGGCAAGAAGCAGGTGCGCCTGCGCTTAGGGCTAGGGCCCGCCGTCGATAACGGCATCGTGTTTGCAGCCTCCCACAAGGGCGAATTGGTGGCCGTGGCGCTGGAGACCGGCAGGCGGGTGTGGATCAATGAATTGAAACTGCCGCTTTCCGCGGGCCCTGGAGCCGGCGCGGGAATGGTCGTGGTCGGCACCAGCAAGGGCGGCGTGCTGGCCTTCGACGGTGCGACCGGCAAGGAGTTGTGGCGCACCCGGGTCAATTCCGAGCTGCTGTCGGCACCGGCGATCGGCGAAAATATCGTGGTGGTGCGCGCGGTGGACGGACGTTTGGTCGGTCTCAATTCCAGCGACGGCAGGCAGTTGTGGTCGGTCGAGCAGCAGGTGCCGCGCCTGAGCCTGCGCGGCACGGCGACGCCGATCATCGCCAAGGATCTGGCGATCAGCGGATTCGACAACGGCAAGGTGATGGCGGTTTCCTTGAGCACCGGCGATACCGTATGGGACGCGACCTTGGGCTCGCCCCATGGCCGCACCGAACTCGACCGCCTGGTCGACGTGGATTCGGCGGTGCGCGTGGTCGGCGAGGATGTATTTGCCACGGGATTCCAGGGCCGCACCGCGATGCTCGCGCTCGATTCGGGACAGATCTGGTGGGCGCACGACATGTCGAGCTATCGGGGCCTCGCGGTCGACGGCGACAATCTTTTCGTGTCGCAGGCCGACGGCGTCGTGGTCGGGCTGCGCGGCCGCGACGGTTCGGAGTTGTGGCGCAACGATCAATTGAAGCGCCGCGGCTTGAGCACTCCGGTGGTCACCAGCACGGCGGTGGCGGTTGCCGATTTTCAGGGCTACTTGCACTGGCTGGACCGGGACACCGGCAAATTGGTGGCGCGGGTGCGCGTCTCAAAGGACCGCGTCAGCAACTCGCCCGTGGCGGTGAACGACACGGTGGTGGTGCTGACCGACGGCGGAGCCTTGGCAGCCTACCGCGCGACGCCACCGCCCAAAACGTAACACAACGTGCTGCCCGTCGTCGCATTGATCGGCCGACCGAACGTAGGCAAGTCGACCCTTTTCAACGCCATGACCGGCACGCGCGATGCGTTGGTTGCGGATCTTCCCGGGCTGACGCGCGACCGGCAGTACGGCTTCTGCCGGCGCACCGAAGTTCCCTGCATCGTGGTGGATACCGGCGGCCTGGTGGAGAACGCCGGCGAGATCGAGAGCTTGATGATCGCGCAAACCGAGCGCGCCATCGCCGAAGCGGACCGCATCGTCATGTTGGTGGACGGGCGCGCCGGCGTAACCCCGCAGGATCAGTTCGTGGCGCAGCTGGCGCGCCGCAGCGGCAAGCCGTTGTTGCTCGCGGTCAACAAGACCGAGGGCTTCGATCACGACGTGGCGGTCGCGGATTTTCATCAACTGGGGCTGGGTGAACCGCATCCAATCGCCGCGGCGCACGATCAGGGCGTCATCTCGCTGCTGGAGGCCGCCCTCGCCGGCCTGACCCCGGACCCACAAGACGGCCCCGAGATGACCGGCATCAAGGTGGCGGTGATCGGGCGTCCCAATGTCGGCAAGAGCACGCTGATCAATCGCCTGCTCGGCGAGAATCGCATGGTGACCTTCGATCAACCCGGCACCACGCGCGATTCGGTGCTGGTGCCCTTCGAGCGCGACGGTGAGCGCTATACGCTGATCGACACGGCCGGCGTGCGGCGCCGCTCGCGGGTCGAGGATGCCGTCGAGAAGTTCAGCGTCATAAAGACCCTGCAGGCGATCGAGGCGGCTCACGTGGTGGTGATGGTGATGGACGCCCAGGACAATGTCGCCGAGCAGGACGCGAGCTTGCTGGGCACGGCGATCGAACAGGGGCGCGCGCTGGTGCTGGCGGTGAATAAATGGGACAACATCGCCACCGAGCAGCGCGACTTGATCCGCCAGCAGATCGAGCAACGCCTGCAATTCGCCGATTTTGCGCCGCTGCACTTCATCTCGGCGCGGCATGGCAGCGGCGTCGGCGAGCTGTTGGCCTCGGTGCGCAAGAGCTATGCCGCGGCCACTCGCGACATGAGCACGCCGGAATTGACGCGCGTGCTGGAGGCAGCCATCGAAAGCCACCAGCCGCCGCTGGTCAGCGGCCGGCGCATCAAACTGCGCTACGCCCACCAAGGCGGGCGCAATCCGCCGGTGATCGTGATTCACGGCAATCAAACCGATCACGTGCCCGATGCCTACCGGCGCTATCTGGTCAACGTGTTCCGCAAGGCCTTCGATTTATCGGGCACGCCGGTGCGCGTGACCTTCCGCGGCGAGGAGAACCCTTTCGCCGGCAAGCGCAATCCCTTGACCCCGCGCCAGGTACGCAAGCGCAAGAGACTGATCCAGCGCAATAAGCGCTGAGCAGCGGCGGCCGGCGCCCCAAACCAACGCATGGCGCCGCGCCACGCACCCTGTATTGGTGCATTTGCGCGCAAGTCAGCGGCCGCCAAAACCGTAACACACTGATCGTAATCAAATGTTCGCCGATGGCACAGACGATGCTTAGGCGCCGGCATGGTTAACATTCGATGAAGCTCATCACGGCGATCATCAAGCCCTTCAAGCTCGATGATGTGCGGCAGGCCGTGAGCGAGGTGGGGGTGCAAGGCGTCACCGTCACCGAGGTGCGAGGCTTCGGGCGGCAGCGCGGCCACACCGAAATCTATCGAGGCGCCGAGTACGTGGTCGAATTCGTGCCCAAGACAAAAATCGAAATCGCGGTCGCCGACTCACTGGTCGATCTAGTGATCGAGGCGATCGCCAAATCCGCGCTGACCGGCAAGGTAGGGGACGGAAAAATATTCGTGTTCGACCTGGCGCAGGTGGTGCGAATCCGAACCGGTGAGCGCGATAACAGCGCAATTTAGACCGACAGGGGAGTTGTTGATGGCCAAGCTGTCTCGCTGGGCGTTCGCCGCCTCTGTGATGCTATCGGCATCCACCGTCGCGCAGACGGCCGCGCCCACAGCGCCGTTCTTGACCGGGGCGGACAAGATCAATTCGGGCGACACCGCCTGGATGTTGACCTCCACCGCGCTGGTGTTGCTGATGACGATCCCGGGGCTGGCCTTGTTCTACGGCGGGATGGTGCGCAAGAAGAACGTGCTGGCGACGCTCATGCAAAGCTTCGCCTGCACCTGCGTCGTGAGCATTCTTTGGTGGCTGATCGAATATTCCTGGGCATTCACGCCGGGCACTGCGTTCCTGGGAGGCTGGGACCGGATGCTGCTGCGGGGCATGAAGTTCGTGCACGGCGACGCCGCAAGCCAGCTGACGGTGTCGCATCTGGGCCTGACGGTTCCGGAATCGGTGTACGCGATGTTCCAGATGACGTTCGCGATCATCACGCCCGCGCTGATCGCCGGCGCATTCGCCGACCGCATGAAATTCTCGGCCATGCTGGTGTTCGTGTCCGTGTGGTCATTGGCGGTATATGCTCCGATCGCTCACATGGTGTGGGAGCCCGGCGGTTGGCTCGCCACCCGCGGGGTCCTGGATTTCGCCGGCGGCACCGTCGTGCACATCAATGCGGGCGTCGCGGGCCTCGCCAGTTGCCTGGTGCTCGGCAAGCGCCTGGGCTATGGCCGAGAGTCGATGGCACCCCACAACCTGACCTTGACGCTCATCGGCGCATCGCTGCTGTGGGTCGGCTGGTTCGGCTTCAACGCCGGTTCCGCGGTGGCTGCCGACGGCCGCGCCGGCATGGCGATGCTCGCCACTCAGATGGCGACCGCCGCCGCCGCGCTTTCGTGGATGTTCGTGGAGTGGCTGGGAAAGGGCAAGCCCAGCGTGCTGGGCATCGCATCGGGTGCGGTCGCCGGGCTGGTGGCGATCACCCCGGCGTCCGGATACGTGGAGCCGACCTCCGCGGTGATCATCGGCCTCATCGCAGGCGTGGTGTGCTACATGGCCGCGACCTCTCTCAAGAAGGTCCTGGGGTACGACGACTCTCTGGACGCCTTCGGCGTTCACGGCGTCGGCGGCTTCGTCGGTGCGTTGCTCACGGGCGTGTTTGCCAGCAAGGAACTCAGTGGGTCGGACGGCTCCGTGCTCATCCAGTTGCTGGGCGCCGGCACCACGCTGGTATACGGCTTCGTCGCGAGCTACGTCATCCTGAAGGCCATCGACATGACCATCGGCCTGCGCGTCACCGAGGAACAGGAACGCGAGGGATTGGATATCTCGCTGCACGGGGAACGCATCGAATAACCAGGCCGGGGCACGGCTTGGGTTAGACTAGGCGCCTGTTCACGCCGGAGCGCGCGCATGCTTCCTCTGATTAAAGTCGCCATCGTGGTCCTGATCATTCTGGCGCTGACCGGCCTGCGCATCGCGCAGGAATACGAGCGCGGCGTCATATTCCGGCTGGGCCGATACGTCGGGCTGCGCGGTCCCGGCCTGTATTGGATCATGCCATTGGGCTTGGAGCGTGCCGTGACCACCGACATCCGCACGCGCACGGTATCGGCCGAACAGCAGGAAACCATCACGCGCGACAGCGTCACGATCAAGGTCAACGCGGTGCTGTGGTACCGGATCGTCGATGCGGCGAAGTCGGTCATCGAGGTCGCGAACGCGCCCGCCGCGGTGTATCAGCTGGCGCTGACCGGCTTGCGCAACATCATCGGCCAGCATGACCTGGACGAGATTCTGCAGGAGCGCAATGCAATCAACACGCTATTGGGCGACAGCATCGCCGCTGCGACCAGAGCCTGGGGCTTGGAAGTGCAGCGCTTCGAGATGAAGGATGTGGAGCTGCCGCAGGCCATGCAGCAGGTGATGGCGATGCAGGCTGAGGCGATCCGCGAGAAGCGCGCGCGCATCATCAAGGCCGAAGGGGAGCTCGAGGCTTCCGTGAAGCTGTCGGCGGCCGCTGCGCAAATCACCTTGAACCCGGCGGCTTTGGAGATTCGGCGCATGCAAATGATTGCCGAGGTCGGCGCCGAGAACAACAGCACCACCGTTCTGATGATCCCGTCAGACTTCGTCTCGCTCGCGCATAACTTGAGCGATTATCTTCAGAACCAAGAGCGGCAAAAGGCCGAAACGCGCAACCAGGGAGGCGCATCGTGAGCGGTAACAAGGCTTTATTGGCGACGTTGACCCTAGTATTGGCTTGCCTGTCGCATGTCCCCGCCGGCGCCCAGGTAGCCAGCTCTCCCGTGAGCAAGCCGCCCTCCCCGAAGGCGCCGGTGGTGGACGCGGCGACGTCCGAGGCGCGCATTCCGTTTGCCAATCAGGGCGGAATCTACAATTGGCGCGCGGTGAACGACCGCACCCTGCTGATCCAGGCGCAGAATCGCCAGTGGTTCAAGGCGACGCTATTCGCTCCGTGCATCGATCTGCCGTCAGCGCAACGCGTGGGCTTCGAATCGAACCGCGACGGCAGCTTCGACAAGTTCAGTTCCATCCAGGTACGCAAGCAGAAGTGCCCGATTCTTTCACTGGTGCCGACGCAGGCGCCGGCAATGGGCAAATCGGCGAAGCCAGCCACGGCGCCGGCTGCGACCACGGCGGCGCCCGCAAGCAAGCCCCAATAGCCTCGCGACCTTAACGCTTAAGAGCGGTCCGCCTGATCGGGCTTGCGGATTCGTGATCCATTTCGCACGACGCGGCGGATTATGCCAGGTAATCTTCTGCCGCCGGCCCTTGGCCAATGATCTGGAGATTCCATACATGAACAATTCCCATGACAGCGCCAAGGAGCGTCCCTCCCTCCTGGGCCCGACCCTGTATTTCAAGGGCGATCTTTCCGCCGAGGAGGATTTGGTGATCCAAGGGCGCCTCGAAGGGTCGATCACGCACACTCAACGCTTGACGGTCGGAGCACAGGGTACGGTCAAAGCGAATGTTCGCGCGCAATCCATCATCGTCGAGGGCACGGTCCATAGTCGTGAAGGAAACCGCCAAGGTCACCGGGAACATATCGGCCCCCACCATCAGCATCGTCGAGGGTGCCTGCTTCAAGGGCAACATCGACATGGACGGCAAGAAGGCCACCCCGGCGCACGCGGCCATTGAAAGCGATCGGTTTGCCGCGAAGGCTGCCGGCGAGGCGGCCTGACTATGACTTGGTTCAAGAAATCCATCGATGGAGATGATGTCATGATGAATGCCAATTCCAGCGTTTCCCGTCCCGAACCGCGTACGCCGCAGCAGCGCGCCGCGGAGGCTCGCATCGAGCCGCGTCCGGCTGAAGCACGTCCGGCTGAATTGCGGCCGTTGGAAGCGCGTGCGGCGGAGCCGGCGCTGCGGGCCTCGGTGCTCGGTCCCACTTTAAGGTTTCGCGGCGAGCTGTCGGCGCAAGAGGATCTGATCGTTCAGGGCAGCGTCGAAGGCTCGATCACGCATACGCAGAGCCTCACCATCGGTGCGGAAGGCTCCATGAAGGGCGACATACGCGCGCGAGTGATCGTCATCGACGGCAAGGTCGAGGGCGATCTATATGCCACCGAATCGGTGAACATTCATGCGACCGCCAAGGTCAAGGGCAATGTATTTGCCCCGCGGGTCGGGATTGCGGACGGCGCCTTCTTCCAGGGCCAGGTGGAGATGCAGCCGTCGGGAGCGGCGGTGCAGGAACACAGCGCGCGGCTACGCCAGGCTGCGATGTCGGCGGCGCCCTTGGATGGGGCTGGGGTCGACCAACTGCTCAGCGCTGCCCACGGCTAGCCGCTACGGCACGAATAGCTCGGGATCGACCCAGGCACGATTCAGGGTCAGGCCCCAGTGCAGGTGGGGCCCGGTCGCCCGCCCCGTCGACCCAACCGCGCCGATGCGCGTTCCCGCAGCGATGTGCTGTCCGGGCCGCACATCGATTGCACTCAGGTGGCAGTACATGCTGATCAGGCCGCGCCCATGATCAATGAATACCGTGTTGCCATTGAAGAAGTACTCGCCCGTGTCGAGGACCAAGCCTGCGGCAGGCGCGATGATCGGCGTGCCGGCCGGCGCCGCGATGTCCATGCCGGTGTGGGGGTTGCGTGACTCGCCGTTGAATACCCGCCGCGAGCCAAATGAGCTGCTGCGCACCCCGGGCACCGGTTGCGGCAGGCGCAGCGTCTCCGGCTGTCGATCGCTCCAATGATCGAGGGCGCGATCGATACGGACTCGCTCGCGCGCCACCCGCGCAAGATCCGCGGGCGACAGATTCACCTGACCGGGCTTGACGGTGAGGGATTGCGTCACATAGTGCTTGTCGGCGACCTCGAACTCGATGTCGTGCGCGCCGGCCGCAGCGCGAAGCGTCACGTGCCGGATCCCTGGCGGCGCGTCGAGCGGAATGCCGATTACCGCATACCAGGCAGCCCCGTCTTGAACCACCAAGGCGCGGTGCCCGCCCGCATCCACATAGGGGACCCCGTTGCCTGCGGCGCCGAGGGCAACGATTTTCACTCCGCCCGGCACGGCATTTTCCTGCGGCAGTGCATAGGCCATGGCGAGCGCGGGTGCGCAGCACAGCAGCGCGCTTGCGGATGCGGCAAACTGCAGGCTGTTCACTGCGAGTGGCCTTCGACCTTGGCGCGAATCCTACCCTTGGCCAGTCGCGCCTCCACCACGGTGCCCACGGGCGCATCCGCGGCGTCGCGCAAAATCTCGCCGTTCGGTTTGGTGACGATGGCGTAGCCGCGATCCAGGGTGGCGAGCGGACTAACGGCATTGAGCGTGCGGACCAGCGGCAATAGCCGCTCGCGCGCGCGGCGCACTCGATTCTGCGCCGCAGCCTCCAGGCGGCCGTGCAGGCCGGCGTGTCGTGCCGCCAAGTCGCGCAGCTGCGCAATTGGGCTCGACTGCCAAAGCCGGCTCTGGCGCGCGGCTACCGCCGCGCGGCGATCCGCGAGCAGTTGGCGCAACGCACGACCGAGCCGCTGTTCAAGATCATCGAGACGCTGCATCTGCTGCGCCAGCCGCGCCGAGGGACTCACCAGCGCCGCGCGCCCGCCGAGCCAGCGCAGGCGCTCGCGCTGAGTCTCCAGGCTACGGCGCATTCCGCGCTTCAGCCTCAGGCCCAAGTGTTCGAAGGACTTGAGCCACGCATCGGCATCGGGGACGGCGATTTCGGCGGCTGCGGAGGGGGTCGGCGCGCGCACGTCGGCGGCAAAATCCGCGATGGTGAAGTCGGTTTCATGGCCGATTCCGCTGATCACGGGAATGGGCGAGGCGGCGATGGCGCGGGCCAGCGCTTCGTCGTTGAATGCCCACAGATCCTCGAGAGAGCCGCCACCACGCGCCAGGATCAAGACATCGCACTCTGCGCGCTCGCCGGCGAGCTTCAGCGCCGCGATGATTTCCGCGGCGGCCGCAGCGCCCTGCACGGACACTGGGTGAATGAGCACCGCGACTCCCACAAACCGCCGCGCCAGCACGTGCACGATGTCGCGAACCGCAGCCCCGGTGGGCGAGGTGATCACGCCGATGCGCTTCGGGAGCGCGGGCAGCGGCCGTTTGCGCCCGACCGCGAACAAGCCCTCGGCGGCAAGCTTCGCGCTCAGCTCCTCGAACTGCCGTTTCAAGGCGCCGAGGCCGGCATCTTCGATATGGTCGACGATGAGCTGATATTCGCCGCGTGGCTCATAAAGCCCGATCCGGGCCCGCACCAGGACCTTTTGGCCGTCGCGCGCGCTGAAGGAACTCAGCATATTCCGTTGCCGGAACATGCAGCAGCGAACCTGCGCCGCGGTGTCCTTGAGCGTGAAGTACCAATGGCCGGAGCTGGGCCTGGAGAAATTGGAGATTTCCGCCTCCAGCCATAGGCTGCCGAGGCCTCGCTCCAACAGCACCCGGACTTCGCGATTGAGGCGCGAAACCGTGTAAATGTCGCGCTCCGGGCGCGTAGCGGGGGTGCTGCCTACGGTCAGATCCATGCTCGGATCATACTGCGGTTTACCCAGCCCGAGCGCCAAGGTACAATGCGCCGCCTCCTAAGCGAAAGCGTGAACCGTAGCTTTATGCGTATTCTTGAAGAGGCACTCACATTCGACGATGTCCTGCTCGTGCCGGCCTATTCTGAAGTTCTGCCGCGCGATGTTTCCCTAAGCTCGCAGCTGACCCGCGAAATCCGCGTCAATCTCCCGATCGTCTCCGCCGCCATGGACACAGTAACCGAGGCTCGCCTGGCCATCACCATTGCCCAAGAGGGCGGCATCGGCATCATCCACAAGAACATGTCGGTCGAGAACCAGGCGCGACAGGTCGATCGCGTCAAGAAGTTCGAAAGCGGCGTCATCAGCGATCCCATCAGCGTCAATCCGGACATGACCATCCGCGAAGTCATCGAACTGACCCGCGCAAAGAACATCTCTGGCGTGCCGGTGGTGCTCGGCACCAAGGTGGTCGGCATCGTGACGCATCGGGATTTGCGTTTCGAGACCAAGCTCGACGCCCCGGTCTCCAGCGTGATGACGCCGAAGGATCGGCTGATCACGGTGCGCGAGAACGCGCCGAAGGAGGAGGTGCTGGCCCTGCTGCACAGGCACCGCATCGAAAAGGTGTTGGTGGTGGCCGGCGATCATGAGCTGAAGGGCATGATCACGGTGAAGGATTTTCAGAAGGCCACCGAATTTCCCAATGCCTGCAAGGACAGCGTTGGCAGCTTGCGGGTCGGCGCGGCGGTGGGCACATCGCCCGATACCCTGGATCGGGTGGCTGCGCTGCGCGAGGCCGGCGTCGACGTCGTGGTGGTCGACACCTCGCACGGCCACTCACGCGGGGTGCTTGAGATGGTCTCCAAGATAAAGAAGAAGTATCCCGACATTCAAGTCATCGGCGGCAACATCGTCACGGCCGAGGCGGCGCTCGACCTGGTCAAGTACGGAGCCGATGCGGTCAAGGTGGGGATCGGCCCGGGCTCGATCTGCACGACCCGCGTGGTGGCAGGGGTCGGGGTGCCGCAAATCAGCGCCATATCGCGAGTCGCGAAGGCATTGGAAGGCACGAACGTGCCGGTGATCGGCGACGGCGGCATCCGTTATTCGGGCGATATCGCCAAGGCGCTGGCGGCCGGCGCGCACTGCGTCATGATCGGCGGAATGTTCGCCGGCACCGAGGAATCTCCGGGTGAGGTCGAGCTTTATCAGGGCGGCTCCTACAAGGCGTATCGCGGCATGGGCTCCTTGGGCGCAATGGCGCAGGCGCATGGGTCGAGCGATCGCTATTTCCAGGACACCACCACCGAGCTGGAGAAGCTCGTGCCGGAAGGCATCGAAGGGCGGGTCGCCTACAAGGGCAGCCTGGTCGCGATATTGAATCAATTGTCGGGCGGATTGCGCGCAGCGATGGGCTACACCGGCAGCAGCAGCATCGAGGAGATGCGCACGCGACCGCAGTTCGTGCGCATCACCAGCGCCGGAGTGCGTGAAAGCCACGTGCACGATGTGACCATCACCAAAGAAGCGCCGAATTACCGGATCGGTTGATGACCGACATTCACGCGGACCGGGTTCTGATACTCGACTTCGGCGCCCAATACACTCAGTTGATCGCGCGCCGAGTGCGCGAAATGGGCGTGTACTGCGAGATCTACGCCTGCGACGTGGATCCAGAAGAAATCATTCGCTTCGCACCAACGGCCATCATCCTGTCCGGCGGCCCCGAATCGGTTTACGACGCCAAGGGACCGGAGGCGCCGCCGGCAGTATTCACCTTGGGCGTTCCGGTTCTCGGCATCTGCTACGGCATGCAGACCATGGCCGCGCAGCTTGGCGGCCAAGTGGAGCTCTCTCAGCATCGCGAATTCGGCGCCGCGCAAGTCAGGCCGGCCGCCGGATCGCGGCTGCTGGACGGCCTTGAAGACAACCGCGATGCCGAGGGCCGGCGGGTGCTCGATGTATGGATGAGCCACGGAGATCGCGTGGTCGCGGCGCCGCCCGGCTTCAGCGTCATTGCCTCGAGCGAGAATGCGCCGCTCGCCGCCATGGCGGACGAATCGCGGCGGCTAT
>Ga0302320_10014178_pt1 | contig 16524 bp, 17 predicted proteins | sample Bog_T0_3_FD_202130 | JGI IMG/M metagenome (GOLD analysis project Ga0302320, IMG submission 202130) | Peat permafrost microbial communities from Stordalen Mire near Abisko, Sweden - Bog_T0_3 | ecosystem: Environmental > Terrestrial > Soil > Wetlands > Peat | place: Sweden: Abisko, Stordalen Mire... | reverse complement strand
AGGAGGTGGCGAACTTGGTGCTGTTCCTGCTGTCGGAGGAAAGCGGCTACATCACCGGCGCTGAGGTGGCGATCGACGGCGGGGCGACGGTTTAGCCGCCGCCTCGCGCTAACGGTGGGCGCCCGGGTCGATTGGTTTCGGGTACATATCAGGGTGCCCGCCGGTGCCGCCGCCACCGCTGGATCGCCTTTGACGCCTTTGCTGCGGTGGCGATGACCTCGTGCAGGATGATTCCGGAGGCAACAAGCACGCCGAACTGCGCGATCTGACTGCCACCGATCATGACATGGTCTGAGACGCCCGCGGCGGTTGCATACGCATTGAGTGCGAGGTCGATTTGGACGGCAAAGCGGATAGGGAACGGAAGCATTGGGGTAACTCCAATGGAGAGGCCGCACAAACATTACTGGCAGCGCATCCCAATTCGGTCATCTATATTGTACTGAATCGGTCGGATCTTGATTTAACGAATCAAAACGATGTCGGAAGGAACATCGAGTTTGATTTAGCGTGAGTTGCGATTAATTCAGCGCTCCCACGCTTGGCCACGTCAGACCGAATATGTTAAATATAGTTTGCGTTTTTTGGGAGACGTCGATGAGCCAGCCATCGCAGGCGGTCCTGATACGCCGCAAGGTTACCAACCCATACAGCAAGCTCACTCGGTTGTGCCAGGCAGCCGCAATCGGTGGCGGGAAGCTTAAGACATTCGCCGCGGTGGCAAAGGCTGTAGGCGTTGTACCGTCCCGTGTGACACAGCAGTTCGGTTACGGCCAGGAGAGCGAAGCGCCAGTCATCCGAGCCGCAACATTGGGTGAGATCGTCCGCGCCTTCAAGAATGATGGCGTGCGTTGCGAGATCGACTGGTTTTACCTGACTTTTGAAGACTTTGAAGATCTTTTGTCCAGGCACCAAACCACCTCGGACGGACCAGGCCTCATGCCGGGGGCGACCAACTCGTCCGACGATTGGGAACGCAGCGAAACGACCGTGCTGCCTGATCTGGTGGAACTGCGGTTGCATCCACCACGGCCCGGAAATGAAATTCCAGACTCCCATTACGTCGATGCGACCCTGTTATTCGGCGTAGCCGAGTGCGATTACGAACCGGACGACGGGCAAGAGGCGCGGACAATCTCGATCGCACTACGGAACGCCCGGATGGCCGTAGGCTCCGACAGCTATCGGCCGCTGCCCGAAACAATGCTCGGTGAGCGGGTTAAATCCGACTGCTTCGAACGCGTCGCCGGGGGGATCGAGATAACAGGCCCGGCGCCAGACGGCGTTCTGGTTGGCAGCCCTCTTGGCGGAGAGCATCTTGCCGTAATCGGCTCCACGAACACCTGTGACGACCCATTCGTGGTGACGGTCGCCGCGAACCGGGGCAGCTTCGTCGTTGCCGATGCAAACGCTCCGGCGGTCCTCGACTGTGCCGACGCGCCCTCGACAGCCCGGAACGCGATACTCAGCGCCCTGATCTACAAGAACCTCAAATATCAAGACGAATCCGGACGAGCCGTGCTCGCCAGGACGACGCTGAAGCGCCGGTCCCGAACGAGTAATCGTGAGTAATGAAACCGCCCCGGCTAACCTTCCCGAACGCTGTATTGGGTCGCGTCGTCGCCGTCCTTGACGCGCCAACAAATAGCTTCGTCGCCCTCGCGCGGATTGCGGGACTGGATCCGGCCCGGGATTTCCATGGCGCCGACCTGCGCGGGGTCGACTTCGGAACCGATGACCTCTCCGGATTTCGGTTTTTTGGGGCGGATTTACGCTCGGCGGATTTGTCGCGGACCCGGGGACTGAAATACGCGCGGTTCGATGGCGCAAAGACCGAGGGCGTATCGTGGCCGACCGACTGGCTGATCCCCTCGGGAGAAGCCGCCGAGCCGCGGACTCTCCCTTGGTTGGACGCCATTCCCCAGTGCGCGTTGACGCCCAAGATTCTGGACTACGATCCTACGGCCGATACCAGCATCGTAGATGGTGCCTATGAACTGGCGGCAACGGCACATAGCGGGCAGCGCCGGGAAAACGGCGATGCATACTTCACCCATCCCGTCGCCGTGGCTGAGATTCTCGTGGCGCTTCGGTTGGACGTCAGATCGATCGTTACTGCGTTGTTGCACGACGTCGTCGAGGACACTGCCTACAAACTGACAGAAATCGAAGCGCGGTTCGGCCAGGAGATCGCCGGCCTGGTCGACGGTGTAACCAAGCTGACGCGGTTGGAACAACGCTCGGACCGCGCTGAACAGGCGGAGACCTTCCACAAGCTGATTTTGGCGATAAGCTCTGACATTCGTGTTTTGCTGGTTAAGCTGGCCGACCGTCTGCACAATATGCGCACGCTCCATTCCGTGAATGACCCCAAAAAGCGTGAGCGCTTCGCACGCGAGACCATGGAAATTTTTGCCCCGCTGGCGGAGCGGATCGGAATGGATACGATCAAGACCGAGCTCCAGACGCTTGCCTTCACGCACATGGAGCCTGAGGTCTATGCGCTGATACTGGAACGCCTCAAGTCCCAGAAAGTGCGTGACATGCTGGCAATCGTGGGTGATTTGGTCGGTCAGGATGAGTTCCTGGAGAACACCAAGCTTGAGCTCTACAGCGACCAGGTGTTCTGCTTCACACCCAAGGGGCATTTGATCGATTTGCCGCGTGGCGCCACGCCGGTCGATTTCGCGTATGCCGTGCACACCCATGTCGGAGATACCTGCGTCGCTGCGAAGGTGAACGGGCGACTGGTGCCGCTGCGGCATCAACTGGAGAACGGAGACCAGGTGGAGATCATAATCGCGCGGGGCGGGACTCCGTCGCCGCAATGGGATCGGTTCGTCGTCACCAGCAAGGCTCGGTCGCGGGTCCGGCGGTTCATCCATCAGGAGCAGCGGCAGCAGGCCCTCGATGCCGGTCGGGTGGAACTTGCCAAGGCGTTCCGCCAGGCGGGGGTGGACGTCTCGGAGAAGGCGCTGGAGCCGGCGTTGAAGGCGCTGAAAATCGCCTCGGTGGAAGATTTGTATATCGCGGTGGGCAGCGGGACTCTGGCGAGCCAGGGCGTGGTGCAGGCGACGTATCCGGAGTTGCTGCGAATGTCAGGCCCGCCAACGATCCCATCAAACGGCTAAGTCACATCGGAAAGGAGGAACAGCACGAGATCGGCGCTCCGACCCACCGTCAACACCGTTTCCCGCGCCCGGGCCGCCTCCCGGTTTATTCCATCGCGGCGGCGATCCGGTCGAGCTTGGCCGCGATGATGAAGTCGTTCTCATGCAGGCCCTTGATCTTTTTCGTGCGTAACGAAACCGTGGCGTAGCCCCAGCCGAAGGAGATGTCGGGATGATGCGCCTCGGCTTCGGCAAGTTCGCCGGCCTTCTGCACGAACGCAAAGGCGGCGGCGAAGTTCCTGAAGCGGAAGGTCCGTTCGATCCGGGTGGTGTCGTCGAGCAGCGCCCAGTCCGGCGCCTGGGCGTGGTAGGTTTCGGCTTCCTGCGGTGTGAGCGGCGGGATGCCGCCGCGGCACGGGGTGCAGGTCTTCTCGGCAAGTGTTATCGACATGTCTTGATCTCCCCTGGACGGATGGCAGCCATGATATCGCCCCGATGATCGAGAGCATCAGTGCCATCACCCTGGCGACCCACGATATGGCGCGGGCGGTCCGATTCTACACCCTGCTCGGTTTTGAACCGCTGTATGGTGGGGAAACGGCGGCTTTTACCAGCTTCCGAGCGGGTCCGGGGTATCTTAATCTGACCGCGCAGCCGCCGGAGAAGGCGTGGGCGTGGTGGGGCCGGGTGATTTTCTATGTCGCCGATGTGGACGCGCTGCACGCAACGGCGGTGGCGGCCGGAGTCCAGCCCGACACGGCGCCGCGCAACGCCGCATGGGGCGAACGGTTCTTTCACCTCACCGACCCCGACGGGCACGAGCTGAGTTTTGCGCGCCCGTTGCGCTGAGGTGGCGGCGCGGGCTACTCGGCGGCTTGCGCCTGTGTCGCTGCGGCGTGGGTTTCGCGCAGTTTTTCGATGGTTTCCCAGTTGGTGTAGCCGGTGAAGTTGTTCTCATCGAAATACAGGACAGGACCCTGACAGAAAAACAGATAGGTCGTGTCTTCCAGCGCGGTCGTGGCGTCATGCAGCACGCCGGACGGCTCGTAGACGTAGTCGCCGGCGTTCAGCACGCCGTCGCGGACCTGCAATTTGCCGGACAGGATGAACGCGTGGGCCCCCGCGAGATGCTTGTGCGGCCGCGCCGCATAGCCTTTTTTCCAGAAGTGCAGCGTGGCCCAGGAGCCGGTTTCACGGCCGACCCACAGCACCTTGATCGACGATTGCGGACTCTGCTCGATCCAGGGCGCGTCGGAGCGAATCAGGGTGTCCTGGATTGTCTGAAACGCCGGCCGGATATCCTGTGGCAATGGCATTGGAAACCTCCCGATGACTTTGTTGTCAGCAGGGCCAGCGTAACAGTCCGGCGCGCGCCTGTCATGGTCGGGGACGTGCCGGTGTCATCCGCCGTGGGCCGAGCCGGTTATCCCGGGCCAGAGACGCCGCTGCACGTCATCGGCCAGCTACCCAACCTGCCGAGCGGCGGCGGCGACATCGATCGCGCCGCGCATGCTGGAGAAGGGCAGCCGAGGTGGAAGTCCTCCCTGGACCGGGAACAGGCTCGCCCAGCTAAGCGCCGGGGTCGATCCAGCCGATATGGCCGTCGTTGCGGCGATACACCACGTTCAGCACGCCGGAGGCGCTGTTGCGGAACATCATGACCGACTGATCGGCCAGATCCATCCGCATCACGGCCTCGCCGACCGACAGGCTGGCGATTTCGGTCTGGGTTTCGGCGACCACGGTGGCATAGGCCTCGTCGAGGGTGCGAGCATCGCCGGCGGCGTGGTCGGCGCCGTTCACTTCCTCTTGAAGGATATACTGCCGAGCCGCCTCCGGCCGATCCCGGCTGGCCATGTCCCGGTGGTGATCATTGACCCGGCGCCGGTAGCGGCGCAGCCGCTTGGCGATATGCTCCGCTGCGTCGTCGAATGCGGTATTGGCGTCCGCTGCTTCGCCTTCGCCGCGCAACTGCAGCCCGCGGCCGGCGTGAACATTGATGTCGCACGTGAAAAAACTTCGTGCTCGGCTGAATGTAACGTGCGCTTCCAGCGCATGATCAAAGTATTTGCCCGCGATCGTGTCCATCTGAGTGGACACCCGGGTGCGTAATGCGTCCGACAAATCGACTTGTTTGCCGGAGACCGTGATCTGCATCATTTTCTCCCGACCAGTTCGACAGGCCGCCCGGAACATAACAAATGACCGGTGCTCCGGCGGCTGCGTTATTTGGGCATGGCGCGGGCTGCGGTGTCCACTACGGATAATCCCTTAGTGATACCGACCAAGCCCCGTCAGGCCACCCCTTCGCCGGCGCGACGCCGGCCAGGCCCTTGATAGATGAGACTATTTTTTGCTGGCCGCGGCGGCGCCGCCCTGTCGTATTCCTGCAACAAACGCGGGTCAGCTTCCCGTGTTTACGCCGGGACGGCTTTTTCCCGGCGGCGCTGGACGGAGTTGGGAATCCGCAGTGCCTCACGGTATTTTGCGACGGTGCGGCGGGCGATATCGACGCCTTCGCGGCGCAAAACGGCGACGATCGCATCGTCGGACAGGATTTCAGCGGGCGGTTCCAGGTCGATCAGGCCGCGGATACGGTGACGGACCGCCTCGGCACTGTGCGAGTCGCCGCCATCGGTGCCGTGGATCGCCGTGGTGAAGAAGTATTTCAGCTCGAACGTGCCACGCGGCGTGGCGATATATTTGTTCGCGGTGACCCGGCTGACGGTGCTTTCGTGCAGTTCCACCGCTTCGGCGATGTCGCGCAGAATCAAGGGTCGCAGGTGCGCCACACCAAGCCGCAGAAATCCGTCCTGCTGACGGATGATCTCGGCCGCCACTTTCAGGATGGTCTGCGCCCGCTGTTGCAGCGACCGAACCAGCCAGTTGGCGTTCGCCAACCGCTCCGTCAGAAAGACTTTTTCGTCTTTTTTCGCCTGCGGCGCGACCTTGGCATAGAACCGCTCATTCACCAGGACCCGCGGCATGGTTTCCGGGTTCAGTTCGATGATCCAGCTTTCATCCGGCAATTGCCGCATCAGCAGGTCCGGCACGACCAGTTGCGGCGCCGTGGTATCCCATGTGGCGGCCGGCTTGGGGTCGAGCGCCCTGATCTCGGCGATCATGTCGGTCAGGTCTTCCGCATCGACGCCGCACAGCGCCATCAAGCGGCGGTTCTCACGCTTGGCCAGCAGTTCCAGATTGTCCAGCAAGGTCTGCATCGCCGGATCGAGCCGGTTGCGCTCAGCCAGTTGCGCCGCCAGACACTCCTTCAGGTCGCGGGCGAACAGGCCGACCGGATCGAACCGCATCATCCGGGCGCGGACGGCTTCCACCCGCTCCAGCGGCAGGGCCATCGCGCGGGCGATCGCCACCGGGTCCGCTGTCAGCCGGCCGGCGGGACAAAGCAGCGCGATCAGGTGGGCGCCGATCATCTGGTCCACATGATCGGTAAAATTCAGCCGCAACTGCTCGCCGAGGTGATCGCGCAGCGAACGCTCATCGCCGGCGAAGTCGTCGATGCCGCGGTCGTCGCCTTCGAAACTGTGGCTGCCGCCGCCGCCGTCGATGCGCCCGAGCATCGGTCCGCCGTCGGAGGCGCCGCCGGGATCGTAGGTTTCGGCGTGTTCTGCATCCAGCGGCGAGCCGGATTCGGCCGGCAAGGTGTCGGACCGCACGGCGTCGGCGGCATCGACCACCGCGGCGGTGCGGGGCTCGATCTGGTCGAGCGCCGCACGCTCCCCCACCGGCGGGTCCGGCGCGTCGTCGCGTTCGAGCAGCGGATTGCGCTCCATCTCCTCTTCGACGAAGGAGTTCACCTCGATATTGGAGAATTGCAGGAGCTTGATGGCCTGACGCAATTGCGGCGTCATGACCAGGGTCTGGCTTTGGCGTAAGTCGAGACGGGGAGCAATCGCCATGGCGGCGATTATCTAGTCATTCGGCGCGGGGTCAAATGGTTTCCGCGATTTCACATGCAAAAAGCGTGCAAACTCGTTTGTCAAGTTCGGAGACGCTGCCGGGAAACTCTCAAAGGCTGAACTTTTCCCCCAAATACACGCGCCGCACATCCTCGTGAGCGACCACTTCGCTTGGCTTGCCCTCCATCAGCACCCGGCCATCGTGCATGATGTAGGCTCTGTCGATGATGTCGAGGGTTTCCCGCACGTTATGGTCGGTGATCAGCACGCCGATGCCGCGGTCCTTCAGATGCTTGACCAGATCGCGGATTTCACCGACCGCGATCGGGTCGATGCCGGCCAGCGGCTCGTCGAGCAGGATGTAGGACGGCTGCGTCGCCAGGGCGCGGGCGATTTCGACGCGCCGCCGCTCGCCACCCGACAGAGCCAAAGCGGGAGTGCGCCGTAGGTGGCTGATACCGAATTCCGCCAGCAGTTCGTCCAGCATCATGTCGCGGGTCGCAGCGTCCGGCTCGATCACCTCCAGCGCGGCCATCACGTTCTGCTCGACATTCAGGCCGCGGAAAACGCTGGCCTCCTGCGGCAGGTAGCCGATCCCCAGGCGCGCGCGGCGATACATCGGCAAGCGCGTGATATCGGCACCGTCCAGGCTGATGGTGCCGGTATCGGGCCGCACCAGCCCGACGATCATATAGAATGTGGTGGTTTTTCCGGCGCCGTTCGGACCCAGCAGCCCCACGGCCTCGCCCCGGCGCAGCGTCACGGTCACGTTCCGCACCACCGCGCGGCCCTTGTAGGTCTTGCCGACAGCGCGCGCGGTCAGCCCGCCGCGATCCGACAACAGCTTCGTGCGCCGCGCGGGGCCGCCGGTCACCGCTCGCACGTCGTGCACCACGTTCATGGCGTCTGGCCTGGATTTGCCGGTTTTCTGGCGGTCGCGCCGCCTTGGGGCACCGCCGGATCGGTGCCGAGGGATTTGCTGCTTTCGTCGTTCGGCACCACGAGACCGTGCACGCGTCCGCCGCCGGGAGCCGAACCCGGTGCGTGCGCGACGAGCGTTGCAATACCGGTCTTCATGTTTACGTCTGCCTCGGCCCCATTCAACTGATTCTGGCCACGGGTGATACGTACATTTCCAGCAAGGCGGGCCATTCCCGTGTCAGGCACATACACACCACGATCGCCGGTGACGGTATCCGTTGACGTGCGGACCGATACATTGCCGAACGCTTCGACCCGCTGCAACTTGCCCGATGCGGCGAGCGGATCGTCCGCCGGTTTGGCCGCCACCGGGGTGGGTGCGGGCCTGGCTTCGGCAGAGGGGGGATTGTCCGTCGTATAGGCGACCAGCGTGTCGGCGGCCACCCGCTTGGCATCGGTGGTGGTGACGACAGCGTTGCCGCGCGCCACGGCCATATGCTTCTGCGGCCAGTATTCCAGATCGTCGCGCGCGGTGATGACGTCGTTCGGTGTGGTCAGCTTGAGGTCGTGGCCGGTCATGACCAGCACGGACTGGTCCAGGTCGTAAACCGCCTTGTCGCCCTGCGCCTGATCGGTGGCGGTGAAGATATGGACATGACCCTCGGCCTGCAGGCGGTAGATCTCATTGCCCTCGGTCGATGGGTCGCCGACCAGCCCCGGCGCGGGCGCAGGCTGCGCGACCGCGGTGGTCGTATTCTTCTTGCGGTACCAGGCGGTCAAGGTGTCGGCGGTCACGGTCACAGCGCCGCGGACCGCGCTTGCGTCGCCCCGGGCGATGACCTCCTGCTCATTTTGGCGCCATTCGAGACCGTCGCGGGCAGTGATGCCGATCGGGCCGCCATGCGTGAGGTCAAGCTGCTGGGCGTGCGCCGCTGCGGTCAGGTCCGGCACCGGCGCAAGCAGCGCAGCCATCGCCAGGGCTGAGACGATCGCGCTGCGCAGCAGGCCGGGCGGCGGCATGAACCTCAATGGGTGACACCGTTCAGCACGAGATGGGCTGGCCCGGAAAAGTCGATCGCCGCCCCTTTGTCCATCACCACGAAGCCCTGCGCGTCAAGGACACCGAACGGGCCCTCGGCATGGACCGCCTGCGATCCCGCCGCAGCCCCGGCCTTGATGTCGATCGAGGCGCTTTCGGTGTGCATGGTTGTGCCGTCGTCACGATAGAGCGTGACATCCTTGGTCAGATCGAGCTGATTCAGGTGCTGGTTGAAGGTGCCCTGTTTCGAGTTGAGCATGAGCCAGGTGCCGTTTTCCAGCGTGATGTCGCCTTTCGGCGTGGTCAGCCCGACGCGTTCCGGATCGATCTGCCAGGCGGTCGCGGCGGTGACCGTGTATGGCCGCCCTCTCTGGTCCAGACCGTTATAGCGGGCATCGATCAGTTTGCCGCCGTCCACCTCGCCGGCCACATGGTTGGCGCCGAGACGGGCCTTGAGTTGGGCATCCTTGATTTCCGGCCAGAGCGCGATCGAGGCCAGCAGCGCCGCCGCGCCCATCGGCAGGACGAACTTGCTCAAGGTAATCAGGAACCTGCGGCGGGCAATCCGGCTCGGGGCGGGCGGCACCCGGTCGCGCGGACCGGACGCGCCAAGCAGGTAGCCGCCGGTATGCCGGTCTTCCAGATCTGTCGATGGCATCGGCTGAGCGGTCAATACGGTGTCCTCATGCGATTGCGCTCCTCATGCCATTCCGGCCCGCAGCAGATCATGCACATGCAGAATGCCAATCGGGCGGCCAGCGGGATCGACCACGAACAGGATGGTCACGGGGCGGGCATGGACGTTCATCGCATGCAGCGCCTCGACCGCGAGTGCATCCGGTCCGATGGTGCGGGGCCCGGCGGTCATCACGTCGCCGGCCTGGCGCGACAGCAGATCGGGGCCCATCGCGCGCCTGAGGTCGCCGTCGGTGACGATGCCGACCAGAACCCCATCATCGCCGACCACGCCGAGGCAGCCGAAGCGCTTTTCGGTCATCAGCACCAGGGCGGTCGCCATCGACGTGTCACTGGTGGCCAGCGGCATGGCGTCGCCGTGATGCATCAGGTCCCGCACCCGGCGCAATCTGGCGCCGAGGCGGCCGCCGGGATGGATCTGGCGGAAATCGGCGGCGGTGAAGCCGCGTCTGGTCAGCAGTGCGACCGCGATCGCATCGCCCAGGGCAAGTTGCATAGTGGTGGATGTGGTGGGTGCGAGGCCCATTGGACAGGCCTCGATGGCTTTTGGCAGGATTAAGGCGACATCAGCCGCCCGCGCCAGGGCCGAGTCGGGCCGTGCGGTGATCGCCACCAGCGGCAGGGCGAAGCGTCGGCTGTGCGCCACAAGATCGGCGAGTTCCGCCGTTTCGCCGGAGTTCGACAGGGCCAGGACGGCATCGCCGGCGACGATCATGCCGAGATCGCCGTGCGAGGCTTCGGCCGGATGGACGAACAGCGCCGGGGTGCCGGTGGAGGCCAGCGTGGCGGCAATCTTGCGACCGACATGGCCGGACTTGCCCATGCCCGATACGACGACTCGCCCGGACGCTGCGGCCAGCCGGTCGATCGCCAGGCTGAAGCGGTCGCCGAGCGCGGCGGCGAGGGACAGCAGGCCGGCCGCTTCGGTGTTCAGAACCTCCCGCGCGACCTGCAGATCAGAAAGGCCGGACTGCGGTTGAGTAAAGCTATGGGTCAAGATTTGTCATCTTCCCTGCGTATCGTGGCTTTTCTATGAGCCGTCGGGACGCGTCGGGTCAACCACGCGAGGTTTGCGAAGAGTTACATTGCGACAAAGTCCGTGAACCGCACCGCCGCGCGCAGGCGCTGTGCCACTCAGGACCACACAGGTTCAATGTGCGAACAGGTCGGGGTCTTCATAACCCAGCAGATCCAGCCGCCCGCGCGTCGGCAGGAAGGCGAAGCACGCCTCCGCCAGATCCTGCCGGTCCTCGCGGATCAGAATCGCCTCCAGCTTTGCCCATAATGCGTGCAGATGGAGCACATCGGAGGCGGCGTAAGCTAGCTGCTCCGACGTCAGCTCCATCGCGCCCCAGTCGGAGCTTTGCTGCTGCTTGGACAGTTCGATGCCCAGCAGCTCCTTGCAGAGGTCCTTCAGGCCGTGCTTGTCGGTGAAGGTGCGGACCAGCTTGGCGGCGATCTTGGTGCATTTCACCGGGCTGACGGTGATCCCGAGGTAATGCTGCAGCACAGCGACGTCGAAGCGGGCGAAGTGCATCAGCTTGACCACATCCGGGTCGCTCATGAGGCGTTTGAGATTCGGACAATCGAAGCCGCGGCCGCCGCGCTTTTGCGGAATCAGCTGGACCAGGTGGCAATGCCCGTCGCCGGAGGACATCTGCACCAGGCAAAGACGGTCGCGATGCGGGTTAAGACCCATCGTCTCGGTGTCCACCGCCACGACGGGGCCGAGGGTCAGAGTCTCGGGCAGGTCGTCCCGATACAGATGGATGGTGCCGTTCGGCATGAATTGCGTGATGCTCATGTTGTTGGTGCCCAGAAGAAGACTCGAACTTCCACGACCTTGCGGCCACAGGTACCTGAAACCTGCGCGTCTACCAATTCCGCCATCTGGGCAACCGTTCGGCCCCGTAAGCCGGGGACGAGGGTGGGCGGGCGATGTAGCCCCCGCGCCGGATCGCGTCAACCGATTTCGCGCGATAAGCGCCGGTGCCGGGTTGAGACCCGTCGGCGCGCGGGGTATCAGGTGCGGCGTCTGAAACAGACGCGGACAGGAGGCAGCAGATGGCGACGCGGCGCGTTGCGACGGTTTTCGGCGGTTCGGGTTTCCTCGGCCGCTACGTCGTCAAGCGGCTGGCCCTGCAGGGATACGTCGTGCGGGTGCCGTCGCGTGACCCTGAGGGCGCCCTGTTCCTGAAGCCGATGGGCACGGTCGGGCAGATCGTGCCGCTTTATGCATCGGTGACGAATGAGGCCACGGTCCGCCGCGCGGTGGAGGGCGCCGAGGTGGTTGTCAATCTGGTTGGGCTGCTGACTGAGAGCCGCTCGGCGTCGTTCCAGGCGATCCATGCAGAGGGCGCGGAACGCATTGCGCGGCTGTCTGCCGCCAGCGGGGTGAGCCGGCTGATCCAGATTTCCGCCATCGGGGCCGATCCGGATAGTCAGAGCCAGTATGCGTCCACCAAGGGGGTGGCTGAACAGGCGGTGCTGGCGCCGTTCCCTCGCGCCACGATTCTGCGGCCATCGCTGGTGTTCGGTCTGGAGGACAAATTCTTCAACCGCTTTGCCGCCCTGGCTCGGCTCTCCCCGGTGATGCCGGTGATCGCCGGCGAGACGAAAATGCAGCCGGTGTTCGTGGGCGACGTCGCCGACGCGGTGATGGCGGCGCTGGCAAATCCGGCGACGCAGGGCCAGCTCTACGAGCTCGGTGGTCCGAGGGTCTGGACGTTCCGGGAAATTCTGGCGTTCATCCTGGAAACGACGCATCGGCCCCGGATGCTGGTGAACGTCCCGATGGGGATCGCGCGGCTGCAGGCGTCGGTGCTGCAGCATGTTCCGACCAAGCCGCTGACGCCGGACCAGTTGCTGATGCTGTCGCGGGACAACGTCGTGGCGCCGGGTGCGCTGGGCCTGAGCGATCTGGGGATCACGCCGACACCTGTGGAATTGGTGGTGCCGCAGTATCTGAGCCGGTTCCAGCCGGGCGGCGGGCGGCGTCCGACGGTTCAGTTGCCACAGGGCAGCTGACGGGCGGGTCGACTTCGAACCGCCCGTTACCCCGTCTACGGTATCTCCGCCAATGGCAGGATCTGCAGATCGGCGACCATCTCCTGACCCTTGGTCTCCGGGCTGAAGAACAGCGTGATGACGAAGCTGATCAGCCCACCGACGGTGCCGATGAGCATCGGGACAGCGAAGCCCATGTGGCGCTCGACCGCGAAGTAGGTCAGCACGGGAGGCACGAAGCCGCCGACGACAGCGCCCATGTGATAGCAGAACGCCGCGGCCGTGGCTCTGATCTCGGTCGGGAAACGTTCGGCGGAGTAGCTTGGGTTGATGCCGTAGATGGCCCCCGCGAAGGCGCCCTGCAGCGAAAAGGCGAGCACGATCGTCGTGTAATCGGTGGTCAGCAGGTAGATCGGGGCGATGGCGGCGCCGATCACGGCAGGGATGATCATCGCCCAGCGGCGGCCGATACTGTCGGTGAGGCTGCCCCAGAAGAAGCTCGCCAGGAAGGTCAGACCGTTGGAGAACGCCAGCGGCCAGCCGACCTGCGACGGGGTCAGGTGCAGTTCGCGGGTCATGTAGGTCGCGAACAGCCCGAAGATCGAGTAATAGACAGTAAACGCGCTCATCAGCCACCAGCAGCAGGTGATGGTGTTGAGGCGGACGCCTTTGCGGAAGATGGCGGCCAGCGGCACCTTCATCTCCGACTTGCTGGCTTTCTGCTGCTTCTGGTTTTCCACCCAGACGTCGGGTTCCTTGACGTAAACGCGGATCCAGACGACCGCGAGGGCGGGCAGGACGCCAATCCACAGCATGCCGCGCCAGCCGAGGAAATTGTAGCAGGTGGCATACAGCACCGCGGCGACGAGGTATCCCAGCGCCCATGATCCTTGCAGCACGGCCGCCATCAGGCCGCGCGAGCGTGCCGGCCAGCTTTCGGTGGCCAGGGCGGCGCCGGCGGGCCACTCGGCGCCCATGCCGATGCCCAGCAGGGTGCGGAACACCAGCAGGAACAGGAAGGTCGGCGAGAAGCCGGCGATGAAGTTGCAGATCGAATACCACAGGATGGAGATCATCAGTGGCGCGCGCCGGCCGAGGCGGTCGGCCATCCAGCCGGCGGAGACGGCGCCGACGAAGCGCATCCACATGGTCAGGGAGCCGACCAGCACGACAAGTGTCAGGTCGGCATTGAACTCCTTGGCGATGGGAACCAACAGGAACAGGAAGACGGTGAAGTCGAACGCGTCGAGGGTCCAGCCGAGCCAGGCGGCGATGAAGGCATACCAGTTGTCTTTGGTGGGTTCGCGCCACCACGGTTGTACGGACGGGGGACGCGCGGATCGCGGCCTCGAGGCATAAGACATCGTGAAGGCTCCCTGCTTGTTGATCATTCGCAACAATAAAACGGGGCGAGTGGACCCACCTCCGTGGCGGGAGTTTGCCTGAACGACGGCGCGCATCAAGGGGTAATCACGCGCCGAATCGCACCAATCTTGCGTCCGTAAACCGCAGGTTACACATTGGCGAACGGCATCGAGGGGATCACCCGTATGGACTTCGACCTGTTTGTCATCGGCGGCGGTTCGGCCGGGGTGCGGTGTGCGCGCATCTCCGCGGGCCATGGCGCCCGCGTCGGCATTGCCGAGGAACGCCACTGGGGCGGCACCTGCGTCAACATCGGCTGCGTGCCGAAGAAACTGCTGGTGCAGGCGGGCGAATATGGCGGCTGGGCGGAGGATGCGGCCGGGTTCGGCTGGACGATCGAGAAAGGTCCGCATGACTGGGGCAAGCTGATCGCCGCCAAGGACCGCGAGATCACAAGGCTGGAAGGGATTTACCGGAAACTGCTGAATGGCGCCGGCGCAACGGTGTTCGACGGGCACGCAACGTTCGTGGATGACCACACCATTGAGGTTGCCGGTCAACGGGTTACGGCCGAACGGATCGTCATTGCCACGGGCGGCCATCCGGAACGTCCGGACATCCCGGGCGCGGAGCTCGGTATCATTTCGGATGACGCGTTCTACCTGAGGACCATGCCCAGGCACGTCGTGATGGTTGGTTCCGGCTATATCGCGGTGGAGTTCGCTGGGATTTTCCGGGCGCTGGGCGCCGAGGTGCACCTCGTGTACCGTCAGCCGCTGCCGCTGCGCGGATTCGACCACGACATTCGCGAGTCGCTGGCCGAGGCGCTTGCGGATCAGGGCATCATCCTGCACCCCGGGACCCTGCCCGCCCGTCTCGAAGCCGATGGCGATCAACGTATCCTGACGCTGGGCAATGGGGAGCGGATCGCCACCGACGCGGTGTTTTTCGCCACCGGCCGCCGCGCCAACGTCAAAGGCCTTGGGCTGGACAAGATCGGCGTCGAACTGAACGCGAAGAACGCGATCAAGGTGGACGAGGCGTTGCGCACGACCGTGCCGCATATCTATGCCATGGGGGACGTGACCGACCGGGTGAACCTGACGCCGGTGGCGACCGCCGAGGGGCATGCGCTGGCGGACACGCTGTTTGGTGGACGGCCCAGGACGGTGTCGCTGTGGAACGTGCCGTCGGCGGTGTTCACGACGCCGCCGATCGCCACTGTGGGTCTGACGGAGGAGCAGGCCTGCGTGCTGGGGCCGGTGGATATCTACCTGACCCGGTTTACGCCGATGCGGCACAATCTGTCGGGGCGGGCGCGGAAGACGACGATGAAGCTGGTGGTGGACAAAGCGACGCAGAAGGTGGTTGGCGCGCATATGCTGGGCGAGGACGCCGCGGAGATCATCCAGGGCATTGCGATAGCGGTGGTGATGGGGGCGACGAAGGCCGACTTCGACCGGACGATCGGGATTCATCCGACGGCGGCGGAGGAGTTCGTGACGTTGCGGACGCTGACGCGGACGACGGATATGGCGGCGGCAGCGGATTAGGCGGAGCAGGGAGTCCGGGCCGGATACACCGCAGCAACGACCGGGATCGTCGCTTCCTCCAGCAATGACATGCTGGCCGGGCTGTCCGGGTGATAGGACCGCAGGACGCCGCCGCGCCTGGGCGTCTCTTCGGCCGCGGCGAGCCCCGCCAGGATGGAACGTCGTGCCAGCTTCATTGCGCTATCACTCCGAGATGCGGCGCCGCATCGTCCCGAACGCCACCACTCAAGCCAAGGACCGGCTGCGGCCGGAACCGGGGGTCAACGCCGGGCTGACGGCTTCAATCGCCCTGCCGGTCGTCGACGGGCCAAGCGCATAGACGGCGCCGCGGGCGATGTAGCATCCGGCGATGAAAACAAAAACCGCCGTATAGCCCAAGTGCGAAAACACCGCGGCAATGAGAAACGGACCGCCGACATTGGCGATTCGACCGATCCCATAGGTGATGCCGTTGCCTTGCGCACGCAACTCGGTCGGATACAGTTCCGACGCATAGGTGTAGCTGCTGACGGTCGCCGCCTGCAGGCCCATGACGATCATCGAGCCGAGGACCATGATCATGAGCGGACTCTCGCTGATGCCGAACAGAATGCCGCAGACCATGACGTAGATCGAAACGGCGACATTGAACCACCGCCGCTCGAAACGTTCAATCAGGTCCGCGGCAACCAGCGCGCCGATTGGATTGCAGAGCGCCATGACACTCGTGTAAGTTAGCGATTTAACCACAGTGATACCGTGTTGATACAGCAAGGTCGGCACCCAGGAGAAGAATCCATAGAACCCGATGGTTCCGAGGATCGATACGACACTGAGCAGAATGGTGCGGCTCAGGTAGCGCTCCCGCAGCAGCCCGCTATAGCCGGCCGGCGGGTGACGCACGCCGTCGTCCGGTTGAACGTCCATCGGCGGCA
>Ga0302320_10014177_pt1 | contig 16524 bp, 11 predicted proteins | sample Bog_T0_3_FD_202130 | JGI IMG/M metagenome (GOLD analysis project Ga0302320, IMG submission 202130) | Peat permafrost microbial communities from Stordalen Mire near Abisko, Sweden - Bog_T0_3 | ecosystem: Environmental > Terrestrial > Soil > Wetlands > Peat | place: Sweden: Abisko, Stordalen Mire... | reverse complement strand
GATGCCGTTCCGGCTGTTTCATCCGTCGCTGCTGATTCCATGGCGGGAGATCGAGGTGGAGACGGGGAAGGTGTTTTTCGGTTTTTACGATACGGCGCGCTTGCGGATCGGGACCGAGGAGCGGGTTACGTTGCGCATCTACGGGAAGCTGGTGGACCGGGTGCGGCAGGCGGCGGGGACGGGATGGCCGCTGTACGGCATGGAGCAGATGGGGACGCAGACGAGACCGTAGGGCGGCAGATTTCGAGGAATGCGATTCGAGGAACGCTATTCGTAGCGGAGGGAGTCGGTGGGCTGGAGTTTGGAGGCGCGGCTGGCGGGGAGGTATCCGAAGAGGACTCCGGTGGCGCAGGAGACGACGAAGGCGGCGATGACGGAGTAGATGGAGATGGGAATCTTGAGTCCCACCTCGGGGGGAATGAGGGGCTCGACGACGATCTTGATGCCGACGGCGATGGCGATTCCGGCGATGGCTCCGAGGCCGCTGATGACGAATGCTTCGATGAGGAACTGGTAGAGGATTTCTTCGCGGCGCGCACCGACCGCTTTGCGGAGGCCGATCTCGTGGGTGCGTTCGGTGACCGTGACCAGCATGATGTTCATGATTCCGACGCCGCTGATGACGAGGGCGATCATGCCGACCAGCAGAAGGACGATGGTGAGGGCCATGGAGATTTTGCGGGCGGCGTCGAGGATGGAAGCGAGGTTTTGCACGGAGTAAACGGCGCCGGGAGTGTGGCGGCTCTTGAGCACGGATTGCACGGCGACGGTGGCGGCGGGCACGCTGTCACTGGTATCGGTCTGGGCATAGAGGGTGCGGACGTAGTCGGTGCCGGAGTAGTACTTGATGAGGCGGAAGGGAATGAGAACGGATTGGGCGCCGATTTCGGACTGTCCGAAGGTGGCGACGCGCTCGCGGAAGACGGCGATGACGGTGAAGGTCTGTTCGCCGACGTGGAGCTGGCGTCCGATCATGGGTCCGGGGGGAAGCTGGCGGGCGAGCTCCTGGGTGATGAGGCATCCTTTGGCCCCGGTGGCCTGATCGAGGTCGTCGAAAAAGCGGCCTTCGAGGATGAGGAGATTGCGAATCTTCTGGAATCCCTCGGTCACCCCGATGAGGGTGACAGGTTTTTCCTGGCCGTTGACGACGATGCTGGTGGCGAGGTCGTAGGTCCCGGCGACCTCGATGATGTGGGGCAGCTGGTGAATGGCCTCCATGTCATTGAGGGTGATCTCATCGGCCTGGGAGCGCGCGCCGGCGGTTCCGCCGTTGTAGTTGGCATAGACGAGATTGGAGCCGACACCCTCGACCTGGGCGAGCACGTAGGTCTTGCCGATGAGGGCAATGGTGACCACGAGAACGATGCAGGCGGAACCGATGACCACGCCAAGCATGGTCAAGGCGGCCTTTACCTTGTTGGCGCGCAAAGCGTCGAGCGCGACCTGCCAGGTCTCACGGCTGATACGGGGCATGGATTTCCTTCGAGTCTTAGTTTCAACGCTGGGGCGGGGGGAATGCAAGTGGCGGGACGGCGTGCGGGGCACGGCTGGGATTGGCGGTGATTCTGGTCAGTGGCTTCCGACGACTGTTCAGCGTGGGTTTTTCCCACTCCAGAGGCAATCAGTGCGGGGCGGCAGAGGCCGGTGGTAGTATCGAAATAGACTGTTATGCCTTTGAAAACGCTGTTTCTGAATCCACCCTCGTTTGAGAACTTTGATGGCGGCGCCAGCTCGCGCTGGCCGGCCACGCGCGAGATCGAATCCTACTGGTACCCGGTTTGGCTTGCCTATCCCGCGGGAATGCTGGAAGGATCGCGTCTGCTGGACGCCAACCCTCATCACGTGAGCGCGGATCAGACCATCGAAATCGGCAAAGAGTATGACTTCATGGTGCTGTTCACGAGCACGCCGGGATTTGAAGGCGACGTGAAGCTGAGCGGGCTGATGAAGAAGGCGAATCCGCGGCTGAAAGTATGCTTTGTGGGGCCGCACGTGACGGTGTCGCCGGACCACGCGCTGAGCCACCCGGAGATCGACTTCATCGTTCGCCGCGAGTTTGACTACGCAGTGGTGGAGTACGCCAACGGCAAGCCGCTGGCCGAGATTCTGGGGGCGAGCTTCCGGGGCCCGGATGGCAAGGTGGTGCACAACCTGGACCGTCCGGCGATTGAAAACCTGGACGCGCTGCCGCATGTGACGGATGTGTACAAACGCGACCTGGACGTGACCAAGTACAACGTGCCGTTCCTGGAGCATCCGTATGTGGCGCTGTATTCGACGCGCGGCTGCCCGGCGCAGTGCACGTTCTGCTTGTGGCCGCAGACGCACTCGGGACACGCGTGGCGGAAGCGCTCGGCAGACGACATTGCGGCGGAGATGGTGAAGGCGAAGAAATACTGGCCGGAGGTCAAGGAGTTTTTCTTTGACGACGACACCTTCAACATCCAGAAGGTTCGCACGGTGGAGTTGTGCGCGAAGCTGAAGCCGCTGGGACTGACGTGGTCTTGCACGTCGCGGGTGACGACCGACTTCGAGACGCTGAAGGCGATGAAGGACGCGGGCTGCCGGTTGCTGATCGTGGGCTTTGAGTCGGGCGATGCGCAGATATTGAAGAACATCAAGAAGGGCGCGACGCTGGAACGGGCGCGGCAGTTTGTGAAGGACTGCAAGAAGCTGGGGCTGGCGGTACACGGCGACTTCATCCTGGGGCTGCCGGGGGAGACGCGGGAGACGATCCGGCGGACGATTGATTTTGCGAAAGAGCTGAACGTGGAGACGATCCAGGTTTCGGTGGCGCACGCGTATCCGGGCACGGAGTTCTACGACTACGTGAAGGATAACAATTTCATCATCAAGGATAACGACATGGTGGACATTGGCGGGCACCAGGTGGCGCATGTGCAGTATCCGGGGCTGCCGGCCGACTATACGATGGAGATGGTTCACAAGTTTTACGACGAATATTACTTCCGGCCGAAGGTCTGGGTCCCGATTGTGCTGGGTTCGCTGTTCAAGAACGAGGACAGGAAGCGGCTGTACAAGGAAGCGAAGGAGTTCCTGACGTTGCGGAAGTCGCGCATCAAGGCAGTGGCGGAAGCGCGGGCGAAGCAGGCGGCACGGGCGGCGGAAGTGGCTAAGGTCTAGGTTTCGCAGGGTAAGAGTGAAGACAGAAGCGATGGAAAGGTCCGCAGACGATGCGGGCCTTTTGCTTTGCGGCGAGGGCGAGAGTTAGTCGGCGACGCTTTCGGCGGGGTCGGCATTGGCGCGGAGGCGGTTGCGCCAGTGGCTCTGCACGAAATAGACGATGCCGATGACGAGTGCGAGGACGATGAGGGCATCGAAGCGATGCATCCACTGCTTGAGGCGGGGATCGGTGTCCCAGCGCAGGCCGAGCGAGAAGCCACAGTAGGCGAGGGCATAGCACCAGGGCCAGGAGCCGGCGAAGGTGTAGAGATGGAAACGGGCGCGGGGCATGCGGGCGATTCCGGCGGGCAGGGCGATGAAGGTGCGCACGACCGGCAGGAGGCGTCCGAAGAAAACGGTGATGCTGCCGTACTTCTGAAAGAAGCGGTCGCTCATGTCGAGGTCATGGTGGTTCATGAGAATGTACTTGCCGAAGCGCTCGATGAGGGGACGGCCGCCGTAGGCTCCGACCTCGTAGGCCAGGACCGATCCGAGGTTGCAGCCGATGGCGCCGATGGTTGCGACCACGGCCAGGGAGCTGAAGCGGCCGGTGTAAACGAGGTATCCGGCGAAGGGCATGATGACTTCAGAGGGCAGCGGGATGCAGGCCGACTCGATGCCCATGAGCAGAGCGATGCCGGGATAGCCGAGCGCGGAGATGACGGCCTTGATGAACGCGGCCAGCAGAAGCAGAATGTGTTCGATCATGAATCCTCAGAACTGTTGGTTGGAATCCTGGGTGAAGACGTATCCGGGGAGAAGCATTCCCTGCGGAGTCCTGGCCACCTTGACGCGTCGGGTGGGAGCGTCCGGGGCCGAAGCGTCGGCCGGGCGGAGGATGGCGAGCTGGGAAAATACTTCGTTGTAAACCTTGGTGACCAGGAAACTCTGTCCGCTGGCCTCTTCACGCCAGACCTGCCCGAGTTGAATTGCCTTGACGGCCATAAGTAGGTTCTCTCTCAAGTGTAGCCCAGGCGAGGGTAAAACGGTAAACGGCAGATGGCGCCGGAGACAGGACAGCTAGGGACGCGCGGGCCTGCCGGACGGGACGGGCCGGGAGCGTGGCAGGGCCTTGGGCGTGGTTCCGGCGAGCAGAGAAGGCAGCTCGGAGGCGGCGCAGCGCAGACCGACGTAGAAGGCGCCAAAGTTGGAGAAGACGCCGCTGACTTCGTCGAAGCGCATTTCGTAGATCAGCTTCTTGAAGACGACGGGATCGTCGGCGAACAGATCGACGCCCCACTCCCAGTCATCGAAGCCGATGGAGCCGCTGATGATCTGCTGCACCTGTCCGGCGTAGCGGCGGCCGATCTTGCCGTGCAGATCCATCTGGCGCTGGCGCTCCTCGATGGGGAGGGTGTACCAGTTTTTGAGCTCGCCGCGTTTGCGATCCATGGGGTAGAAGCTGATGTAGCGGCCCTCGGGAATGGGCGGAAAGAGGCGCACGTGCATGGCCTCGCGCTGGCGGCTGAGTGCCTCTTCGATGGCCTCGTTCCACGCAGGCGAATGGGGCTCGATGGCACGCGCGACGAGGTCGCGGTAGAGCTTGACGGTGGATTCGTAGAGGCCGAGCTCGATGACGGAGACGTAGGAGACGGCCGGTTCGAGGTAGTCGAGAAGCGCGAGCTGATGGAGCGCGAGCTGGGCCTGATTGAGGGCTTCGAAGTCCGGGCGGAAATGGACGAAGAGGATTTCGCCCTTGTGTCCGAACATGGAAAACAGGGCCGATCCGGCGGCTTCCATGGCGGCGAGAGCCGACTGGGCTTCGGCGGTGATGCGGGCGCGGTCGGGGGCGGCGAGCGCGCGCCACTGGCTCCAGCGGAAACGGAACATCTGGTGCAGTACGGCGGAGCCCTCGAGGGTCAAGGGAACTGCGGGCAAATCGAAAGTCTGGGCGGTGAGGCCTTGGTCGGTCGTGCTCATAGATTTGGGAGTCCCCGGGGTGCGATGAATGCTCTGTGGGTATTGTAGCGCGGGGGGAAGGGCGAGGGGACGAGGTTTTGAGATTGAGGCATGGGCGAAAGCCATAGATGCGGGCAGGGTTGCGCTCCCACATCTGCCAACTGCGGCAGATATGGGGCACCCTCGGTGGATGGGGCTCTGCTAAGATCGCTCGCAATGGCTATGACGGCGAAGCGAGTGGCGAAGAAGGCGGCGAAATACGATCCGGTGGCGAAGGAGCGGGTGGCGGCGATCTTGGCCGGGCTGGAGGAGACGTATCCGGAGGTGCGCTGCGCGCTGCATCATGAGGACGCGTGGCAGTTGCTGGTGGCGACGATCCTCTCGGCGCAGTGCACGGACGTGCGGGTGAACCTGGTGACGCCAGCGCTGTTCACCCAGTATCCGACGGCGGCGCGGCTGGCGCGGATTGAGCCGGAGGAGTTGGAGCCGGTGATTCGGAGCACGGGGTTTTTCCGCAACAAGGCGAAAAACATAGTGGGCGCGGCGCGGCGGGTGATGGAGGAGTTCGGGGGCGCGGTTCCGGAGACGATGGAGGAGCTGCTGAGGCTGCCGGGAGTGGCTCGGAAGACGGCGAACGTGGTGCTGGGATCGTGGTTCGGACGGGGCGACGGAATCGTGGTGGATACGCATGTGCAGCGCATCTCGCGACGGCTGGAACTGACGAAGGCGGACGATCCGCAGAAGATCGAGCGGGAGCTGATGCAGGTGATTCCGCAGGCGAAGTGGATCGACTTTTCGCACCAGATCATTCATCACGGGCGGGCGCTGTGCGTGGCGCGGAGGCCGAAGTGCGCGGAGTGTCCGCTGGAGCCACTGTGCCACGCGGGGGACAAGACGTGGTCCACGGTGGAGCAGCACAAAAGGGCGCAGGGAAAAACCCGGCAGGCATAGAGGTGGCGGCAGAGGCGGCGAAGCATTTATACTGAGCGGTCAGGTGTGGGGGCACATGCGACTCTTTCAGAACATTGCGGCGATTGCGAAGGGCATGAGCATCACGTTCATGGAGATGTTCCAGCCGACCACGGTGGAGAACTATCCGGATGGCAAAGGGCCGATGCGCGGGGCGGTTTTCCAGGAGCGCTTCCGCGGGCTGCACGTGCTGCAGCGCGATACGGATGGGCTGGAGAAGTGCGTGGCGTGCTTCCTGTGCGCCGCGGCGTGCCCGTCGAACTGCATTTACATTGAGGCGGCGGAGAACACCGAGGAGCAGAGGATTTCCAGCGCCGAGCGCTACGCGAAGGTCTACAACATCGACTACAACCGCTGCATCTTCTGCGGCTACTGCGTGGAGGCCTGCCCGACGGATGCGATTACGCATGGGCATGGGTTCGAGCTGGCGACGTTTAACGTGACCGGCCTGGTGTATCGCAAGGAACAACTGCTGGCGATTACTCCGGCGCACGAGGGCGACAACGCGCGGTTCAACGCGAGCGACGCGGAGAAGATGCGGATGATTGCGCGGTAGGGGCGAGGGGCGTGCCATCCAGCGGGTCAGGTTTTACGCCGGTCGAGCAAGCCGTGCTCCATGTGATTTGCGGAATGTATTCGGCGGACCGGGCCGCGCTTGAAGCTCAATTAGCCACTTCAACCATCCTTAGCCGCGAAAATACTGGAGCTGGTTTCTACACTCATTTTTCCATTGAGCGTGCCTCCAGCCTCCCCATCGGTGGCGAACGCCTATAGAAACGGCCCAGAAGCCAGGATAGACGGGTTTGAACATGGAATGGGGTTTGTTCTCTGGTTGGAGGATGGATACGTAGACTGCCTTGAGGGATATTCCTACGACGAAAGCACTACCGACATTGATTTCGAGCGGGTGGGCTTCGAGATACTCAAAGGCTAGAGGCCAAGCCGACTCATCACTCTCGAACGTGTGAACTTACCTCCACTTCAATTTCAGCTATCCTACTTACTTTAGCGAAGCGAAAGGCTCTGATTCCTGATGAGTGAATTTCTGAAAGCCGTGAGTGAGCGCGTTGTGGTGTATGACGGCGCGATGGGCACGAACATCCAGTTCCGCAACCTGAATGCCGACGATTACTGGGGCAAGGAAGGGTGCAATGAGCTGCTGGTGCTGTCGCGGCCGGACGTGATTACGGAGATTCATGCGGCGTTTTTCGGGGTGGGCTGCGACGTGGTGGAGACGGACACGTTTGGCTCGACGCGGATCGTGCTGGCCGAGTATGGGCTGGGAGATCGCACGCGGGAGCTGAACCTGGCGGCCTGCAAGGTGGCGCGCGAGGCGGCGTCGCAGTTTGCCACGGCGGCGCGTCCGCGCTTTGTGGCGGGATCGATTGGGCCGACGACCAAGCTGCCATCGCTCGGGCACATTACTTGGGATGCGATGCTGGCGGCGTACGTGGAACAGGCCGAAGCGCTGATCGAGGGCGGCGTGGACGTGCTGCTGGTGGAGACTTGCCAGGACATTCTGCAGGCGAAGTGCGCGGTGGCGGCGTGCTTTGACGCGATGAAGACGGCGGGGCGGCGGGTTCCGCTGCAAGTGCAGGTGACGCTGGAAGCGACGGGCACGATGCTGCTGGGGACCGAGATTGGCGCGGCACTGACGGCGCTGGAAGTCTTCGACGTGGACGCGATTGGCTTGAACTGCGCCACGGGGCCGCTGGAGATGAACGACGCGGTGCGCTACCTGGGGTTGAATTCGACGAAACATATCTCGGTGCTGCCCAATGCGGGACTGCCGCAGAACGTGGGCGGGCACGCGGTGTATCTGCTGAAGCCGGAAGAGTTGGGCGCCTACCAGAAGCACTTTGTGGAGGACTACGGAGTGCGGATTGTGGGTGGCTGCTGCGGGACGACGCCGGCCCATCTGAAGGCCGTGGTGGATGCGGTGAGCGGGCTGACCCCGGCGGTACACGCGGTGAAGGCCGCGGCGGCGGCCTCGAGCGCCTATACGACGGTGCCGCTGGACCTGGAGCCGAAGCCGCTGATTGTGGCCGAAGAGATGAACACGACGACGCGCGTGGAGAGCTTCCGCAACCTGGTGCGGGCCGGCGATTACGACGGCATCCTGACGCTGGCGAAGAAGCTGGTGAGCGATGGTTCGCACATGCTGGACCTGTGCTGCGCGGTGGTGGGCGAGGACGAAAAAGCGTACATGAGCAACGTGCTGGAGAAGATCGCGACACGTGTGCCGGCGCCAATCCTGATCGACACAACCGAGGCGGAGGTGCTGGAAGAGGCGCTGAAACGCATGCCGGGCAAGGCGATCATCAACTCGATCAACCTGGAAGACGGGGAGAAGCGCAGCGGGCGGGTGCTGCCGATGGCGAAGCGCTACGGCGCGGCGGTGATCGCACTGACTATCGACGAAGACGGCATGGCGTTGACGGCGGAGAAGAAGGTTGCGATAGCAAAACGCATCTTTGACCTGGCGGTGAATAAGTACGGGATGCGTCCGCAGGATTTGATCTTCGACGCGCTGACGCTGCCGATTTCTACGGGGCAGGAGGACTACCGCTCGGCGGGGGTGGAGACGCTGAAAGCGGTGGAGGGGATCAAGCGGGCGCTGCCGGAGTGCAAAACGATACTTGGCGTCTCGAATATATCGTTTGGGCTGAACGCGTATGCGCGGCGGGTGCTGAACTCGGTGTTCATGCGCGAGGCGGTGGACCATGGGCTGGATATGGCCATCGTCAACTATACGAAAATCTATCCGCTGTACAAGATTCCCGAGGCCGAGGTGGAACTGGCGCGGAAGCTGATTTACGGCGAGCGCGACGCGGGCGATCCGCTGCAGAAGTACATGGCTCACTTTGCGGCGATGAAGGGAATGCAAGAGGCGGCGCCGACAGCGCACGCCGAATCGCTGGCGGTGGAAGACAAGCTGAAGTACTGCATCATCCAGGGCGAAAAGGGCGTGGGCGAGGGCGCCACGCGGCAGACGATCGAGCAGATACTGGAGGTGGCGCTGGAGACATACACGCCGCTGGAGATCATCAACACGATTCTGCTGGACGCGATGCGCACGGTGGGGGATCTGTTTGGGGCGCGCAAGATGCAGCTTCCGTCGGTGCTGGATTCGGCGGGGGTGATGAAGGCCGCGGTGGCGCATCTGGAGCCGAAGATGGAAAAGACGGAAGGCCGGCAGAAGGGAACCATGGTGCTGGCCACGGTAAAAGGCGATGTCCACGACATAGGGAAAAACCTGGTGGACATCATCCTGACGAACAACGGCTACAAGGTCGTAAACCTGGGCATCAAGCAGGCAGCGGAGACGATCATCCACGCGGCCGAGGAACACAAGGCGGACGCGATTGGGCTGAGCGGGTTGCTGGTGAAATCGACGCTGGAGATGAAGTACGTGGTGCAGGACCTGGAACTGCGCGGGCTGAAGTTTCCGGTGATCTGCGGTGGCGCGGCGCTGACGCGCAAGTATGTGGAAGACGATTTGCGGCGGGAGTATTCGACCGCCGTGTTTTACGCCGAAGACGCGTTTGCGGGACTGCACGCGATGGAAAAGTTGAGCGGAACGGAGCGCGAGGCGACGATTGCGGCAGGCTCGGTGGTGCGCGAAGCGGCGCGGGTGAAGGCGGTGGCGGACTCGCAGTTGCCGGACGAACCGCGCGATCCGATTCCGGCGGCCGAGATTCCGCAGCCGCCGTTCTGGGGCGTGCGCACGGAGCGGGCGGCGGATTTCGAGCTGAAGACATTGTTCGACTACATCAATCCGACGGCGCTGTTCAAGAACCAGTGGCAGCTCAAGACGGCGTCGCAGGCGGACTACGCGAGGCTGGTGGAGGAGAAGTACAAACCGATCCTGGCGCGGCTGGAAGAGGATGCGATCGCGGGCGGCTGGTTCGATCCGAAGGTGGTGTATGGGTACTTCCCATGCCAGTCTCAGGGCAACGATTTGATCGTGTATGCGCCGGCGGCAGGGCTGACGCTGGAGGACTTCCGCACGGGGAGCCCGAGCTATGACGCGGGCACACTGGAGGCGGGCGGAGCGCTGCCGGAGAATTTGCCGGAGTTGTTGCGCTTCACATTTCCGCGGCAGGCGGAGGGACGCAGGCTGAGCATTTCCGACTTCTTCCTGGCGAAATCGAGCGGCCGGGCGGACGTGATTGCGCTTTCGGTGGTGACGATTGGCGCGCAGGCGAGCGTGGAAACGCAGAAGCTGTTTGAGAGTGGCGAGTACACGCGGTATCTGTATCTGCATGGGCTGTCGGTGGAGACCGCGGAGGCGCTGGCGGAGTATCTGCACCGGCGGATACGGCAGCAATTGAAGATCGGGCACGAGGACGCGGCGCGTATCGGCGACCTGTTTCACCAGAAGTATCGCGGTTCGCGGTACAGTTTCGGCTATCCGGCCTGTCCGCATATGGAAGACCAGACCAAGCTGTTTGCGCTGCTAAGGCCGGTGGAGAACATTGGGGTGCGGCTGACTTCGACCTATCTGCTGGAGCCGGAGCAGAGCACGTCGGCGATTGTGGTGCACCATCCGAACGCGAAGTACTTTGTGGTGTAGAGCGGGCGGAGGATGAGCGGGCGCAGGTGACGCAGGGCATGACATTTGTTACACTCGCAAGGTGAGCGCTGGCTCGTTCTGTGCACCGCGGAGAGGTGGCAGAGTGGCTGAATGCACCTGACTCGAAATCAGACGTGGGGGTAACTCCACCGGGGGTTCAAATCCCTCCCTCTCCGCCATAAACTTCCTTTAGAACATTTTAGTTGCAATGGATGAGCGGCTTCCGAGCCGCTTTTGTTTTTTGCGGGCAATTCTGGAGGGTGCAGAATTCTGTGCCCACGTGGGAGATTTCCGAACGCTCATTCGATGGCATCGGCCTGCGGGTGGCAATACCGCTGAGTAATCGTGAGGGAGCAGTGCCCGGCGATGTGCCCCAGCGTGAAGGCTTCGCAGCCGGTCTCGGCAAGCATGGTTAATGCTGCAAGGGTTGGGCGCGATTCAGCCGCAGGTCAAGCCCACTGCGGGTGGCCGGGTAGGGCTTGTTCCCCATCAGGCCGTCCCACAGAATGTGGTTGTATTGGTCGAAGTCGATGCGATCTGGCGCCGAGAAATCCATCCCCGCAGTGACCTTGGCCCAATACGCCGCGTTGTGCGCCGGATAGAGGACACGATGCCCGGCAGCTATCGGCGGCAGGGGCAATTGCGTTCCGTACAGCAGATCCGACGGAGTTGCCGTGAAAGTCCACTCGCTGGCTCTCGTCTCAAACACATCAGTCATGGGCAGAGCCAAGGCGTCATTCAGGTTCTGGTGGGCGATTCCGAGAATGTCCTCGATGGTACGAAACATACTCAACGTGGTGTAAGGTGTCGAAACCACGGCGTGCTGCTTGACGTAGGGGCCAATCACGAAGGCGATGCTGCGATGCGCATCCACGTGGTCGCCGCCGTCCTGCGCATCGTCTTCGATGACAAAGATCAGGGTATTGTTCTTGTAGCGGCTATTGGCGATTTTCTGCGCTACCAGGCCGACCGCGTAATCGTTATCGGCCACCTGCAGTTCTGGTGTATTCACGCCCGCAATCGCCGTGCTGAAATTGCCGGTGTGATCGTGAGGCAACCACATCAGGGTCAAGTTCGGCAGTCCGCCCTTGGCATAATTGGTATCGAACTCCCGTTGCCATTCGGTAAACCGGTAATAGTCCGGAAACGACAAGTCCGAATTGCGGAAGTAAGGATCGGTGTAAGGGCGCAAGGCCGCGTCCGCCGCATACCCTACGACCGTGGGGGGATTCGTGGAAAAAGGATCCGGAAGCTCCGGAACGTCATAGGGCAGGTCGACGAAGAAGCCGTAGTTGCGCAACGATAGCCCGGCACGAAGCGCCGCGTTCCAGAGGAAACCGGCGCCCTGCTCGTCGTCTTCCGGGCCGTCGGGCGCCGCCACATTCGCCGTGCCTGCCATCACATCCGGATCGTTGGGCGTCGCGTGAAACGCTGCCTGCCGTTCTGCCAGTGTGGCGTAGCTGACATTGACGCCGCGATTGTCGCCAAACGAGTCGTTACTGAGGCCGCGGCCTGCATAGAGGAATGGCGTCTGGCGCTCGACCACGTCGGTAGCGTGCGCCGAGGTGGACCATGGCCAGCCGTCCATGCTGACTTCGCTGGTGACGTAGAAGTTGTCGAGATCGACAAACTGAGTGGCCAGGTTGTGCAGATTAGGCGTGATCGGCTCCCCGAACTCCGTGAGGGTTGGGTCGCCATTGCCAACCCCCAGATCTCCCAGAACCTCATCGTAGGAGCGATTTTCCTTGATGATGTAGATGATATGGCGAATACGCCGGTGCAGGAACGCCATCTTTTGCCTATCGGCCGGGCTGATGCCGCGCCGGAAGTGGTTATTGTCGGCCACCCGCTGGGTCAGCCGGCGCAAGTCGGCCGCGGCCGGAGTCGGAAAACTCTGCAAGCCAGCCTTGATGAGTTGCAGGTCATACTGATTGTTGGCGGAGCACTGCGCAGCCAGTTGGGAAGTGAGCCCGTGGCAGTGACCTGGGTTCGGCCCGGTCGGGGATTTGTAGTTTACGACGTACATGTGCTCGCCGTCTGCGGTGAAGCTGACCGAATTCGGATACCAGCCGGTGGGAATCAGGCCGATGACGCGGCTTGACTTGGGCGATGCGCCAAGCTTGACGACGGCTACGTCGTTCATCGCGCCGTTGGTGGCGTAGAGCAGTTCTTCGTCCGGAGAGAGAGTTACGCTGTTGGTGTCGCTCCCCTTGAAACCTGACTGGGCGATGGGAATCAGACCTTGCGGCGCAGTCACCGGGATGTTGCCCAGAAGCTCATTGCTACTTGTATCGATCACCCCAACCGAGTCGGTGTTGTCCTGGGCCACAAACAGGGTGGATTGACTGCGGTTGAGAACCATTTTGTTGGGCTGGCCAGGAAGCTTGATCCGCGTCACCACGAGGGGCGAGCTGCCCTGGATGTTTACCACCACGATCTCGCGGTCGCGAACGCTGGAGATGTAGGCAGTGTCGCTTCCCTTGATGACGACCCAGAAGGGATACTCACCGCCGGGCACACCCGCATCCGCCGGATTCAATTTGCCGGGACGCAGATCGAGTTCGGCGCCCTTGGCCCAAACCGTCCCCGACTTTGACAGGATGCTGATGGAGTCGTTGTAGTAATTGGTGACGACCAGTTTGGAGCCTTCTCCGGTCACTGCAACACCGGCGGCCTGCGGCAAAACCTGATAGCCCACTCCGACGCTGTGTCCGAGGCTGACAGGACTGCCTGATTGCTCCGACCACAGGCCGTTCTGGCCAAGCACGTAGATGTGAACATCGTCATCCCTGCCACCGGGTACATAGAAAGCAGCTCCCGATGGATCGAAGGCGATCCCGTTATAGGTATTCGGGATTTGGATTACCTGCTTCTGCACCGGAATGCTATTGCCTGAGATGTCGTAAATAAAGACGAACTGCGTGGAGTCGGCAGTATTCCTGGATCCAGTGGAATCAAAGACCAGGTTGTACCCGCTGGTGAGGACCAGTAGAGTCTTTCCGTCGGGGCTCACCACGCTGCTCACGGCCTGCCCGGCGAGGTACTGAGGGTTGTCGCTCAGACCTGGATTCAAATATGCAAACGTCGCACCACGAGGCGCGAGAGGTGTGATCTGTTGACCGGTGTTGGGCAGCGTCTGGCCAATGGCTTGCAAAGCTGGACAGGTCAGGGTGAGAGCGAGCACGCTCGCGACGGATGATAACAGGCGGAGCATCGGAATCACCTCTCCACGACCACGTCTTTGCTCGACGAGGCATCCCTTCGCGCAGAACAGCGTGAATCGCCGCTGGTTAGATCGCTCCGGGCCAAAACCGTATCCGCAAATGACAACACCACCGCCGATGCCGACTCCGCGCCATAGTAGGAGTAGAGCGGGTCGGCGGCGGGCACGACGGCGCATCCCCAAAAACGATCGCGATCTATCTGCACATTCCTGGTTCCGGTGAGAAATATCCCGGCGCCTGTCTTGCTTTCAATCTCGTTGCCGGAAATCTCGATATCTTGATACAAGGGGTAGATTCCAGTCACCTCATTCGAAACTCCGTTATAGCTCGAAAAAATATCTCCGAACATAGCAATCGAAGCATTGCGGTTTGGATAGTAATTCATGCCGTCAATACTGCTCTGAAAGAGCTTTGGCACATAATTCGTGCCGCTAATCCGATTGTCGCGGATGGCGACATCGGAGGTGCCCGTGCTCTCACCGAAGTAATTCGACATGATCGCCGCAATCGCGCTGGCAGTCATGTTCCTGAAAGTCGACCTCTGCACCAGGATATGGAACCCTCCCAGCAGAATGCCCCGGCCGAGTTTGTCGTGGATATCCACGTCCGAAATATAAACACGGGAAGGCGCATGATTCATATTCACCGCGTGCATCCCGGGTTTCAGCCAACTTAGCGGTGACTTAAGCTGCACGGTTATCGGCTGCCCTCCCCATGGCGGCAGATTCGCTGGACTGATGGACTTGACCTCGGCAGAGCCAAGAAATCCCAAAGCTCCGTCGAAGAATGCGATGGTGTCGTCCTCAGCCGGAATTGCGTCCGCACCGTTCATCAGAAAGGAATCGTCCGAGTTCACCGCAGTTAAGGTGTCCCATACCTCGGTGATGTTCATAACATCGTCGCCCTCGCGCTCAAAAAGTCCGCCTTCGACGATAATGTCCCCTCCCACGCCCGTGAAATGCGTCCCATCCGCGATCGTCGAGAACGGCCGTCCCTGACTCGGCGTCTCTCGCACATCTTCAAGGGCCAACCCGCGGCCGCCTTGTCCCGCGGTAATTCCCATGTAAGGCGAACTATGGACTGTAGTATGGATGATGCGAATGTCACTCGACAGATAGTCGTCCTGAATGGCGACCGCGGCGAATTGCTGGAAGCGCACCATTGCCGTCCGGTTCGGATAAGCGCCAAGTTGGGAAGCCACCCACTGGCCGACTGGAGTAGCATTCGGAACCAGGCTCTTGCCGTTGAGTAACATCGACTGCTGCGAAGGGTCGAGTTGGCCATGGCTCTCTATGCAGTAAACGTCGCAGCCCTGATCGCCCGGCCCGGTATTCAGATAGTCGTCCGCTGCTGCTTCGTTCTTTTCCCGATCCCATAAGTTGAAAGCATAAATATAAGGGGAAAATCCGGTGGGAACCCGCGTATCGGGATCCAGAACAATGTGCGCCGAACTCGCGCCATCGGGGACTATGGTTCCGATGGCGGCAAAAAGCGGACCGCGCCAAAGTGGATTGGGATCGACTGCTCCGCCCCAGTCGAGCACCAGGTTTTCGATCACAACCCGCCGGCTGTTGTAGATATCGATCCCGGTGGTCGGCCCCGTAAAATACAAAGTGGATCCGTTGCCGTCGAAGACAATATCCTGCGCGTTCGTGATTTGCAGATAAGGCCAATGATTGAGGACATAATCCGAGGACGGTGGCTGATTCTGCGGCAGCACCATGTGGTACGAGCTGTTTGGTGCAAGCCGCACCACATCGCAGCCCGGTTTCACTCCGTTCGGGGTTAAGAAAGTGGTCAGGGTATTCCAATCGTTATTGCCGCTGGGCGCCGGAACATCGCAAATGTGCACACTGGATGGAAGAGGATCGGAGGGGGAATGGAACCACTTTGGCGACTTCACAATGACCGTTGTCAGTTTGCCATTGGCTGCTCTGAATTCTCTGACCAGGTCGTTGGGCGCTGCCGTCACAACGCTATTCTGGAATTTGGCGGCTAATGCACTCCAGTCCGATGGGTCGGCCCAGTCGATTTTTCCCATGCGCCGCTCGGCCTGCCCGGCCGCGACGTATTGCAAGAGCGCCTTCCTTGGAGACAACTCCGAAACATCGCGGTAGCGCGACTGATAGTCTCCGATACTGAAAAAGGCGGACGCGTTTCGGCGCTCTTCGATCCCGTGCTGCAGCCAGTGGATCTGTATATCCGCTCGGTCCCAGGTTCCGTCGTTATAAAGTTCATTCAGATCGGGGTTGTTCGCGGCGTCGATGTAATAGTTGAAATCGAACACGATAGGGTAGCTATCGAAAGCTCCGATCTGGCCGCGATTGAAACCGTCGGTGACAAAGCGCCGGATCGCGTCGTCGCACGCGCCAGGCGTTTGGGCCGCCGATCTCAGATCGGTGTAACGTTCCAGATAGTCGGGCGCATAAAAGTAGAAGGAACCGCGTCGGCAGTGGTTTGCTCCCTTACTGGTCCATTGCGCGGTGGCTTCGGCGTCCGTCGAAACGCCTACCTCGGGATTGAACTTTCGGTAAAACTCCGGGTCGAAGATGCGAGGATCCGTCAGAGGGTCCTTCGAGGGCGTCGGCAGGACCGCGTCGCTCAACACCAATGTGTGCTCGCCATCATCAGATTGCGCCAGAACCCGCGCAACAAAAACCAGCGATAGAAATG
>Ga0302320_10014176_pt1 | contig 16525 bp, 12 predicted proteins | sample Bog_T0_3_FD_202130 | JGI IMG/M metagenome (GOLD analysis project Ga0302320, IMG submission 202130) | Peat permafrost microbial communities from Stordalen Mire near Abisko, Sweden - Bog_T0_3 | ecosystem: Environmental > Terrestrial > Soil > Wetlands > Peat | place: Sweden: Abisko, Stordalen Mire... | reverse complement strand
CATCGCCCTCGGCTTCGCCGACGATCAGTCCGACCTTCACGCCCTCGCCGTCCTTCACGGTGTCGCCTACGATCAGCCCGACCTCGACCGCCAGCCCCTCCTTCACCAACACGCCGGTGGGCGCAATCTGGACCAAGGGCTTCTACACCTACCCCAATCCCTTCGACAAGCGGGCCGTGTCGCAGGTGACCGTGCGCTATCAGCCCACCCAGGACAGCGTGCAGATCGACATCTTCAACCTGCTGGGCAATCCGGTGCGCCGGATCCCGGCCGGGAACATTCAGGCGGGCCTCGGCCTTGCCTCCTGGTCCGGCGACGACGACGACGGTCGCCAGGTCCCTGGCGGCCTTTACTTCATACGCCTCAAGGTCGGCTCCACCACGACCGTGCGAAAGATGACGGTGTTCTACTGATGCGGCGCCCCCTTGCAAGCAGCCTGCGGATCCTGGCCGCGGCCCTGCTGGTGGCGCCCGCGCTGCTGCGCGCCGCCAACGGCGCCGACGCGACCGCGTCCCAGAGCCTCAACCTGCCACTCGAAGCCCGCGCCGCCGGCATGGGCGACGCCTACGTCGCGGTGGCGTCCGGGGCCGACGGACTGCAGTGGAACCCGGCCGGCATGAACGAGCTGCGCGTCCCCCAGGTCGAGGCCGGCCATCTGGACTGGATCCAGGGCGTGAACGACGAGTACGCCTCGGCGGCCTTCCCCATCTACGGCCTGGGAGCCTGGGGCGTGGGCGCCAGCTACCTCTACACCCAGGACCAGTACTTCGACTCGGTCGGCAACCCCGGCGCCAACTTCACGGACTTCGACTTCTCGGCGAAAGCCGCGCTTGCCGTGCAGCTGCCCGACTCCATGAGCGTGGGCATCGAGTACAAGATCCTGCGCCAAGGCTACGGCCAGCAGTTCTCCATGGGCTCGGGGTTTGACCTGGGCTGGCAGATGCGCGACGTGATCCGCAGCCTGGACCTGGGCGCGGCCCTCACGGACCTTGGGACGCCCATGGCGATCGGAACCACCCGCGAGAACCTGCCCATCCAGATGAAGGCCGGCGCCGCCGCGCACCTGACGCCCCTGCTCACCCTGGCCGTGGACGAGGAATTCCAACCCCTCGACACCATCAACCTTCTGCACGGCGGCCTGGAATACGGCACCCGGGTGGGCGACTGGACCGGTCTGGCCCGGGTGGGCTACACCTACGGACCGGCCCAGGCGGACGGCGGGCTGACCGGCCTGGCCGTGGGCCTGGGCGTGGCCACGGGCAGCTGGCAGCTGGACTATGCCTGGGCGCCCCAGGGAGATCTGGGCCAGAGCAATCGCATCACACTGACCTGGAACGCGGGCGAATAAGGGACTGCAGGTGCAGGGAAATCTGGTGAAACCGGGGCCCCTGAGGGGCTTTTTTTGTGGGCCAAGCCCTTTTCATTTGGTGGATGCGCGGTCCTTGGACTGATACACTGGAGGTCCAGGAGGATTCCGTGAGCCCTGAGAAGCAGAAAGCCAAAAAAGCAGCGGTCAAGGCGCGCGCCAAGGCCCCCGTCGCCAGGATTGCCAAGGCGGCGCCGTCCCCGGACAAGCGCCACCGTGAGCATCCCAATGACCCGGCCTTGAGCACCCTGCTCGCCCGGCAGGAGCAGCTGGAGGCTTTCCTTGAAGGCGCCCTATCCAAGGCGCGCATGGCCCATCCCAACGACCCGGCGCTCAGCGCGGGCCTCGGCCGTCTGTCGACCCTTGAAGAGAAGCTGGACCGCCTGACCGCCAAGATTGATTCCGTTGTCACGCGCCAGAAGCTGCCCAACCCCAACGACCCTGCCCTCAGCGTGGTGCTCGCCCGCATCGAGGGCATCGAGCGCGCCCTGGAACGCATCGCCGGCACCCTGGCGGAACGCCCCGCCTCCCGCCCGGCGCAGGCCGCCGCGGCCCCGTCCGCGGGCGCGTCCGCAGGCCGTCCCCAGGCGGGCGGCGCCATGTCCGCCCCCAAGGAGGCGGATACGGCCCAGTTCCTTGCCCGCACCCCGCTCTTCGCCAAGCTGTCCGCCCTGGAATGCGGCCTGCTGGCCCAGCATCTGGAACCCATGAGCCTGGCTAAGGGAGCCGTGCTCTTCAAGCAGGACGATTTCGGCGACGCCATGTACGTGGTCAAGGCCGGTCTGCTGGAGATCTACAAGAACGACGTGTTCGGGGCCGTGCGCGTCGCCGAGGTCCGGCCCGGCGGCCTGGTGGGGGAGATGGCGCTGGTCGAAAACAAGCCGCGATCCGCCAACGTGCGAGCCAGCGAGGACAGCAGCCTGCTGCTGTTTTCCCGGGGCGCCTATGCTCAGCTCAAGGAAGCCCATCCCCAGGTGGCGACCAAGTTCCAGGACGAGCTGCTGCTCCTGCTCAGCGGGCGTCTGCGGCAGACCACGGACAAATTGGTCGGGAAAAATTGAGTTGGTCTGACGCCGTGCACGATTGCGCCCTGGCACACCCATAAACTGCAAATCATGATCAAAAATAGACAAAGGTTTGGCGGTTAAAACGTAAGAAGCCCTGTCTTAATAGAAAGGAGCGTCGCTTTCGACGCTCCTTTCGCGAGAAGGCAATGAAACTCGGTTTTGTCTCCCGGCATCTTTCTTTGTCTGTTCTGCTCCTGCTTGGCTCCACCCTGGCCCAGGCCAAGCCCCCGTATAAGGTCTATGGATATTATCTGGCCGGAAATCCTGCCCCTCTGACCCAGGGCCCGGTGAACTTCGCCAATTTCGCGTGGAACGACATGACCCATGTGATGGACGCCTTTGGTCTGCCCAATGGAACCGAAGGGCTGAACATGGGCGGCGTGAGCGGCGCCAGCCTGATCGCCGCGGCCCACACCGGACAGACGCGCTGCAACCTGTCGATCGGCGGCGCCGGCGCCAACACGGCCAATTTTGAGAACGACGCGGCAACCGCGGCCAACCGCGCCAAGTTCGTGGCCGCCATCACCAACACCGTGCAGACCAACGGCTATGACGGCGTGGACATCGACTGGGAGTTCCCCACCAACTCGGCCACCTTCAATCCCTTCATGCAGGCGCTGTACACGGCGATCAAGGCGATGCCCAACGCCTACGACGGCCTGCCCCGCGACCTCACTTTCTTCGTCAGCGCCGGCGGCAGCCTGTGCGGGGTCGACTGGGCCACCATCGGAGGCTACTGCGACGCGGGCATCATGTCGGGCTACGACTACTATGTGGACCAGTACAACGGCCCGCTCAGCGATCCGGGCAGCACCTATGGGGACTGCCAGGGCTGGTCCGCCAACGGCGACATCGAGGGCACCTACGCCAAGCTCACCACCTCGGGCATGGTCCCGGGAAAGCTCGCCCTGGGCTGCCCGCTCTACGGCACGCCCAATGAGGTGCCGTTCATCATGATCCAGTCCTACATGAGCGGATACGTCTTCCACTCGCCCCAGGAAGAGTTCTCCGCGGATTTCACCGGACCCGACTATACGGACGGCACGGTCTACGGGGACGACTACAGCTCCTTCTGCGCCAAGATCACCTGGGCCCTCGCCACCGGCCTGCAGGGCATCGGCCTCTGGGAAATCAGCTACGCCTATCCGCCCACCGCCGCCCTGAACGCCCCTGTCTGGGCGGCCATCGGCGGCACTGCGGCCTGCCTGAGCCTCGCCTCGCCCACCCCCTCGGCGACGCGGACCGCCACCCGCACCGCCACGCCCACAGGCACGCCCAGCCGGACGCCGACGCCGAGCGCGACCGCCAGCCCTACGGCCAGCCGCAGCGCCAGCCCTTCGGTCAGCCCGACGCCCTCGGGCACGCTGACCTCGGGTCCGACCGGCACCGCCAGCGCGACCGCCAGCGCGACCGGCACCGCCGGTCCGGCGAGCACCTCCAGCGCCACGGCCACCGCCAGCCCGGCCACCACCCCCAGCTCCACGGCCACGGCCAGCCCGGCCAAGACCGCCACCGTGACCCCCACCGTGTCCGTGAGCTCCACGCCTTCCGCCACGCGCACGGATTCACCCAGCGCGACGGCCAGCGCCACAGCCATGGGCACGGCCACGACGTCCCCGAGCGCCAGCCCGAGCCCGACATCCAGCCCCGCCTACAGCCCCTCGCCCTCGCCCTCATGCTCGGGGACCTGGAGTCCCTCGCCCAGCGCCACCGGGTCCGGGTCCCCGAGCGCAACGGCCACGGGCACCCCCGCGCTGAGCCCGACTCCCAGCGCCACGGTCAGCCCGGCCGACTCGCCCTCAGCCAGCGCCAGCGTCTCGCCCAGCGCCACGGGCAGCCCCAGCCCCAGCGCGACGCCGAGCACCGGAACCACCCTGACGCCCAGCCCCGCCGTTACGCCCAGCTCCACACAGACGCCGATCCCGAGCATCACGGCCAGCGCCTCGGCCAGCGCCACCCTGTCCCCAAGCGTGGGCGCCAGCCCGGCGGCCACCCCCATGGCGACCGCCACTGCGACCGTGACCCAGGTGTCCGCCCCGACGGCGACGGCCACCTCCAGCCCCACGCCTGCGTCGGGGACGCCGACCGCCAGCCCCACCGCCAGCCCCACCGCCGGCTCCTCCGGGGCCGCCACCCGGACGCCCGCGCCGGCAGGGGGCATTCCCCTGGTGCTGCAGGCTGTGCCCGTGCCCAACCCCGTGTCCGGGCCGCTGTGGCGCGTGTACGCGCTGCTCAGCGCCCCCGCCGATGGCATCGTCGTGGAGGCCTACACCGTGGCTGAAGTGAAAGTGGGAAGCTGGCAGGTCCCGGCAGGGCCCTGGAACGCGGGCTGGAACAATCTTTCCTTCGCCGCCCCACCGGTGCCGGGCGGCCTCTACTACCTTCGCCTGCTGGCGAGCCGCGGCGGAACCGCAGGCTGGAAGAGCCCCATTGTGAAGCTGTTCTATCTGCCCTGAGGCGGCGCTGGCACCAGGAAACGCTTGCGCAGCTCCCTTTTGACGTATCCCGCGCTGGAATACGATGCCTCGGCCTGGAATACCAGGGTGTACAGGCCCGGCAGTATCCTGAATCCGCTGTCCAGGTCCCCGCTCCACAAGAAGGTCTGCGCGCCCTGCTGCTGCAGGCGCCGCTTCAGCAGCGTGGCCAGATGGTTGCCCTGCTGGTCCTCGACCCAGGCGTCCACCCAGGCACGCTCGCTGAGCCGGTAGTCGATGCGCAGGCGGCTGCCCCAGGACAGGTCTTCGGAGTGGGAAAAGCGCACGTCGTCGATGTCGGCGCCGATCCACAGATACTGGGCGCTTTCGCGCTCGAGCACCACCACCTGCCCGTAATGGCGGTAGATGCCGATGCCGCGGGGGTCCTCGAGGGCGCCGTCCTCGGTGCCGGTGTGCCCCCAGCTCGCCAGCCAGCGCAGGTGGCGGTCGAACTTGTGCACCTGGTTCGAGCTGCGGTCGGTCACCCAGACATTGTTGTAGTAGTCCAAGGCCAGGCTGTCGAAGCGCACGGCCGAGCGCGCCAGGTCCGAGGGCACGGCCTGCCCCAGGAACTGCCCGTCCAGGCTGAATTTCTGCAGGCGGCTGCGGCCGGCGTCGATGACGAAGATGGCCGCCTCGGGCTTGCCGGCCCAGGGCTCCTGGGGATCCACCACCGCCACGGCCTCAGGGGCGTCGACCGCATTGTTGGCGCCCGGGTCAAAGCCGAAGGCCCGGACGAAGCGGCCGTCCCGCCCGAACACCTGCACGCGATTGTTGCCCGTGTCGGCCACGTAGAGCCGTCCTTGGCTGTCCAGGGCCACGCCCCCTGGCGCATCGAACTGGCCCGGCGCCGCGCCCCGGCTGCCCAGCACGTGGTCCCAGACCAGCCGCCCGTAGGCAAAGCGCAGGAACACCACCCGATTGTTGCCGGTGTCCGCGATGGCCACGGTCCCGTCCGCAAGGCAGGCGATGCCCTGGGGTTTCCAGAACTGCCCGTCCCCGCTGCCGGCCTCGCCGAAGACATCCAGGCCCTTCATGTCCGGGTTGTACACGATCTGGCCGGAGCCGCGGTTGACCCCGAAGGCCGTGATCTGGGGGCCGTCCTGTCCGTATTCGGCCATGCGCACGCAGGCGGCCCCGGCCGGGTCGTCGAAGCTCACCCGGCCGCCCAGCAGCAGCTGTAGCAGCTCGGGGGTCCCGCGGTGGATGCCAAGCGGCGTGTGCCAGAAGTCCGGATAGACCAGGCAGGATGGGCCGGTGTCCACCCGCATCGAGGCGCGGACGCCGGGACCCGCCGCGAACAGGGTCAGAAGCAACAACAGTCTCGTCAGGCGCTGCATGGACGCATCCTAGCACGTCCCCTTGCGGCGCTTAAGCGCCTTGCCGCATCGGCAAAGCACCCGTAAACTGTGCTGTTTTCAGCCCCCGCCCTTTGGACCTGCATGGCCTTCTGTGTCGTCTTGATCACCGCCCCCGCCGGAGAGGCCGCCTCGGCCATGGCGCGCCTGCTGGTGGAGCGGAAGCTGGCCGCATGCGTCAGCCGGGTCCCCGGGGTTGATTCCGTGTACTGGTGGCAGGGCAAGGTCGAACAGCAGTCCGAGGACCTGCTCATCGCCAAGACCGACAAGCTGAAGGTGAAGGCCCTGGTCAAGGCCGTGAAGGCGGCCCATCCGGCCGCGGTGCCCGAGGTCATCGCCCTGAGGATCAAGGAGGGCAACCGCGACTACCTGCGCTGGATCGCGGACTCCCTGGGCACGCCCCGCAAGAAGCAGCGCGTGCCGCCCGGCCGCCCCCGGACCATCCGGGAACGGCGGCCGTCCCCCAACGCAACCGGAGGTTGAGACCTTGCCGAAAACGTCCCTAGTGGCCGGTGGTTCCGGATTCATCGGTTCCCACCTTTGCGAGGCCCTCCTGGTCAAGGGGCACAAGGTCGTGGCTGTCGACAGCCTGATCTCGGGCCGCCGCAGCAACCTCGACAGCCCCCTGTTCCGCAAGCACCGGGCCCGCTTCACCTTCCTCAAGCGGGACATCCTCAAGCCGCTGAGCCTGAAGGCGGACTACGTGTTCAATTTCGCGTCGCCCGCGAGCCCGCCCCACTACCAGGTGCACAGCATCTACACCCTGCGCACCGGCTCCGAGGGCACCCGCAACCTGCTGGAGCTGGCCAAGCGCAGCAAGGGCCGCTTCCTGCAGGCCAGCACCAGCGAGGTCTACGGGGACCCCCGGGTGCACCCCCAGCGCGAGGACTACTGGGGCAACGTCAACCCCATCGGCGTGCGCAGCTGCTACGACGAGGCCAAGCGCTACGGCGAGGCCCTGTGCATGGAATACTGGCGCAAGGAGGGCGTGGACGTGCGGCTGATCCGCATCTTCAACACCTACGGCCCGCGCCTGGACCCGGACGACGGCCGGGTCATCAGCAACTACATCAAGCAGGCCCTCGGCGGCGAGCCCCTGACCGTGTTCGGCGACGGCAGCCAGACCCGCAGCTTTCAGTACGTCGACGACCTCATCGCGGCCGTGCTCAAGGTCATGCTCACCCCCGGCCTGGGCGGCGAAGTGTTCAACACCGGCAATCCCGGCGAGTTCACCATGCTGCAGGCCGCCCGCCTGGTGAAGAAGCTGACCCGGTCCGCGTCGCCGATCGTGCACCGGCCGCTGCCCAAGGACGATCCCACCCGCCGCAAGCCCGACATCGGCAAGATCAGGCGCCGCCTGGGCTGGACGCCCCGCATCCGTTTCGAAGAGGGCCTGAAGCGCACGATCGCGTGGTACATGCTCAACGAGATCAAGGGCTGAGGGTGGCTCCCCCGGCCCTGAAGCGCCCCTTCGACCTGCCGGCCCGCTGGGCGGCCGCGGCGCTCGTCGCCCTGCCGCTGCTGCTGTTCTATCCTTCCCTGCTGGGGGGGCAGATGCTCTGGGGCGGCGACATCCAGGCGATCGCCCTGCCATTCAACCTTTTTGTGCGCCGCTGCCTGGACCAGGGCCAATGGCCGCTGTGGATGCCCGACATCTTTTGCGGCATGCCCGGCATCGCCGGGACCACCCTGGTCTTCCTGTACCCCACCGATTTCCTGATGCACCTGCTGCGCGTCCCGGTGACGGCGGGCTTCGGCCTGGACGCGGCCATACAGGTCTGCCTGTCCGGCTTCGGCGTGTTCGGCCTCTGCCGCAGTTTCGGGCTGAGCCGCTCGGCGTCGCTGCTGGGCGCCCTGGCCTTCGCCGCCTCCGGCACGCAGCTGTCCCTCATCTATGCGGGGCACACCACCAACGTCAAGGCCATCGCCGCCATCCCCTGGGCCTTCTGGGCCGCCCATGAGGCCTTCCGGCGGCGCTCCTTCGCCCTGTGGGCCCTCTGCGGGGCGGCCCTGGCGCTGCAGGTGCTCGGCATCGGCATGCAGGTCTTCGCCTACACCGTGATCGGCCTGGCGTCCTTCACGGCCTGGCTGGCCTGGTCCGGGCGTGGGGAAGCGCCGAAGGAAGGCAACGAAGGGACGGACGCCGCCCCGGGGGCATCCGGACCCTGGCTGCACGCCCTCGCCGGCCTCGCGCTGGCCGGCGTCTTCTCGGCCCTGCTGTCGGCGCCGCAGCTGCTGCCCAGCCTGCAGTACAAGGCCTACAGCTGGCGCGAGGGCTTCACCTACGAGGACTTCACCAGCTGGTCCTTCGACCCCCGCGAGGCCCTCACCTGGGTGGTGCCCGGCTTCTGGGGCTGGCGCGAGCCCAGCTACCACGGGGAATGGCCCTTCTGCCTCACCACGGAATACTTCGGGGTCCTGCCCTGGGCCCTGGCCGCGGCGGGGCTGGCCGGGGCCTGGGCCCTGGCCGGCGCGCGCGGCGTGCTGCGGCGCCCCGAGGCTTTCTTCGCGGGCCTGGCGGCCTTCAGCTTCCTGGCCGCGGTGGGCAAGCATTTCCCCCTGCACCTGCTCTTCTACCACCTGCCGGTCTTCAACGGCTTCCGCACCTGGGTCCGTTTTCTCTGCCTGCTGACCCTCTCGGTGAGCGTGCTGGCGGCCTTCGGCTGGGACGCCCTGCTGTCCTTGTCCTGGTCTGCGGCGTTCAAGGGGGGCCTGGCCGCCGTGGCCCTGGGCATCGGGCTGGGCGTGCTGGCCCTCGTCGCCGGCGCCTCCAGCGTGGCTTCCGCCTCGGGTCTGCTGGTCCAGAAGCTCGGCGCCGACGGCCCGGCCCAGGCGCTGGATCTGGCGCGCTCCTCGGCCCTGCACTCTCTGGCGGCCTGCGGAGCCCTGCTGGCGGCCCTGCTTTCCTGGCAGCGCCTGCGCGGCGCCGGAGCCCTGCTGCTGGCGGGCGCCGTGCTGCTGCAGGGCTGGGACGTGGACCAGGTGCGGGAACGCTACCTCGAATTCCGCCAGCCCGCGGCCATGCTGCAGGAGCCGTCCGCGCTGGCGGGCCTGCCCGACCCGGCCGGCGCCGAACCCTACCGCGTGCTGGACCTCCCCGGAGCCTGGACCCAGAACACCCTGTGCCTGTTCGGCTTTGAGGCCCTGCAGGGCTACCACGGCGTGCAGATGTCCGCGCCGGTGAAGCTGCAGAAGGCCCTGTCCGCGCGCCAGATGGACTGGCTCAACCTTCTGGGGGCGCGCTACATCGTCTCGCCCCAGCCGATCCACCTGCCCGGCGGCAGGACCCTGAATGCGCAGGCCCCCTGGCTGACCGAGAACCCCGCCGCCCTGCCCCGGGCCCAGGTGCTTGGGCGCAGCATCCCGGCCGCGGGCGATGACGAGGCCTACGCCCAGTTGGGGCTGCCCTCCTGGCGCCCGGACCGCGACGTGGTGCTGACCAACGGCCCGGCCCTGGACGGCAGCGGCTTCGCCGGCGGGCAGGCCAGCTGGGTCGAGCGCGGCGCGACCCGCGAACGGCTGAAGGTCTCCCTGCGCGGGCGCGGGATCCTGCTCCTGGCCCAGACCTGGTATCCGGGCTGGAGCGCGCTTGTCGACGGCAGGCCCCAGTCCGTCCTCAAGGCGGACGGCGCCCTGCAGGGCCTCGTGCTCGAGGCCGGGGACCACGACGTGCAGATGGACTATACCGAGCCCCTGCTGTGGTGGGGCCTGGGCGCGCTGGCCGTCGGCCTGGCCGCGCTGGTGGCCCTTGGCTGGCGGGAACGACGCCGCGCCCCGACGGCGTCCTCCGCGGCGTCCGCCCCGGGCCTGCCGGCGCGCCCGGCGAAGAAGGGAGCCTGAGCGTGGACGGCGCCGTGCTCGTGGTCATCCCCACCTTTAACGAACGGGCGAACATCCGCCTGCTGCTGCCCCAGGTGCTGGCCCAGGACAGGCGCCTGCATGTGCTCGTGGTCGACGACGCCTCCCCCGACGGCACGGGCGCCGAGGTCCGGGCCGCGGCCCGGCGCTCCCGCGGGCGGGTGCACCTGCTGGAGCGCCCCGCCAAGCTGGGCCTGGGCACGGCCTACGTCCAGGGCTTCCAGTGGGGGCTGCAGCGCGGCTACGGCGCCCTGGTGCAGATGGACGCGGACTTCAGCCACGACCCCGGCTCGCTGCCGACCCTGCTGGCGGGCCTGCGGGAACGCGACGTGGTGCTGGGCAGCCGCTACCTGGGCGGCAAGGTGAGCGTGGTGAACTGGCCCCTGCGGCGCCTGGCGCTGAGCATGGCCGCCAGCTGGTACGTGCGGGCGGTCACGGGCCTGCCCCTGAGCGACTGCACCGGGGGCTTCAAGGCCTGGCGGCGGGAGGCCCTGCAGGCCCTGGACCTGGACCGGGTGCGTTCGGACGGCTACAGCTTCCAGGTCGAGATGAACTTCAAGGCGTGGAAGAAGGGGTTCCGCTTCGGCGAGGTGCCCATCATCTTCATCGACCGCACTTCGGGGTCGAGCAAGCTCAGCAAGGCCATCATCCGCGAGGCGGTGTGGCGGGTGTGGTCCCTGCGCCTGGGCCTGTGAAGGCCGCCCGCAGGCGGCGGGCGCAAACGATCGAAGGAGGCAAGACCATGGTCAGGAAACGCGTGCTGGTGACCGGCGTGGCGGGCTTCATCGGGTCCCACATGGCCGAGGGGCTGCTGAAGAAGGGCTACGCCGTGGTGGGGCTGGACAACCTGTCGACGGGCGAGCGCCGGCACATCCCGGCGGGCATCCGCTTCATCAAGGGCGACGTGACCCGGGACAAGGACCTGGCCAAGGCCTTCGCCGGAGGCCTGGCCGGCGTCTTCCACATCGCCGGCTGCGCCAGCACCATCAAGGCCTTCGACGACCCCGAGGTGGACCTGAACACCAACACCGTGGGCACCGTGCGGGTGGTCCTGCGCTGCGTGCGCCACAAGGTGCCGCGCCTGGTCTACGCCAGCTCGATGACCGCCTACGGTTTCGTGGACCGGCTGCCGGTGGACGTGGACAAGGCCATTCCCCGGCCGGTCAGCTATTACGGGATCAGCAAGTATGCGGCCGAGCGGTACGCTCTGGCGACGGGCCTGCGCACGGACCTGGGCTTCAGCCTGGGGGTCACGGCCTTCCGCATGTTCAACGTCTACGGCAGGCGCCAGAGCCTGACCAACCCCTACCAGGGAGTGGCCAGCATCTTCATCGGCAACGTCCTGCGGCAGGAGCCCATCAAGATCTTCGGGGACGGCGAGCAAAGCCGCGACTTCGTGCACGTCAGCGACGTCGTCGACGCCTGGATCAGGGCGCTGCGGACCCCGGCCGCGCGCGGGCAGGTCTTCAACCTGGGCACGGGCCACCGCATCTCGATCAACCGCCTCGTGCGCACGGACATCGCGGCCTTCGGGCTGGACCCGCGGCGTTATCCGATCCACTACTTTCCGGTGCGCCCCGGAGACCAGCGCCACATGCAGGCCGACATACGCAAGACCACCCGCCTGCTGGGCTGGAAGCCGAAGATGCCCTTTGCCCAGGGCATGGCGGACGTCATTGCCTGGGCCCGGGAAGAGGCGGGCAGGCAGGGCGGCGCCTGAACGGGGTGTCCCTTAAGGCGGGACGCTTTTTCAAACGCGCTTGGTACCAGGACCGCCGAGGGTTATAATCCGTAAATGCCCAAAGTTGCGATGTTTTCACTGCTGTTGCTGTGCTGCGCTCCCCTGCGGGCGGGGGTTGAGGATGTGGGCACGACCAGCGCCGCCTTCCTGAAGCTCGGCTCCGGAGCCCGCCCCGAGGCGCTCGCAGAGGCCTACGTGGGGCTGGCCGACGACGCCAGCGGCATCGCCTACAACCCAGCGGGCATGGCCCAAAACCTCTCCGGCGAGCTCGAGGCCACCCACGCCATCTGGTTCCAGGGGCTCACCTACGACAACTTGAACGCAGAGTTGTCCACCGGCGACGGCGGCATGGTGGGCGCCACCTTCAATTTTCTGTCGGTGCCTCAGATCACCCGCACCGAGCAGGTCGCCAACACCTCCGATCCCAGCCAAAACTACGTGGTCGACGGCTCCTTTTCGCCCTACGACCTGCAGGCCGCCCTGGCCTATGCGCGGCCAATCTTCCGGGGCCTGCTGGGCGGCGCCAACTTCAAGCTGATCAACCAGAGCATCGACGACCGCAGCACCTTCGGCATCGGCCTGGACCTGGGCGTGCTGTGGGAATCCCCGCTGAAGGGCTTCACCGCGGGCCTGGCCGTGCAGAACATGGGGACCCCGATCAAGCTCGAAACGGAGGCGTTCAGCCTGCCTTTCATCGCCCGGATGGGAGGCGCCTACCACCTGCTCGATGACACGGTGCTGGTCACGGTCGAAGGCGACCTGCCCGCCGACAACTCGCCGGTCCTTTCGATGGGCGTCGAGTACAACATCGCCAACCGCTTCTTCCCCCGCTTGGGCTGGCGCTACAACAGCATCTTCAACCCCTGGACGCTCGGGTTCGGGCTGCAGTACGACGAATGGGGCCTGGACCTGAGCGCCGTGCCCTACGGCGAGCTGGGCATGACCTACCGGGCCAGCGTCAACTGGCGCTTCGGCAAGCCCGGCGCCAGGCTGGACGCGCGCCTGGCCTACGCCAGCACCGCGGGGTCGGGCAAGTCCGCCGTGCTGGACGACGCCATGAGCGCGCCCGACAAGGTGCAAGCCTGGGCCGTCTACATCTACGACAGCGGGCGCCCGGCGCGCATCGTGCGGACCTTCACGGGCTCCGGCCCGCCGGCGGGGACCATGCAGTGGGACGGCCGCGGCAACGACTCGAAGCCCGTGCCCGAGGGCGTGTACTGGGGCATCCTGACGGCCCGCTACACCACGGGCCAGCTCGTCACCAGCAAGTACGTGCGCCTCGAGGTCAACAACAGCGTGCCGGTCGTGGACCTGTCCATCGACCCCTCCTCGCTGAATCCGCGCGCGGCCGGCGAGGCCTTCGTGCCCACGGCCTTCCACGCCCAGCTGCGCTCCGGAAGGGGCATCGCCGCCTGGCGCATCGAGATCCTCGACCCGCAAGGCAGGGTGTTCCGCACCCTTTCCGGCGAGGGTCCGGCTCCCCAGCAGGTGGTCTGGGACGGAAAGGGGGACCAGGGCGATGAGCTCATCTCGTCCCAAGTCTACTCGGCCCGCATCTGGGTCAAGGACGCCTTGGGCGCCGAGGGCAACAGCCCCGCGCCCGTCAGCTTCAAGGCGGTGTTCCGCTGACCGTTCCCGCACAGGAGGGCCCTTGGCCCAGGACCTAGAGATACCTGTCCAGGTGCTTCCCCACGGCGCCGGGCTGGAGCTTCCGGCCTACGCCACCGAGCATGCCGCCGGCCTGGACCTTCGCGCCGCGGTCGAGGCGCCGCTCACCCTGAAGCCCATGGAGCGCGCGCTGGTGCCTACGGGCCTGGCGATCGCCCTGCCCGCCGGCGTCGAGGCGCAGGTGCGGCCCCGCAGCGGACTGGCGCTGAAGCACGGCGTCACCTGCCTCAACAGCCCGGGCACCATAGACGCGGATTACCGCGGCGAGGTGAAGGTGCTGCTGGTGAATATGGGCGCGGAGCCCTTCGCCATCGCGCGCGGCGACCGCATCGCGCAGCTGGTGGTGGCGCGCCATCTGACCGCAGGGCTGGCGCCCTGCGCCGAGCTGCCGGCCACGGCCAGGGGCGAAGGCGGCTTCGGCCATACCGGAAAAAGTTAGGCGTGTGGATAAGGCCGGAGGCCCTCGTTCAAAACCTGTTGAAGACTTTGTCGGCGGGTGGGGGCCGGAGCCGAGATGTAAAACAGAGTTTTGTGTTGACAGTTTTGCAATAAGAAATATACTAGCAGTCGCGTGGTCAATTTCGGCCATACAAAATCTAGACGAAGGGGGGGATTACTTTGGCGACCAAAAAGGCTAAGAAGAAAGTGGCAAAGAAGAAGAAGAAGTAACAAAAACAAAAAAATTGTCGATGTCATCAAAGCTATGCCCCGTTGTGAAACGGGGCATAGCTTTTTTTGGGGATAAGTGGGCCCGGGCAAGGCCGGGGGCCCCTGCGCGGGATTGCGCGCGTTGACACGTCCAGCCCGCTTTGCTAGAGTTCCTGCCCTTCTGCCTCGATCTTTGGACGGAGCGTTCATGGCCCGCCTCGCGGCCATCCTCATCGACCGCAAGCGCGACGACAAGTTCCGCTCCGACACCCCGAAGCTGCTGCATCCGTGCGCCGGCCAGCCCCTGTGGCGCTGGGCCCACGACGCGGTCCAGGAAGCGGGCGCCGAGGCCGTGGTGCTCGTCGGCGACTCCGCGTCCGTCGCGGCGCTCAAGCCGAGCCTCGGCACGGCGGCCACCTTCGACGAGGCCCTGCGCCAGCTCGGCCCCGCGTCGGGCTACCTGGTCGCCTACGCCGACGCGGCGCTGCTGCATCCCGAGGACCTGCGCGCCCTCATCGCCGAGGGCGCGGACGCCGGCGAGGCGCGCCTGCCGGCCCTGGGCGAGGCCGAGGACGGCGTCGACAGCGCCTTCGCCTACGTCCCCGGCGCGGCCCGCGCCGCGCTTTCGGGGCCCCTGGGCCCGGGCCTGCTGCCGCGCTCGGCCAAGGCCGGCGCCGCCAAGGTCGAAGCCGACCCCTATGAAGCCAGCCTGCGCGTGGTGGACCGCCGCGACCTCGCCGACGCCGAGGCCTGGCTGCGCGGGCGCATCATCGACGCGCACCTCGAGGCCGGCGTGACCTTTGTCGACCCGGCCAGCTGCTACGTGGACGCGCAGGTCACGCTGGGCAGGGACACGGTGGTGCATCCCTTCACGTTCCTCACCGGGGACACCACGGTGGGCCAGCGCTGCGTGATCGGCCCCTTCGCCCGCATCCATTCCAGCCGCCTCGACGACGGGTGCACGGTCGAGCAGAGCGTGCTCAGCGAGGCCCGCGTGCGCCGCCAGGCCGTGGTCGGCCCCTGGACCCGGCTGCGGCCGGGATCCGACGTCGGCGAGGAGGCCCACACCGGCAACTTCGTCGAGCTGAAGAACAGCCGCATGGGCCGCGGAGCCAAGGCAGGCCACCTCAGCTACCTCGGCGACGCCGAGGTCGGCGAGGGGGCGAACATCGGCGCCGGCACCATCACCGCCAATTACGACGGCAAGTCCAAGCACCCCAGCAAGATCGGCAAGGGCGCCTTCATCGGGTCGGGGACGATCCTGGTGGCGCCCGTGGAGATCGGCGACAGCGCCGTCACCGGGGCCGGTTCGGTGGTGCTCAAGGGCCGCCACGTCCCCAAGGGCGGCGTGGTGGCGGGGGTGCCGGCACGCGAGATCAGGAAGAACCGGACCGTCTAGTCGCCTCGGTGGTGGCCATGGACAACGAAATGAAGATCATCGCGGGCAACTCGAACCCGGCCCTGGCGGCCGAGATCGCCGAGTCCCTGAACGTCAGCCTGGGGCGCGCCGAGGTGGGGCGCTTCCCCGAGGGGGAGTGCAAGGTCAAGATCGCGGACAACATCCGCGGGGCGGACGTGTTCATCCTGCAAAGCACCTGCCCGCCGGTGAACGACAACCTGGTCGAGCTGCTGGTGATGATCGACGCGGCGCGGCGCGCCAGCGCGCGGCGCATCACCGCGGTGATCCCCTACTTCGGCTATGCCCGGCAGGACCGCAAGGACCAGCCCCGGGTGCCGATCACCGCCAAGCTGGTGGCCAACCTCATCACCGAGGCCGGCGCCGACCGGGTCCTGACCATGGACCTGCACGCCCAGCAGATACAGGGCTTCTTCGACATACCGCTGGACCACCTGATGGCCCTGCCCGTCCTGGTGGAGCACTTCCGGGAGCTGCGCATCCCCGACCTCAGCATCTGCACCGCCGACGTCGGCGGCATCAAGGGTGCCTGGAAATTCGCCGAGCGCCTCAACGCGCCCCTGGCGATCGTGGACAAGAAGCGCAGCGGGGACAACCACGTCGAGGCCCTGGCCCTGATCGGAGAGGTCAAAGGCAAGAACATCGTCATCCCCGACGACATGATCGCCACCGGCGGGACCCTGGTGAACGCCGCCAAGTTCCTGCGCGCCAACGGGGCCAAGGAGCTCTACGCCTGCTGCACCCACGGCGTGCTTTCGGGCGACGCCGTCGAGCGCCTCAAGGGGGCCGGTTTCAAGCAGGTGATCATGACCAACACGATCCCGCTGACGCCCGAGAAGCAGCAGCCCAATTACCTGCAGCTGAGCATCGCCCGCCTCTTCGGCGAGGCCATCCAGCGCATCCACAAGGAGACCTCGGTCTCGTCGCT
>Ga0302320_10014175_pt1 | contig 16525 bp, 19 predicted proteins | sample Bog_T0_3_FD_202130 | JGI IMG/M metagenome (GOLD analysis project Ga0302320, IMG submission 202130) | Peat permafrost microbial communities from Stordalen Mire near Abisko, Sweden - Bog_T0_3 | ecosystem: Environmental > Terrestrial > Soil > Wetlands > Peat | place: Sweden: Abisko, Stordalen Mire... | reverse complement strand
GTAGGCGCCGATGTCATCGGCCAGGCCCTGCGGGCGGCTGACCTGGTCCTTGTCGTTGGCCGGGGCGCCCGTGCTGGTGGCGTGGTCGATGCTCTGGGCGCCGGCCTTCAGGTGCAGGTCCGGGGTGCCGCTGGTGGCGGGGTTGACGACCTCGGCGGCCACCAGGTTGTACCGGTTGCCCGCGCCGAAGGCCCCGTTGGGGATCTGCACGCCGAAGCCATTGTAGCTGACCGTGGCCAGCATGGCCGCCAGCGTGCCGCCTGACAGCCCGGTGGGCAGGTGGTAGTCCACCACGTTGCCGATGAACAGGTTGTTGCGCACGAACGTCCCAGACCCGCCGTTGGCGCCGGTGTAAGCGTCATAGTAGGCGGTCTGGTTGTTGAAAAAGGTGTCGTTCACGGCCGTCAGGCCGCCATAGGTGTTGTTGCGGTTCAGGTACACCGCAGCGTAGCCCGCCCCAGTGAAGCCGTAAAAGAGGCTGTTGACCGCGTAAAGGGAGTCCTCGTTCCCCGACGCCAGGTTGATGCCATCGTCATAGCCGCTGCCGATGATCGAATCCCGGATGAAATCGAAGTTCTTATTGTCGGCGGCGGTCAGGTAGACGATGGAGTTGTCGTTGGTGCTGGTCGAGGTGCGCTCCAGCACCGAATCGGTGATGTTGATGGGCGCGTTGCCGTTGTTGTAGTAGATGACGTAGGCGCCAGCGACGCTGCTGTTGTTCATGGTCAGGTCGCTGATGTTGATCTGGGCGCCGTTGTTGTTGGTGAATTGCAAGGTGGGATTGCTGCTGCCGGGGGTCCCGTCCCAGACCCGGGTGCCGGTGTCCGACGTGACGTTGATGGCGATGCCACGGTTGAAGTTGTCGCTTTCCTGGACGTCGCCTTCCAGCTCGATGGTGTCCCCGGGCGCAGCGGCGTTGTAGGCGGCCTGGATGCTGGTATCGTTGCACGCGGCGGCGCAAACGGTCCAGGTGGCGCCCGGCAACGCGCCCGCCAGCGACGTCAGGCACAACGCCAACGCCACCCCGCGGATCAGGCTCGCCGGGCACCCATAGCTAAGGATGGACTTCCAAAAAGCGCGCATGAACCATGCAGTCCCGAAGGCCTGCCCCTCCATCTGATCTAGTGCTTAACCTACAGTCCATATTTGACACTATATCTTCCGTGATTCATCACTTTTATTCTACATAATATCTACTAATATGGTCCATTGGCTAATTGTATGTGCTTATGAATCTATCCGTTTAAGCAGCCGAGTTGCTATGTGACCTCAGTCAGGCGTTCTTAAAAATGACTTAAAAACAAAGGATATTAAAGGGCCTTAAAAAGATCTCTGGGATAGCTCCCGTCGTCCGTCAATGCCTGCAATTGTGCCTGAACGGGAGCCTTGTCCTCGGGATAAGTGATGCCGAACCAACGTTTGCCACAGGCCAAGGCATGGACCTCCAAGCCCTCTTGCATGGCCCGATCCACCTGCGTGGGCAGCTGGTACTCGCCCTTGGTGGGATCCGTCAGGCCTTCCAAAAATCGCCCAAAACCCTGGTCCAACTGGCGCATGAAGCCGGGCTGGAAGCCGAACAGGTTCAACGACACGGGGGTATCCAGCGGCATCGCGACGGCGGCGTCCCCGTCCCAGGCGGCGCCATCCTTCCACCCGAGCCGCAGCCGCTCGGTGACCGAGCGCAAGCGGCCGCCTTCCACCGCGCAGACCCCGCGCGACACCGCGCCATGCCGTGACAGCGTGGCCCCCAGCGGGTACGTCACCGCCGCGGCCTGGCCCTCCTTGGACGCAGCCAGCCACTGGGCCAAGCCCGCCAACCCGTCGCGGCCGTAGTAGTCGTCCGCATTCACCACGCCGAAGGGGCCCGCCACCGCCTGGCGCGCCGCGCGCAGGGCATGGCCCGTGCCCCAGGGCTTCACCCGGCCCGCCGGCAGGCGGACGCCTTGCGGCAGGTCGTCCAACGACTGGAACACCAGGTCCACGGCCAGGCGCCCGGCATACTTGGACGCCACCTTGGCGCGGAATTCGGGCTCGAAATCGCGGCGGATGACGAAGACCAGGCGGGTGAAGCCCGCCCGGGCCGCGTCGAAGACCGAATAATCCATCAGGGTCTCGCCGTGGGGGCCGAAGGGCTCGAGCTGTTTCAGGCCGCCGTAGCGGCTGCCCATGCCCGCAGCGAGGAGGACCAAGGTCAATTCCAAAAGGGCTCCGTCCTCAATTCCTGCTGAATTTGTGGTCGCCCCAGAACTGCTCCAAGCGCTCGTTCTGGACGGGCATCAGCTCCAGCTCCAGCTCCAGGCGCGTGGCGGCATCGGGCGCCTCCAGCAGGGCCTGCTTCTCGCCGTTCTCCACTTCCAACAGGTCAGCCAGGTAGTAGCTCAGCCGGACGGGGTCGCGGAAATGCTTCTCGAAGAACAGCTGCTTGCTGGTCAGCAGGTAGTAAAGGTTGGCGTAGCGGCTCATGGACGCCCGCAGCTCGTTGCGCGCCTCGGCGGCGGTGGCCTGGTCGCCCAGCGGCTCCTCCAAGGTCTCCACGCGCGCCAGCCAAATGGGGCTGCGCTTGACCTCCTCGACCATGCGGAAGCGCTGCTTCCCCTCCACGGTGATGTGGATGTCCCCGTTGGCCTTGTGGTCGGCCTTCTTGATCTCGGCCAGGGTCCCGAGCACGTTCGGCAGGGCCACGCCGCCCACCTCGGGGCCCTCCTGGATCAGGCAAACGCCGAAGGGGCTGCCGGTCGCCAGGCAGCGCTCCACCATGTCCTTGTAGCGGGGCTCGAAGATCCGCAAAGGCAGGCTGGCCTTGGGGAACAGCACCGTGTTCAGGGGGAAAAGGGCGATGGCGTCGTCCGCCGGCTCGCCGCCGCCTCGCCGGGACCCGCGCTTCACGGCAGCAGGCTTTCCAGGTCCGCCGCGTCGAGCTCGATCCATTTGCCCTCGCCCTCCCACAGGCGCACCATCTCCAGGCCCGGCATGGCCGGCTTCAGGCGCTTGCAGATGTCGATGATCAGCGTCTCGCAGCTGGGATAGGCGAATTGCAGGCTCACGTCGGTGTGGTCGAAGGGCTTGATGACCTCGTGCAGGCGCGCCTTGACCTCGCGGAAGTCCGCCACCACGCCGCCCACCAGCGGCCCATCGACGATGGCTTCCACCTTGTAAGTGTGGCCATGCAGCCCGTTGCAGCGGTCATGCCCCGGCAGCGCCGTGGCCGCATCAAAGACGTCTTCCACCCTGACCTTCACTTGAAGTCCTCTTTGGTGGCTTCAGCCCACTTGTTGTAGCCTTCCCACATCTTCACGCTGTAAAGGCCGGGCAGCTCCTTCTTGATCTCGGCGAACAGCGCGTTGACGATGTTCTCGGCGCTGGGCACCTCGAAGATGGCGCTCAGGTCCTTGTGGTCATAGCGGGCCATGGCGCGCTTGGCCACCTCGCGCAGGGCCTTGAAATCCATGACCATGCCGCCCACCAGCGGGCCTTCCACCACGACCTCCACCTTGTAGGTGTGGCCGTGCGTCACATCGCAGCCGTCCAAAGCCTTCACGCTGTGGGCGCAGTCCATGTGGTCAAAAATGCCGACTCTCATTCGATCTCCTTGATGGCTTCCAACACTTCCGCCGCATGGCCCTCGGGCCTCACCTTGGGCCAGGCCTTGCGGACCACCCCGGCGGCGTCGATCAGGAACGTCGACCGCTGCACGCCCCAGTACTTCCTGCCGTAGAGGCTCTTCTCGACCCATACCCCATAAGCCTCGCAAAGCGCATGCTCGGCGTCGGCCAGCAGGGTGAAGGGCAGCTTGAACTTGGCGATGAACTTGTCGTGCCGGGCGGCGCTGTCCGGGCTGACCCCCAGGACCACGGCGGCCTGCCGGGCGAACTTGGGCGCCAGCGCCCCGAACTCGCAAGCCTCGACCGTGCAGCCGGGCGTGCCGTCCTTGGGGTAGAAATACAGCACCACGACGCTGCCCTTGAGCGACTTCAGGCTGACTCGCCCGCCCCCGCTGCTGGGCAGGTCAAAAGCGGGGGCCTTGCGCCCTTCCGTGATCCCTGGCGGCATGGCCGTCCCGAAAAGAACGGAGCCGCCGAGGCCGAGGCCCGGGCGGCTCCTACAAGCGGGTCTCCCCGGCCTACTGGGCCGCGCTGGGCTCCATCTGGGCCAGGCTGTTGAGCGAGCCGACCAGCATGTCCACGGGCACGCCGTAGCCCTCGCAGATCTGGCGGATGGTCTCGAATTCGCTGATGGAGCAATGCGCGCATCCGCCCAGGTGGAAGCCGGCGAAGACCTCGCGGGCCCGGGGATGCATCTGCATGGCCTCGCCCACCGACAGGTCGGCGTGGAAAGGGCCCGTCGCGGCGGGGGTCTCGTTGTTGGCAGGGGTCTGTTCCATGGGGTGCCTCCTGGTGCGCTCAAAGTTCAGTCGGATACGCTAACACCCCGGTCCGATCTTGTAAACCGGGGCTCGAGGACCTTACGCAGGCGGCGGGCCTGCGGATGCCCCCGGCCGGGCCAAGCCCCCGCCCAAGGCCGCCTTATAAGCCTTTTTCAGCTCCGCAGCCCAGTCCAGGCTCAGCCCGGGGTTGGACTCGGCCAGGCTGATGAAGCCCCCGCCCAGGCGTGGGCCGAAGATGCCCGCCCAAAGCGCCTGATCGATGTCCAGCAGCAGCGACCCGTGCTGCAGCACCGCGCCTTCCCGGCGCCGCTGGGCGCTGCCGAACAGCTTGCGCCCGCCCACCACGATGTCCGGGCAGGCCATGCCGGCGAAGCAGTTGGCGGTCTTGGCCACCGGGCCGTCACCGCGGTACTTGGCCCGCACCATACGCCCGTTGAGCAGCGTCAGCAGCGGGCGGGTGATCTCCAGGTAGCTGTCGTTCACGTCCAGCTGGGCCCAGGGGTGCGACGCCGGCAGGGCGATGGCATAGGTGATCTCATGATGATGCAGGATGGCCCCGCCGCCGGTGAAGCGCCGCACCACGTCCACGCCCAGCCGCTCGGCAGCCCCCGCTTCGGCGACATCCTCCAGCTTCTGGAAGTAGCCCAGCGACAGCGTGGGCTTGGCCCAGCCGTAAACGCGCAGGAACGGCCCCTCGCCGGCGATCGCTCGCTCCAGCAGGGCTTGGTCCCGCCCCATGTTCAGGGCGCCGGGAAGGGCGCCGTCGTCGATGCAATCGGCCATGACCGCCCCCGGCTTACGCGGGCTTGTAGCGCAGCACCGGATTCCTGGCCGCGCCGACCTCGTCCAGGCGGCCGACCGGCGTGGTGACGGGCGCCGCATGCAGGATGGCCGGGTCCAGGGCGTCCAGCTCCTTCAGCGCGGCGGCCAGGTCGTCCAGCGTCTCCTTGGATTCGGTCTCCACCGGCTCGATCATCATGGCTTCCGCCACGATCAAGGGGAAATAGATGGTGGGGGCGTGGTAGCCCAGGTCGGCCAGGCCCTTGGCGAAGTCGGTGGCGCTGACATGCTTGGCCTTGTAGCGGTCGGCCAGGCTGATGACGAACTCGTGCATGCAGCGGTCGCCGTAGGGCGCGGTGAACTGGCCCTTGAGCTGGCTGAGCAGGTAGTTGGCGTTGAGCACCGCCAGGCGGCCGATCTGGCTCATGCCGTCGCCGCCGAAGGACTTCATGTAGACCAGGCCGCGGAGGATGATGCCGAAGTTGCCGGTGTTGTTGCGGATGCGGCCGATGCTCTTGGGCGCGTCATGCTCCAGCGAGAACGCGCCGTCGGCGCCCTTGCGCACGCGCGGCACCGGCAGGAAGGCTCGCAGGTGCTCTTTCACGCCGATGGGGCCCGAGCCGGGGCCTCCGCCGCCGTGGGGCGTGGAGAAGGTCTTATGCACGTTGAAGTGCATCATGTCGCAGCCCATGTCGCCGGGCCGCGCCACGCCGCAGATGGCGTTGAGGTTGGCGCCGTCGTAGTACAGCTGGGCGTCCACGGCGTGCAGCCAGCCGGCGATGGCCTGGATGTCCTTCTCGAAGATGCCCACCGTGTTGGGGTTGGTCATCATCAGGCAGGCCACGTCCTCGGTGATCAGCGGCTTCAGGTCGTCCAGGTCCACGGTGCCGTCGGCCTTGCTCTTGACCGTCCGCACGGTGTAGCCGCAGTAGCTGGCGCTGGCGGGGTTGGTGCCGTGGCTGCTGTCGGGCACCAGCACCACCCGCGGCCGGCGGCCCTTGCTGTCGTGGTAGGCCTTGCACACCAGCAGCGCGGTCAGCTCGCCCTGGGCGCCGGCGCTGGGCTGCAACGATATCGCCGGCATGCCGCTGACCTCGGAGAGCCAATGCTCCATGTCGTAGAGCACCTCCAGCGCGCCCTGCACGGTGCCGTCCGGCTGCAGCGGGTGGATGTTGCGGAATCCGTCGCGGCCGGCCACATCCTCGTTCACCTTGGGGTTGTACTTCATGGTGCAGCTGCCCAGGGGGTAGATCTGGGTGTCGATGCCGATGTTGCGCTGGCTCAGGCGGGTGTAGTGCCGCACCAGGTCCTGCTCGCTGACCTCGGGCAGGCCCAGCGGGGTGGCGCGGCGGGCCCTCTCCGGCAGCCAGCTCTCAGCGGCGGCCGGCACGTCCAGGGCCGGGAAGGTCGCCGCGCGTCGGCCAGCGGCCGACTTTTCAAATATCAGCTTCTCCACGCTCATGCCAGCACCTCCTTCAACGCGGCCGCATACTTGTCGAGCTGGGCCCGCTTCTTCACCTCGGTGACGGCCACCAGGATCTCGCGCGTCCGCGCCGGGTAATAGCGGGCCAGCGGCACGCCCCCCAATATCCCCTTGGCCTGCAGGGCCTTCAGCGCCGGGGCGGCGTCACGGCCCAGGTCCAGCGTGAACTCGTTGAGCCAGGCGCCGCCGTACGTCAGCTTCACGCCCTTGATGGCGGCCAGCTGGCCGGCCAGGTAGTGGGCCTTCTGGGCGCCCTGCGAGGCCACCTCCTTCAGGCCCTGCGGCCCCACCGCGCCCAGGTACATGGTGGCCGCCAGGGCCAGCAGGGTCTGGTTGGTGCAGATGTTGCTGTTGGCCTTCTCGCGGCGGATGTGCTGCTCGCGGGTCTGCAGGGTCAGCACGAAGGCGCGCTGGCCGCGGTTGTCCGTGGTCTGCCCGCAGATGCGCCCCGGCATCTGGCGCACCAGGGCCATCTTGGCCGCCAGGAAGCCCAGATAGGGGCCGCCATAGCTCAGCGGGATGCCCAGGCTCTGGCCTTCCCCGCAGGCGATGTCCGCCCCGTACTCCCCGGGCGACTTCAATAGCGCCAGGCTCACCGGCTCGACCACGGCGATGAACAGCGCGCCGGCGGCGTGGGCCGCGTCGGCGAAGGGCTGCCCGTCCTCGAGGGTCCCGAAGAAATTGGGGTTGGCCAGGGCCACGGCGGCGGTCTTGTCGTCCAGCAAGGCCTTCAACGCGGCCAGGTCGGTGCGGCCATCCGCGCCCAGGGGCGCCAGCACGATCTCGGTGTCCAGGTTGGTGGTGTAGGTCCTCACCACCTGCAGGCTCTCTGGATTCAGGCCGGCGCTCAGGATCACCTTGTTGCGGCCGGTCTTGGCCCGCGCCATCAGCACGGACTCGGCCAAGGCATGGCCGCCCTCGTACAGGCTGGCGTTGCTCACATCCAGGCCGGTCAGGCCGCAGATGCAGCTCTGGTATTCAAAGATGGCCTGCAGCACGCCCTGGGTCATCTCGGGCTGGTAGGGCGTGTAGCTGGTGTAGAACTCGCTCCGGTCGAGCAGGTGGCGGATCAGGCTGGGGCTGTAGTGCTCGTACATGCCCGCGCCCAGGTAGTTGTCCAGGTCGCCCGTGCTCAGGTTCTTGCCCGCCAGGCGCTGGAACTCGTCCTTCAGCTCCATCTCGGTCAGGTGCTGGGGCAGGGCCAGCGGGGCCTTCAGCTTCAAGGCGTCGGGGATCGGCGAGAACAGGTCATCGATGCTCTTCACGCCGATGGCGGCCAGCATGGAGGCTTGGTCTTGGTCGGTCTGGGGCAGGTAAGGATGCTCAAAGGCCATGCTAGATCCCAAGTGGCGGAACGCAAAAAAAGGTTATCCCCATCGCCGGGCCAAGAAAAGGCCCCCCGCAGGGGGCCTGATACGTGGTGGCGAAGGAAGGTCGGCCGCTGCTAGTGGTGCTCTTCCTCGCAGAACTTGTCGTAGGCCGCCGCGTCCAGCAGCGCGCCCTTGTCGCCGCTCAAGCCTGAGACCTTCAACAGCCAGCCGGCGCCGTAGGGGTCGCTGGCCAGCGGGGCGAAATCGTCGGCCACCTTGGCGTTGACGCCGGCGATGATGCCGCCCAGGGGGCAATTGAGGTCGAAGACCGCCTTGACGCTCTCGATCACGCCGAAGGGCTTGCCCTGCTCCACGGCCTTGCCGGCCGCAGGCAGCTCCAGGAAGACGATGTCCTTGATGGCGTGCACGGCGAACTCGGTCAGGCCCACGGTGGCCTCGGCGCCGTCAACTTTGATCCATTCGTGGGTCTTGGTGTACAAGCGGTCATTGGGCGTAGCCATCAGATCTCCTGTCCCTTTGGGTTTCTACTGATTCTTGCGGACGCCTGGGGTGATGAAGGGCGTCTTCACGACCTCGGCCTTCAGCATGCGGCCGCGCACGTCGATGCGGATCTGGGCGCCCGGCACCGCCAGCGACGGCGGCAGGTACGCCAGGCCGATGCAGGCATTGTCCAGGCTGGGGGCCGGCGCGCCGCTGGTCACGCGGCCGATGGGCGCGCCCAGCTCGTCGACCACGGCATAGCCGTCCCGGGCCACGCCCTTGTCGATCAGCTTGAAGCCGGCCAGCTTGCGCACCGGGGACAGCTGGCTCATGAGCATGCCGGCGCGGCCCACGAAATCCCCCTTGTCCGGCTTCACCACCCAGCCCAGCCCGGCTTCGTAGGGCGAGGTGGTCGAGTCGATCTCGTGGCCATACAACGGGTAGGCGGCTTCCAGGCGCAGCGTGTTGCGCGCGCCCAGGCCCACCGGGATGGCGCCGGCGCTCGCCAGGGCCTCCCACACCTCCAGCGCCGCCGAGCCCGCCAGGCTGATCTCGAAGCCGTCCTCGCCGGTGTAGCCGCTGCGGCTGATCAGGGCCGCATGCTCCAGCACGCTGTCGCTGCGCAGGTGGTAATACTTGAGGGCTTCCAGGTCGCAGTCCACCAGGGGCTGCAGCAGCGCCTGGGCCAGGGGGCCCTGCAGGGCCAACAAGGTCTGGCCTTCCCACAGCTTCACGGTCAGCCCGGCGGGCGCCTGGGACTTCATCCAGGCGAGGTCGGCGGCGCTGTTGCCGGCATTGACCACCACGTAGTAACGCTCCTCACCCCGGCGGGTGACGATGATGTCGTCGTGCAGGCCGCCCTTCTCGTTCGGCAAAAGGCTGTACTGCATGCGTCCGTCATAGAGGGCGGCCACGTCATTGGTGGTGAGGCGCTGCAGGTAGGCCAGCGCGCCGGGGCCCTCCACCAGCACCTGGCCCATGTGGCCGATGTCGAAGAGGCCGGCCTCCTTGCGGGTGGCCTGGTGCTCGGGCCCGATGGGGCCGTAGCTCACCGGCATGTCCCAGCCGCCGAAATCGACCATGGTGGCTTCGTGGGCGCGGTGCCAGGCGTTCAGGGGGGTGGCCCGCATGCTAGTACCGCGGCATGGAGGGGTCCACGTCCGTGGCCCAGGCGTCGATGCCCCCGGCAAGGTTGTAGGTCTTCTTGAAGCCGAACTTGGCCAGGGCGGCCTGGGCGCGGGCGCTGCGGCTGCCGTGGTGGCACTGCAGCACGATCTCGTCGGCCGTGTCCAGCTCGCTGACGCGGGCGGCCAGCTGGCTCAAGGGGATCAGCTTGGCCCCGGGGATGGCGGCGATCTCGAACTCCTGCGGCTCGCGCACGTCGATGAGCGCGAACTTCTTCTTGGCATCCTGCCATTCTTTCAAGGTGATCGCGTCGATCTCGGCGCCGGCGCTCTCGTAGGCCTCCTCGTTGCCGCGCCCCATGCCGCAGAACTGGTCGTAGTCGATCAGCTCGGTGATCGTGGGGTGCTCGCCGCACAGGGGGCAGGCCGGGTCCTTGCGGACCTTCAGCTCGCGGAAGGTCATGTCCAGGGCGTTGAACAGCAGCAGGCGGCCGATCAGGGGCTTGCCGTTGCCGATGATCAGCTTGATGGCCTCGGTGGCCTGCAGCAGGCCCACCGTGCCCGGCAGCACGCCCAGCACGCCGCCTTCGGCGCAGCTGGGCACCATGCCCGGGGGCGGCGGCTCGGGGTATAGGCAGCGGTAGCAGGGGCCGCCGCGCTTGGGGTCGAACACGGTGACCTGGCCGTCAAAGCGGAAGATGCTGCCGTAGATGTTGGCCTTGCCCAGCATGACCGCGGCGTCGTTGACCAGGTAGCGGGTCGGGAAATTGTCCGTGCCATCGATGACGATGTCGTAATCCTTGAGGATGCCCAGCACGTTGTCGCGGTTGATGGGGTGGTTGTAAGTGACCACCTCCACGTTGGGGTTGATCTGGGAGATGCGCTGCTTGGCGCTCTCGACCTTGGGGATGCCCACGTTGGCGGTGGCGTGGATCACCTGCCGGTGCAGGTTGCTGTGGTCGACCACGTCGAAGTCGACGATGCCCAGCTTGCCGACGCCGGCGGCGCTCAGGTACATGGCCAGGGGCGAGCCCAGGCCGCCCGCGCCGATCAGCAGGATGGACGCGGCCTTCAGCTTCTCCTGCCCCGCCATGCCCACCTCGGGCATGATCAGGTGGCGGGAGTAGCGCAGGATCTCTTCGTTGCTAAGGGTGGACATGGCGGTCTCCGTTCTAGCGTTCGGGCTCAGTGCCGCGGGCTCGAGCCCTTAGGCTTCAAATGTGCAGTCGCCGTTGGGGGTGGCCACGCAGGTCAGGCGCCAACCCGCGGCCAGCTCCTGGGGCGTCAAGGCCAGCATCTCCTCGGTGACCATGTCGCCCGAGCCCTTCACCGCGCAGGTGTGGCAGGTGCCGCCCTGGCAGCTGAAGGGGATGTCGATGCCGGCCGCCTGGGCGGCCTCCAGCACGGTGGTGCTGGGCGCGCAGTCGATGCTGCGCCCGCTCCTGGTGAACGTGACCTTGGGCATGCCTAGATCAGCGCGCGCACGGCCGCCGCCTTGGCGGCGTAGGCGGCGTCATCCAGCACCGGCTTGCAGGCCAGCCCCGCGGCGGCGGCGGCGGGCAGGCTGAGGGCGCCGGCCGAAGGGGCCAGGTCGATCCAGCTGCGGCAGCCGGTGTAGTCCTCGAGCACTTCCAAGGCCAGCGGCTGATCCAGCTTGTAGACGCGCAGCAGCAGCAGCCATAGGGGCTTGGAGCTCTGCCAGTCCCAGCGGTCCTTGACGGCCTGCTCGCTGTAGATGTGGTTGGGCAGCTGCCTGAACGCCGGCTCGCTGCTGGTCAGCCCCCAGGCCTCGTCCACCTGCGCCCAGTACTTCACCTGCACCTCGCCCAGCTCGGGCTTGGCGGCCAACGAGGACGCCAACAGCGGCTGGTGACGCTCCTGGATGCCGCCTGAGTCCTGGTGCTCGTAGGTGGGGTAGAGGAAGAAGTGCGGGTGCTCCACCTTGAAGACGTGGCCCTTCTCCTTGATGCCGCCCTTGCGGAAGAGCATCACCTGCTGGCCCGTGCCCAGGGCCTCGCACGAAACGGCCCATTCCTTGAAAGCCGAGAGCCCCTGAGTCTTGGTCGATGTCGCTTGCATGCGGTCCTCATTTATTGAAAAAGCCATCCGGCGAAGCGGATGGCAAGGGGCGCGGGAAGGCCGGAGCCCTAAGCCGCTGGCTTGGGCGGCGCGGCGGCCGGGGCCTTGGGCGCCAGCTCGGGCTTCATCACCAGCACGAAGGAATCCTTGGGCACGGGCGCGGCCTTCTGGACCGCGTCCACGCCCGCGAAGACCTTGTAGCCCACGCCATAGGGGGTGGCCTTGCCTTCCAGGTAGCGCTCCGGCGTGTAGGACCCCACGGCGGCCGGGTTCACCAGCAGCTGGCCTTGGACCTGGTAGCGCTGGTTGCAGCGGGCGCAGAGGATGGGCAGCTCCCCCGCCGCCTGGTAACGGGAGATGGTCACGTCCGTGCGGCAGTCGGGGCAGCTGAAGACCATGAAGACGATGTCGTTCTTCAGGCCTTGGACTTCGCTGAGGAAGGGCTGGGCTTGCAACGGCTGCATGGCGTTCCTTGGCAGACAGATGGGTGCATGAAGATACGCTGGCCGATCCGGCGCGTCAAGTTAGGCCCCCGCCACCTATTTTTCACCATACGCAACAAAAATGGCCGGGTTCGCTCAAGGCTGGTAAAAAGTGAAGCTATAGGGCGCCGTCAAGTGCACCCCCCCCACCAGGTCGGTCAAGGCGGCGCTCACGGTCACGGTCTCGGTCAATCCCGACTGGATGAACTGGTTGGATGAGGAAATGGGGTCTTGAATGCTGACGCTGGCGTTGCCACACCCGTCGTTATACCAGTTCGCCGCCCATGGCAGGGTCAAGGCGGGGCTGAAAGTGACGACCCCCGCCCCGTTGGCCGCGGTCAGGTTCACCTGGTAATTGAAGCCGAGATTGACGGCGAAGCTGCCGCCCGACCCGTTGGCATAATTCGCGCTGACCCCGCGCAACGGCTCGGAGATCTCCGCCAAACCGGTCACCGCCGAGGCCGTCATGCCGCCGGTGCTCTTCAAGCCGCCGGTGTAGGCGAACGTGTAGGCGGTGGCTGGCTGGCCGCCGCAGACGGTGTATTGCACCGTATTGATGGCCCCATTGCCGCCGGCCGCGCCGTAGCTCATGCCGGTGATGAGCCCCGGGTCGGGCGCCGCCGCCAGCTGCGCGCCCACCGGCACGGTGTTGTCCAAGGGCCCGTTGAAAGCCAGGCATAGGGCCTGCGGGATGTTGCAGCTGGGGAAGAAGATGCCATTGTTCAGCCCGGTGGCGTTGCCGCTGAAAAGCTCGGCCATGGCGAAGGGCCCGGTGGTGTAGCCCAGGGCGGTGGGGCTCAGCGGCGTCGCGTTGGCGGAGTGGATCACGGGGCTCAAGGTGAAGGTGTAGTGGGTGCCTAATTGCAGGGGATAGGGGCCGCCATCGGCCACCGTATCCAGGACGAAATCCAGCGTCTGCGCGCCCACGGCGCTGATGCTGGTGATGTCGGCGGGCGGGGCGCTGGTCACCGCGCCGGGTTGCAGGAAGCTGTTGGTGTCCATGGGCCGGTCGAAGCGCACCAGCACCTCGAAACGGCCCACGCTGCCGGGGTAGAGCACCTGCGTGCTGCAGGGCACGGCCACGGTGGTCCCGCTCAAGGGGGTCAGGGCCACGACCTGCGGCCGCCCCGGCATGGGCGTGGGCGTGGGCGCCACCGACAGGCGCGCCAGGCCCTGCGGGCTGAGCGGGTCCAGCGGATTGTCGTGCTTGGGCGGGTCCAACTGCAGCGGCAGGAAGGCCGCCGGCAAAGGGGCCGCAGCCGCCAGCGCGACCAGGAGCAGCGACGCCCGCAGGCGGTTCACCATGTCCACTCCTTGTGCAAAAGGAAGCCGTCGGGCAGCAAGGCCAGCTGGACGCCCCCGGGCATGGCAGCCCGGGCCGCCGAGGCCGGGGCGTTGGCGTTGAGGGCGGCGTCGAGGATGTTGCTGGCGTAAAGCAGGCCGAAGACCACGTAAAAGGTCTGGTTGATCACGTAGTAGTCGTAGGCCGTCTGATAGCGGTTGACCGCGTCACCGGCCGTGGTGGCGGCCTCGTAGCTGGCGTCAGCCTGACTGCCCAGGACGTAGGACCCCGCCACGCCCGCAAAGCTGACCCAGGTGGCCCCGCCCAGCAACCAGGCTTTGTTGGCCTGGCCGTTATAGGCCTGGCCCCAGCCCGGCAGCAGGGCCGAACGCCATAGCGGCGACCACCAGCTGGCCGACGCAGGGGCGGCGACGCTGGGGCGGGGCTGGACGAAGGCCGGCGCCAAAGGGGGGGGATCCAGCTCAGCCTGGACCTGGCGCACCCGGGCCGCCACCTGCGACGACGTCGGCATCAGCCGTTGGGCCTGCAAATAGGCGCCCAGGGAATCCCGCTTGCGGCCCAATAGATAGAGGCAGTTGGCTTGACCCCACCAGGCGGGTCCCATGGATGGCTGTAACTGGGCGGCGTCATGGTATTGCTGATAGGCGGCGGCATACTGACGCTGCTGATAGGAAACATTGGCTTGCACGTAGAGCTGCTTCGCGTCCTGGGCGGGCAGGCGCACGGCCAGCAGCAGAGCCCAGACCAGGCCAGCGATGAGATTTCGGGGCATCTCCCCTCCAAGGGGGCTGGACCTGCGTAGGGTCGCCGGAAGCCGGATCGGGATGCCTTGACCCTCCCAGGGCTTCCAGGCACTATTATGACACGCGTCAATGTTACTCGTCCCAGGAGTCCGTATGGAAAAGCGTCGATTTGGCAGGTCCGAAGTGGAAGCCAGCGTGGTGGGTTTCGGGGTCTGGACGGTGTCCACCCCGTGGTGGCATGCCAGCAATGAGAAGCTGAAGGACAAGGCTTACAACCTGGCTCTGCTGCAAAAGGCCTTGGACGCGGGCATCACCCTTTTTGACACCGCGGACACCTACGGCAATGGCCTGGGCGAGACCATCCTGAAGGAGGCCTTAGGCCACCGCCGCGACGAGATCTGCATCTCCACCAAATTCGGCTATGAATGGAAAGCCACGCCGGTGGAGGAGCGCAAGGGCCAGGTGGAGCAGCCCCAGAACTTCGACCCGGCTTTCATCCGCGCGGGGCTGGAGGGCGCGCTGCAGCGCCTGGGCACCGACCGCATCGACCTTTGGATGCTGCACAACGCCAAGATGAGCCACATCGAGCGGGACGACGCCTTCGCCCTGCTGGAGGACTTCAAGCGCGAGGGGAAGATCCGCGCCTACGGCGTGGCCTTGGGGCCGGCCATCGGCTGGGAGCCCGAAGGCGTCAAGGCCATGGAGGCGCGCAGCCTGGACTGCCTGATGATCATCTACAACCTGCTGGAGCAGAACCCGGGGCGCCGCTTCATCGAAGTGGCCGGGAAGCAGGGCACCGGCTTGATGGCGCGCGTGCCCCACAGCAGCGGCATGCTGGAAGGCGCCTATAACAAGGACACCAAGTTCGCCGCCGGCGACCACCGCGCCCACCGAAAGATGGCCTGGCTGGAGCAGGGCCTGCAGAAGGTCGAGCAGCTGAAGTTCATCACCGAGGGCCGCAGCCGCTCGCTGGCCCAGGCGGCCCTGCAGTACATCCTGGCGCACAAGGAGCTGACCAGCACCCTGCCCAACATCTACAACGAGGCCCAGCTGGCCGAGTTCGCGGCCGCCCCCGCCACGCCGGCTTTCACCCCCCAGGAGCTGGCCCAGGTGGATGCGCTTTTCGACGCCAATTATGGCCTGCCGGTCGATACCAGCATGGAGAAGGTCCCGGTCGGCCGCTGAGGTTGCACACGGATCCATCAAACGAGGAGGCCCGACGGCGCGTCGGGCCTCTTTTTTGTTGGAAGAGCTGGCAGGTCCATGCCAGGTCCCCGCTGGCGGAATTGGCCTGATTTCCTTGCTTATCCGCTGTAACATCGGGCCCAATGCTGCATCAGAACCCCATAGAAGGCCCCGCGACCACCGACGAAGCGCTGCTCAAGCGCTCGCTGGCCGGCGAGCCCGAACTCTTCAGCCAGCTCATTGAACGCCATCGCCGCAAGGTCTACGGCCTGTTGTGGCGCCTGTGCGGCCGCCGCGACGACATCGACGACCTTTACCAGCAGGTGTGGATCCGCATCTGGGGCGCCCGGGCTTCGTTCCGCGGGGAAAGCCGCTTCACCACCTGGATGTACAGCATCACCCTGAACCAGGTGCGCGAGTGGCGCCGCCAGCAGAGGCCCCAGGTGGCCCTGGACGCCATCGAGGAGTCGGCCGCGCCGGGCCCCAGCGCCCTGGACCGCCTGCTGGGCCAGGCCCGTCGCGATGGCCTGCAAGCCACCCTGCGGACCCTGGCCCCCGCCGACCAAGAGATCCTGCTGCTGCGCTACCAAACCGGCCTCAGCCCCACCGAGGCCGCTGAGGCCTTGGGCATCAGCCCCGCCCAGGCCCGCGTGCGGGCCTTCCGCGCCCTAGCCCGCCTTAGAACGTTGATGAAGGGCCACCAACTGTGAAGCACCTCAGCCCTCCCCGCTTGCAAGCCGCCGCCGAAGGCCAGGCCCTGCGCCCGGTCGAGCGCGCGCACTTGCGCGCCTGCGCCGCCTGCACGGCCGAGGCCGAGGCCCTGACCGCGCTGATGCTGGCCTTGCAAGAGGCGCCCCAGCCCGCGCGCGCGCTGGATGCCGCCGTGATGCGGCGCTTAGGGCTCGCGCCCCAGCCCCGCCGCGCCTGGCGCTGGGCCCCCGTGGGCCTGGGCCTGGCCGCGGCCTGCGCCCTTTGCTTGACCCTGGCGTCCCCGCATCGCCAGCCTGGCGTGGCCCCCGCCGTGGCCCCCGCGCCCGCCGCCCCCGCCGGCCTGTCCCCCGGCCCCCCCCCCCCCCCCCCCCCCCCCCCCCCCCCCCCCCGCGGGCCCGCCCGCCCCCCCCCCCGCCGCGGGGGCGGACCCCCCCCCCCCC
>Ga0302320_10014173_pt1 | contig 16526 bp, 11 predicted proteins | sample Bog_T0_3_FD_202130 | JGI IMG/M metagenome (GOLD analysis project Ga0302320, IMG submission 202130) | Peat permafrost microbial communities from Stordalen Mire near Abisko, Sweden - Bog_T0_3 | ecosystem: Environmental > Terrestrial > Soil > Wetlands > Peat | place: Sweden: Abisko, Stordalen Mire... | reverse complement strand
TCAGCCTTTTTACCTTTCTAAGAAAGGATTCGCTTACCTAGGAACCCCCTCTTTTAATCGAGCAGCTGAAATGTCAGCGATCCACCTATTTCAAAGTGCCCTGCCAATCGAACCCTATTTTAAGCGGGATAGGACTTCCTTTTGTTCCTGCCTTTTAGAAAGCACTTTTGGTTTTTTTGGCAGTTTAATTCTCAACCCCAGAAGAAAGTGTGATCTCCCTGCAGACCATCAAGTTCGGATCAGCCAGCTGGAAGCAGGCACTGCACCTCAGTTTCCAAAAGAAGCTCAAGCAAGAAAACTTGTTTTGGGTCTATTAAAAAGCCAATCCCTTCATGAGATGGATCAGCAGTTGAAGTTTAAAAACATGACACCTCTGGTGTGCATGACCGCCAGATATCTAGGCCAGATTTTTGGAAAAACCCTTTATGAATGCATGATTGGCTCAAGTGCCAGACCTGGGGCCACGAAGAACAAGAAAGTCGAGATCAGCAAAATCCGTCAGTTATTCTTAGAAAAAGACCCAGCACGATCGGTCGAGCACCGAGCCCAGGAACTCATGGAACTTGTTTTCCCGATCCCGATTGAATCCAGCAAGTCAGATCGAATATGAAATAGGATTGTACCGTATAATCGAGCTGCCCTCGAGTTGACAAATCGGTAAGAAAATGTTTGATAGAAACCTTGCAAAACAGCCATTTTCCAATAAATTCTCAATCCTGGTCTTTTCTCAAGCGCTGGATGCTCATCGCTGCTTTTTTTCATCTACTGGCTGCTTATTTTAGCGAAGGTTTTTATCAGTTTGACGAACATTATCAGGTCTTCGAATTTTTGAATTACTTTCTCGGAAGAGTTCCTGCATCAGAACTCCCCTGGGAATTTGCAAGCCGCACTCGGCCTTGGCTCCAACCGATGCTATTTGCTGAAATCGCTAGAGTCCTGACCTTTTTAGGAATTTCAAATCCTTTTACTTGGGCAACGGCATTTCGAATCTTTTGTTCCCTGCTGGGTTGGATCAGCTTGTGCATGCTGAGTGTTTGCACCTGGTTATGGATTCAGCCTGAAAACATCAAAAAGTGGGTGATTCGAAGCTTTGCATTGCTATGGTTTTTCCCTTTTATGCATGCCCGAACCTCAGCGGAAAGCCTGGGAACCTCCTTTTTTTATATTGGAATTTGCATTTTTTGCTTAAAAAGCAGAGATTTCTCCCCTACCACCACAAAAAAAAGTCAGGAGCTCTCGTGGCAAACTGCTTTACTGGTAGGTGTCCTTTTTGGATTGAGTTTTGTCATTCGATACCAAATTGGCCTCATGCTTGTAGGTTTAGGACTGTGGACCTTTTTGATTCAACCTTTGCCATGGAAAACCTACTTAGGGATTTGTTTGGGCGGAATTACCGCAATCGGTGCTGGCCTTATTTGCGAGAGAATTGGCTATGGGGAGTGGACTTTTTCAGCGTTTAACTACTTTCGAGTCAATTTCATATCCGAAGGCCTGGCGTACGTTTCCAATAAAGAACCGTGGTGGCGGTATTTTTACTGGTGCGCTCTTTACTTACCTCCTCTTTCAACCCTCCTACTCATAGGCACCACGCTGGGATGCCTAAAAAAACCAAAGCATATTCTGGTTTGGGCCCTGCTACCCTACCTGGTCGCACACTGCTGGATTAGCGCCAAGGACTTACGTTACCTTTTTCCTATTCTGCCTGCTGTTCCCATTCTTTGTGGAATTGCTTGGACTTCCCTATTGCCTCACCTAATACTGAAAATAAAAAAATCCAAATGGGGTAATCGAGGGTGGAAGATTTTTTTCGGTTTTCTTTTAGCAGAAAACTTTGCTCTATTGAGCTTTGTTTGCCTTAGGCCCGCTTGTTCGGCAATTCCATTTTACTCCTACCTTTATCATAACTTTAAAAACGGAATTGAGCTTTATACCACCAACGGAGATCCTTTCGAAATGCTTGACTTACGGCTGAACTTTTACAAACCCAAGAATTATGCATGGCACTGGAAGCCATCTTTTTCTGAAATTGAGAAAGTCCTGCTACAATCCTCTCAACCCATTTATGTCTATCATCATGGTTTTGAACTCCCCACGGATACTCCAAAACTCAGAGAACATTGCCACGTCATTTATAGAGCCTTGCCAACTTGGATCAAATACCTCAACGTAAACGACTGGGTCAGCAGAAGCAGACCATGGATGCTCTATCAGTGTTCAAAATGAGTAATCGTCACAGGCAAAGCCCCCAGCAGCGTTCCTTCTGCTGACTTCAACTCGATGGAACCGACGATTCTCACCTTAGACGTTTTAAATAGATCATGATTGAGCAAGCGGCTACTAGCCAGCTGTTGGGCTTTTACCGCATAAACGACATCAAAAACTCCATCCAATCCTCCAGGTCCTTCTAATAGGAGATCGCCAAATTCAGGAGCCAGCATTACGGTTTCCGTTGTCATGAACTTACCTTCATTGATTACCTTGGTACCTCTGACTCGAACCGCATACACCTTATCCAGCTTAGGCTCAAAACTCACGGACTCTGAATCGCCTGGGCCATTGCTCTGATCCAATTCCGTACACAGGGGATCCGTAGGCTGCTGAACCTCAGAGGGGCACTCCAAAATATCCAGATCAATATCATTTCCAGGTGACGCACTGGTTTTCACCATGACCTTTTTCACTTCCTTGGAATAAGTACGAAAAACAGTGGGAACAGACAAAGCGGAAACGGAGGGAGCTAAGCCTGGAACATAAACAGACTCTCCGTTTTTCACCTCAGAAGGCGTGTCCGCTTCAAGTCCAGTCAGCATGTAGGAGCTCTTAGCTGGATCCGGCTTTACCTGAAAAGACGCCTCTTTCAGTGTAAGCTTGAGACTTCCATTGAGAGCCTCAAGACCTCCTTGTATTTCGTTAACGCTCGTATTGACAGTTACATAATCTACTCTTAATTTAAATTTTGACTGAAAATACTTGTAACTTCCAAAAACAGGTAAATCCCAAATACCAGCAACAGGATGATCAACGGCAAAAACAAGTTTCCTTTTAGAATCTTCATTTTGGACTTTGCCTTGGGCATCGCAATTGGATATTCTTGCTTCTTGCCGAGTCTTAAAAGCTTTGTTTATATTCAGACCTAATAGCGGCATGAGTTCGACCCCAGAACAACTTTGACCTGAAACCTTTTGCGAATTGGAATCCGTTTTCAACTGAGGAACTTCTAAGGTAACTTTCACAAAAGTTGTTCCCTTTGGAATGGTGACATAATTTCTACTCACGCCAAAGCTGCTCACCGTTTTTTCCACATCATAAGCGGTAGAATTACTGAGCGTTTGATGCGGAACCGTCAGATAAACGGGTACTGTAAAAGATGCTAAAGGATTCACCCGCCCGTCAGCCACCCGATACCCTAGAATGAGTGCACCATGATCCCCTGGTTCAAGCTCGCTTGCAATCATCTGCCGATCAATACACAGATTCAATGTACTTGAAAAAAAGGGGTTTAACTTTGCACCTCCTCCGGTCTGGGCATTTACTAAGGCTCCTTCTCCGATGACCGTCAGATTTGAAACTCCGGAATCCAAACAACTCAACTGATCTAAAGTTCCTGTCTTCAGCCAAGGACGGTCTGATCCGTAGATGTAAGTTTTTAATACAAACTCGTCCTTGGTAGTCCTGAGTTGAGCCATGAGTGCTCCTGCACGCGCTGCTGATCCTAGCACTTCTGGAAGACTCCGAGTAATCCCCACCTGTCTTAATGTTTCTCCACCAAAATAATCTAAGTAAACTCCTGTCCCAAATGCCGGTACCCCTGGTGTCCCCTCTGCAGATCCATCATAAGCGATCCCTTGAGGAGAGGTCATGGAAACTAACACTTGATAATCAAGATCCATAGGCTTCCCAGCCAATTGAACAGCAGAGGGAATACTGCGATCCCGATATTCCAATAATTTTTTCCATGCTGCTAAAAGATCCACCATTCCCATACCTTCATCAATCCAAGTGTATTGCCCGGCGAGCTTCTCTCCCGAAGCAGGTTCAAAGCGACTGATATCAAAGGGGCGAGCACTCTGCATAATCACTTCTTTCAACAAAGCAGAATTGGAAGGAAGCGGAGTTGAAGGATTTTTTAAGTTATATTTTTTAATTGCATCCAAGAAAAGCGCATAAGCCCCCGTTACCGTAGGAGCAGCCATCGATGTACCCCAATATATGTCAAGTCCACCTCGACTGCCGGGTGCGCTATTCAGAGCGATACTACTCAATTCCGTTCCAGGTGCTACCACATTGGGTTTAAATCCTCCGGCGGAAGTGGGACCCCGACTACTAAAAAACAGCATAAAATCTTCGTCTTTTTTGCTGCTGTTAGCTGGCCACTGGTATTGTCTCTGAATCATTTCTCGGGTTGCACTCGCCCCGACACTCAAAGACATTCTTGCTGTCGAAGGGCTTCCCACTGTTTGCCTTCCAGGACCTGAGTTACCAGCTGAAATCACATAAAGAATATTAAAAAGTGAAGTAGTCCGATTGATAAGAGTTTCTTGAACTCCATATCCATCATTGAAAGGATTCAGCCCCCCCAAAGACATGTTAATCACTTCAGCATGAGCATTGATAGCTAGATCCACTAAAGCTAAGGTTGCATTACAACCTCCATTATTTGAGCAAACTCGATTTACCAGCAACGTTGACTCAGGTGCAACTCCTCGTGCCAAAGTGGAGGGGGTATCATTTCCGATCATCCGATTAGCTGCAATAATTCCAGAAACGTGGGTGCCGTGATTTCCCGGATCAAAACCCACTAAAGAAACGCTGCGAACTTCAATTCCCTCACCACCATTTTTAGAAGGCAAAGTATCTTGAGAAAAAGAAAATCCCAGCTGTTCGGCAAAAGCAGGCACTGTTGCCCTAGTCTTGTTCCAGTCTCCTACGGGTGTTGAATTTCTAAAATCTGCAGTTCCAGTAGGATCTACATAAATCACATCCTCTTCTGGCGTCGCCCCAGGTATCAAAATAACGTACAATTGATCATTGAGGCTTCCATTTCCATTGATATCCACAGGATCGCTCTCACTCTGAAAAGCGGACTCACTCAGAACTCCAAGCTTAGCACCACTCCCAGGTTGAGTTAAAATCGCTCGAAGCTGAGGAGAAACCTTGATTTTTAGTTCTGTAATATCAGTGAAAACATCCCCTTCAGGCAAATTCGGAAGAACAGGAGTTAAAATCACTTGCGCATGAACAAGAAGATCTTCCTCAGTTCCTTCTGAAGGAATTTTGATTTCAAATTTGGCATTCTTATTAAAGTAGACTCGTCCTTCCCTAGTAAAATCCTTTAAATAGGAAATCCTAGACACTCCGGAGAGATTCGATCGAAAGCTCGGATGACTTAACGTGACTCCCGTATCTGCCACTCCCACTCGAACCAAGGAACCATCGACCTTTACCCCTTCGCCTATATCCAGCTCTGCTTGCTTGACAAACTCAACAGCTCGGATTCTTTCTAGCCCACTCCATCCTCGAGAACTTTCTCGCGATCCCGCCTTTTGAAACCACCCTTCATGAATGGGGTTCAAGTCTCTCAAAGCTTGAATTGAAAACGGATCAAACACAATGGGATTAAAAATGAGCGAATGAGAAAACCCCAGAGTCTTTAAAGATGCCATTAAGTCTTGAGTGTACGGAACCTCGAAGGTAAAATACCCTACTTCTGGGACTTGGTAGAGTCCCACACCACGGATTGAGCTAATTTTTGAAAAAATTCGGTCAATTTCTTGGGAAACCATCGCCCGTCGTTCGCTCTCAGGTTTCGCAGAGATGTGAGAAAAGACTCGAGCAAAGGATTCTTTTGTAAAGGTTCCCTCCACCTCAAAATAGGGCACTCCTCCTCGGCTTCTCAAATAAATTTCGGCACCATTACTCAGGGTAACGCGTCTACCTTGACCTGAGGGTATACTTCCAGCATCAATCCCTGGACCTTGAACTGCAGGAACCACAGGCGAAACGTTTGGTGACTGAGAAGAAGAGCAAGACACAAGCAAAGAAACGAATCCGCCGAGAATTAGAAAAACTGCGCCTGGAATTACTTTCATAGCTAAGAGGCCCCCTTACCCCACCTGTCGGGCCCGGTATAGCACAGTTTTTGAAATCTCCCTCAAAATAGTGCTTAAGAAATTTTTTCGAATAATAGCTTTAGATTTATATAGCTATTCAGATTCTATTTCTTTATCTGAATCTTTGTCTGGACGCTTATCTAGTTTTCTGTAAATAGTTCTAGAGTTAATTCCAAGAAGTTTAGCAGTCATGTTCTTATCGCCTGAAGTAGCTTCCAGGGTTTTCCTAATCAAAAGTTCCTCGACTTCTTTTAAAGAAGTACCAATAGGTACTTCAATTGTTGAGGAACTTGAAGCTGCTCTAAACGAAGGACCTGCAGGGATCAAATGAGGTGGGAGCTCCGCTGGAGAAATCTGACTTCCCGTTGCAAAGATCACAGCACGTTCAATCACATTAGAAAGTTCACGAATATTCCCAGGCCAAGAATGATGGGCGAGGATATCCAAAGTATCTTCGAGAAAACCGTGAACTTCTTTCCCATGCCTTCGATTGGCTTTGTTCAAAAAATGATAAGCAAGCTCTGGAATATCTTCCGCTCGTTCTCTCAAAGGAGGAACATGAATTCCAACAATCTCCAGACGATAAAGCAAATCCAATCTAAAACTTCCCTGCTTCACTGCTTCCTTCAAATCCTTATGTGTTGCAGCAATCACTCGAACGTCAATTTTTTTGGACTGAGTTGCTCCCAGCCTTCTGACTTCGTTTTCTTGCAGTGCTCTGAGTAACTTAGCTTGCAAAGAAACAGGCATATCCCCCATCTCATCTAAAAGTAAAGTTCCTCCGTCGGCAGCCTCAAAAAGTCCCTCTTTAGCAGCTGTAGCACCAGTAAAAGCCCCCTTTTCAAAACCAAAAAGTTCAGACTCCATGAGTTGCTCAGGAACTGCAGCACAATTGAGGGCTATGAGCTTTTTACTGGAACGTAAACTTTGCTGATGAAGACAACGCGCAACCAGCTCCTTGCCAGTTCCACTTTCTCCCGTCAGCAGAATATTGGCATGGGTGCAAGCAACCCGACGAATTAAATCTTTTAATTTAAGGATTGCATCTGAATGGCCAATGAGAAGATCCTCTTCCAGTGATGAAAATGCAGCTACGCTTTCTGCAGATCGAGCCCTCGATCTTTTCAAGGCCAATTCTACTGAGGAAAGCAGATCCTGACGCTTAAAAGGTTTTGTAAGAAAATCGACAGCTCCAAACTTCATTGCCCACACGGCATCTTCCACACGACCAAAAGCTGTCATGAGAATCACAGGAATGGTTTCACCGCATAACGAAAGTGCTCTGAGAAATTCAAGCCCCCCCAACCGCGGCATCCTAACATCCGTAATAATCAAATCAAATTTAGACTGTGAACGCCCAGGCGTAGGCCTAACATACTCCAATGCACTCTGACCATCCGGAGCCGTCACCACCTGAAAGCCAGCAAATTCTAATATTTTTCGTGTAGAATCAAGAGCATGAGAATCGTCATCTACAAGTAAAATTCTAATCATGTTACGCTGAGCTCCTCAACTTTAGCTCCACCGACATTGTGCTTGGGTTGCCATGATAGATTGAATGATGGATTGAATGATGGAAGAAGCATTTCAAAACAGGCTCCCTGAGAGAGATCCAGCGCTCGAATCCCTCCCCCATGGTCCTCAATGACTTTCTTAATAAACGAAAGTCCTAGCCCTGTCCCTTGAGCCCTTGTCGTAACAAATGGAGTAAATAACCGATCTTTCACTTGAGCAGGAATCCCTGGACCATTGTCTTCAATCTTTAACCAAACTTGCCCCGATTCAGTATTGCCCAGGGACCAGTTCACCCGAGGTTTAAAATCACCAGAAGGTTTCCAATTTTCCAACGCCTGGAGTGAATTCCTAAACAAATTCCCAAGAACCTGCTCCAATAGATCAGGATCAGCCCAAACCAACAAATTCGCATGAGATTCATGCGACCACTCCACTGAAATCCCTTGATCCTCGCAGACGGGAGCATAGGTTGCCAAAACCGATTCCAAAATCCCTCCCAAATCAGTCATGCTCTTTTGGCCTTCAGAAAGCCGAGAAAGCTTTAAGTAGTTTTCAGTAATCTTCTGAAGTCGATCTACCGACCCTAAAATGGAATTCAAAGCTTGCTTCAAGCTATGATCGCCCCATTTGGAAGCCATCTCAGCGGCCATCTCAGCCTCAAGACCAATCGAATGCAACGGATTTCTCACTTCATGAGCCACCTGAGCTGACATTTTTCCTACCGCTGCCAAATTCTCCGCTCTCCTGAGCCGCTCTTGCAAATCAACTTCTTCTGTTAAATCGTCCAAAACAATAATCGAACCGTTCACCTGACCCGACTCTTGCCACAATGGCATCACGTGGCCCCCATAAACCCTTCCGTCGACAGACAGCGGACCCAATTTCCATGTTCCATCTATTTTATTAAACTCCCCGAGCCAATCTGCTCCCCAGGGGGACTCCTCAAACAGAGGACACAGTTTGGACCACTTCATCAAGCTGGAACCCATCACCTGTTCTTCTGACCCTCCAAGCCAACGCAACGCTTCAGGATTGCATTGAGTTACTTGCCCTTCTAAGTCAGTTACGATTAAAACTGATTCAATACTGTTCAGAATATTCTGATTGAGTTCCCCAATGGTGCGGAGCAAGCGATTTTGTTCCTGCACTCGTTTTTTCTGAGTTTCTACTGTTTTCTCTCGCTCCAACAAAGCCGTAGCCATATGATGAAACTCCCGTGCCAGCTGGCTGACTTCATCCGATCGCGACAAGGAAATCTCTGGCAAAAGAGACTTATCTTCTTTTCTGAGTCCTCTTCGCGTAATTTCACGGGCAAGCCGGGTTAATTCATCGAGCGGTCGGAGTGCCCTTTCTCCTAGCCACAGCAGCAATAGAGACATAGACACGACCACTACCAGAATCACCTCAAGACCAATGCGTAGTTCCACTACCCGATTTTCGGTAGTTGCAAAAGTCTGCCTCAAGGACCTCTCGTACTCAGCCGCTCCCCATTGCAACTGACGCTTCCAATCCAGGACACTTGCCGTCCACTTAGGATAAATATCCGATGCAGCAGCTTCATCGTGCTGATCGAGTGCCGTATACAGTTTTTGAGCTTCAGAGGTCAAATGGGTTAATCCTGATGAAATTTGACCTGCCCATTCTTGCCAATGAGCTCTGCCTTCGGGAGTGGTCCATTCCGACTCATTCTTGATCAGCGCCACCACTCTTCCCATCTCATTTTCTAAAACATCTTCAATCCAACGAGGAGCAGGTCGAGGCCTCCAGCGCGCATCCTTCCAATGAGAGTAGCCCAAGCTTCTCTCTAGCTCTCGATGAAAAACTTCAGCATCCGATTGCATTTGTGTAAAAAGACGCCCCAAAGGGACGCAAACATGATTGATCGCCTCTAAAAAGCGATTCATTTCAGTAATGCGATAAAGACTGACAGTTGAACTTAAAAGAGAAAGAAGCACCATAGCCCCAACGGAGGTTAAAATCCGCTGACGCAAAGACCCATTTTTCTTTCTAAGAAACCGTCCTTCTGACATTGATGTAAATAGAATACCCCAAAACCAGTCAAAAGCCCAGAAGCTGAACTCTCAGCCAGACACAGGTAACTCCAGCCTGGGATAAATCGGTTTCGGCTCTCCCGGCTGAAAGGACAGTTCACCCCACTTCAGGGCCAGTGCTGCGCCACCCTCCGACGGGGTCTTCAATCCCAGCTGTTTAAATACTTCGGGCATTCCCTGTGGAAGAATCGGCATCCAAAAGGTTGCCAACCATCGAATCCCTTCCAGCAAGGTAAACAGTACCTCCCCGAGCTCAGCTAAGGCTTCCGGGGTTCCTGCTTTTGCCAATGCCCAGGGTTTGGTTCGGTCAATATAAAGATTGAGTACCCTCGAACGAGCAGAACATGCCGCACCATAGGCTGAAGAATCTAAACGAGCCAATGCTGTCTGAAGCTCTGAAGTAAGACTCTCAAACGAACGGCGCACGTCAAGCGAATGAGTCACTCGGTTGGAAATACACAACGATTGCTCAGGAAAATACTTTCGGGTCATACTAATCGACCGATTGATCAAATTTCCCCAGTCATTTGCTAGGTCAGCATTATTCTTTAAAATAAGGGATTCCCACGCAAAATTTCCATCCTGAGAAAATTGATTCTCAACCAAAAGATAGTAACGAAACGGATCAGTCCCCGTAACAGCCATCACCTCATCCGGGGTAACGATATTTCCTGAACTCTTGGACATTCGATCCCCTTTGATCGTAATGTACCCATGGGCAAAAACTTTTTCAGGAAGGGGCAGGCCTAATGCCATCAACATGGCCGGCCAGTAAACACAGTGGAAACGCGATATGTCTTTTCCAATCACGTGAACTTTTGCAGGCCACCTAGCATCAAAAACCTGGGATTGGGGACTTCCTGGGTTGTTTAATTTAAATTCTATCCCCGCTGCGGTCAGGTAATTAATCAAGGCATCAAACCACACATAGACCACATGCTTGGGATCAAAGGGAAGCGTAATCCCCCAACTAAACGTGGACCGAGAAATGGAAAAATCCTTTAAGCCTGCTTGAATGAAATTCACCACTTCTGCTCTTCGATACTCAGGTTGAAGAAAATCCGGCCGTTCCTGAAAAAGCTGTAAAAGTCGATCTTGATACCGAGAAAGTCTGAAAAAATAATTCTCTTCTGAAATCCATTGAGGAGCTTTGCCGTGCGTAGGGCATAAGCCCTCTTTTAAATCCTTTTCCGTGGTAAAAGCCTCGCAGCTTTCGCAATAGTGCCCCTCATAAGTCGCTCGATAGATATCCCCCTGATCAAAGGCTTTTTGAACCAGGGCTTGAACCACTCGATGGTGGTCCGGATCCGAGGTACGAATAAAGCGATCGTAGCTCATGCCCATTTGTCGCAAAACTTTTTCAATATCCAGGGCCATTTTGTCACAATACGCTTTCGGAGAAAGCCCCTGACCCTGTGCTGCCCGTTGAACATTTATCGAATGCTCATCCATCCCAGTTGCAAAGTAGGTTTGGCGCCCAAAAAGCCTCAAACCTCTCACATACCAATCTGCCCCTAAACATTCCCATGCCCAACCAACATGTATCCGACTATTTGGATAAACAATTGCCGTCGTGACATAATCTACCTGAGAATCGCAACTCATAAGCGCATCAATTTACTTCTAAACCCCCGATCTGCGCAAGCCGATAAGTGAATGAGAAATCACATGAAGATCGTCAAGTTTAAGAAAAAAACAGCAAACTCTAGCACAGACTCCTCATCGGATTCCTTCCCGCTGGAAAGCTTACTTCAAGCATTCCAAGAAAAGTATTTTGAAGCAAAATTTCAGATTCGACAGTTCGAAATTCAAATACAGACGCTCAAAGAACAAGGTGGAAGCAAGGATGAAATAAAAGAAATCCGCCTGAAGATGGAAGCGCTTTTAAATCGACAAAAATCTTGGATTAAGAGATTGTCGGATCTCATTAACAAGTAAGTCCCCTCTAAAAGCCTGATCTTAAGTCGGAATTTCTCTTTCCGAATTTCTCTTGGTGAACCAACCGCAGTTATGCGATGAAAGTACCTATGAGCCAAGTCGGAATCCAAACCGTTTGTGGTCAGGACAATTCGACTCGCTGGAAAACTGGGTTTGTTTTCTTCCTCTTGGCTGCTTTATTTCATCTGATTTTGCTAGGCATATCGCTTTTAGCATTTAAAATCCTTAAAGAAACACCGTCCGCACCCGCCCCAATTGAGATCCAAAATTTTAGTCCAAAACAACTAGCTCAGATTCGAAAACAGTGGAAACAAAAAGGGATTCTCATCAATCCAGATCATTCTCCTTCTCGAGAAAAAGCCCCTCCCAACGCTCGATACGAATCCAACAAAAATATGCATGTCGATAAAGAACAAAAAGCGGCAAATGCGACCACTATTCTTAAAGAGCAAGGAATCCAAACCCCCACATCTCCCATAAGCAAACCAGATAAAAAAGAACTCCCAAAAAACTTTTCAAAACATGTCCCTTCTTTGGGCTCCTTAGGGATTCCTTTCAAATTAGATGAACCCCACCAAAATTCTGCTCATTTTCTTTCTCAGTCGCAACTGAAAGGAAGCGACCAAGCCTATATTCACGATGACCTACCCACTGGAAGCCAAAACCTTCTCAATACTCGAGAGTCAGTTTATTACTCCTTTTATGAAAGAATTTACTATAGTGTAGGCCCTATCTGGATCAGCATGCTTCGAGGATCTCAAGACCAACACTCTGAATCAGTACCTGAAGGAGCCTACTTGACTGCGGTGAGTGTCACTTTGGATTCAAATGGGAATCTCTTAGAAACTCAAGTACTCAAAGGCTCAGGTGCAGCAAAATTTGATAACATCGCTGTGCTTTGCTGGACAAAAATTGATCGTTTTCCAAATCCTCCTCGTGGGCTTTTAGACTCCAAGCATCAAATTCATATCCAATGGCTATTCCAAGTCACTCAGTCCCAAAGCCCTCAGATTCAATTTGTATTACCCAGATAAGCCCCGGACTGAAGTCCGGGATGAGAGCATGCCGATCCCAACTTGGAACTGGTTCAATCTCAGTAGATCAAATTTGGAACCACATGAACCAACCCATTGGTTGGATATTTCAACTATCAGCATGAAAACATTCATTAATTTTTTTTATTCATTTTTGAAAGTTTGGCACATCCATTGCTTTATATAGATACTGTTCGGCTACCTTTACCTTCGAGAAGAATCTTTTCCTGCATTAGGAACATTCCCCTCCATAATAAAAAAGATGAGACTCATCAGAAGGTAAGGGTAGCCATACTTATCAAAAAATGACTCTTGTCATTTGCTGACGAGAGTCAATGAATAATTTTCATCAGGCACAAAACCCCTAATACCAGTAAAGCCCACCTGACTTCCGTCCTTTGAATAAATAGCCCAAGACTTTGCTTCAACCCCATTTGTGAAGGATGCTTCAGCAAATAACTATTTCGACAAATGGCTTCCAGAGCCTCTGAAAAATCAGCAGGTTCCAGAATTTTTGAAATATCCTGCTCAATCTTGAAAGTCAGGTGTCGACATCTGGAAAGTGCATCTCGGCAGGAATCACAAACAAAAAGATGATTTTGCAAAAAAAGCCGGTCCCGAGCAGAGGTGATTTCGTCATCTAAGAATCTTTGAGTCCAAGGATGAGTAGAATGGTATTGCGGACAGTGAGCCCCTAAGATGCTCGGACCTGCAGGATAGGGCATGCCCACACAAAGTTGAAGTCTTGCATTCCAGGCTAGTTTTTCTACCTCTTCCCCTGGCATTCCCAAAATCTTACTCAAGCGAGCATAGGACCACCCCCCACCTCCATAATACAGAGCTACCAGAATGAGCCTCTCCTCGGGAGTCAATCGATAAAATCGAGTCAATAGCAGATCGGCTTGGAAAGGTGACGGGGGAACCGGTTTGCGTTTCGCTTTTTCAAGCAAAGCAGTTAAGGCCTTTTCCAAAGCTCGCTCAGGGGTTAAATCCAACAGCGAAACTGCCGTTATCGTCTCAAGCGCAGACTGTTCGGAGGTCTCGATATCCAGCCAAAGGGCTCCACCGATCTTTGAAAAAGTCCTGAGATCTTCTAATGAAAACATATTTACTTATTCTAACACTCAAATCACAGCTGTCTAAGGGGTATACAAACTAAATCATTCAGCTTGATTCTTGGTAAGACTCCAATCGCTCCTATTTAAATAATCAACCCGTTGATATTAATAACTAAATTTGAAAAACATAAAAATGCCCACACACTGCGTCATTCTGGCTCTAGGCTTGCATTGTGAATGAATAGGTACAGGGATTTTGTGCGAAACAAAAGAGAGAGTCTTAGGCTTCAGGGTTTCTGCACTGAGAGGAAAGTCATGTTAATTAGAAATAAATTATTTTTTTTAACCCTTGTTAGCAGTCTTCCGCTATTCACTCTAGGATGTGGAGGACAAGCCTATCAGACTGCCACCACCAGCAGTACGCCCACCTCAAGCACTACTAATTCGTCCGGCAGTTCATCGACCTCGACCTCACCCTCAACAACTCCTTCTTTGACAACAACCTCAGCCTCCACCTCCACGACCACCGCATCCAATTTGCCTTCGCCTATTCAAAGCAGTTTCAGTCTGGTCAGCTCAGCTACCGCTCTTCCTTCCAGTCCTTACTTAAAGTGCAATCAATATTCAGGACAAACCGTGTCTATCGGAACTTATTCAATATCAAATATCACTACAGACAATCTGCTCCAAGCCACCGTTAAAGCCAATGCCCCCATGAGTGAGTTTTGTGGAACTACCGCTAGTACTGGCACTCAAATCTTGGGAATTGGCAACACACAAACCGTTGTTTATAGCTGCGTTCAACTCACCCTCACCCCCCAATTTACAACGGCAAAGGGTAGTACCATCTCTGGAAATCCTCAAACCGTCACCGTGAGTTATGGTAGCCCAACCTTTGGGCATTGTGCCAATGTCTCAAATAGTGCAACCGTTGATTTTAGTAGCTTCGCTCAGCAAGAGGGGGTTGCAGGAGCAGGGAGTTATTACTCCATTGTCGTCAGCAGTCCCCAAATCGATAATTGCCACAACCAGTATCCGTACTATAGCCTGATCTACAGCGGCTGCGGCATGGAAATGGCTTACAATAACTTTATTGTTTCTGGGTCGCTTGCGATTCAAACCAATACGCCTTAAAGACAATTGCCCTGAATCCAGGGACGAAGAGTGGAGCTGAGATCGTTTTGTTGAGTCTGGGAAAAAGATTCGGGTCGAATGGTTTTTAAATAATTTATCAACCGACTCCAATTCGAATCGCATCTTTTTAAGACCTGTTCAAACTCGAATTGTCCCGTATTATACGTCTGATACTGAATTAAAGTGGCATTATTAATTTCGCGCTTGAATTGAAGCTCCGCTTTCAGGCGATTTAAAATCGTTTCTTTTTGTTCTAGTTTCTTGCGATCATCCATTTGATGATCGTTTCTACGATCATCGTTTTGCCGATAAATTTGATCCAGCTCTAGATAGGCCTCATGCAGTTTCTGTTGAAACCTTTCGCTCTTCTTTTCATTTTCAATATAAGTCTTAAGTTCCCTAGAATCCGATCCATAACCCCGAGCAAGATAGGCACGAGTCAGTCCATCGGCCACAAAACTGGCAAGACTCTCATTAAAAAAAGACTGTCCGTTGACGTACAGTGTCGCATGCACCGACTCATGAAGTACAACATTGACAAGATCCCCTAATGTTTCGTCTCCTTCAGGAAGCATGCTAGAAAGCACTGCATCCGGAAACCACCCTAAAGTGGAATAAGCCCCTGCCCCCCGAAGATGGACATCCCAGCCTTCCCTCTTCAATTCATCTCGATATTCTTCCGCAGCCTTCAAATCAAACCATCCTAAATAAGGAAATGATCCTACTAAGGGAAAACTCCACTGCTTGGACTTAAATCGAAGTTTTTCACAGGCACTCACTACCCAAACTGCTGCTGGCCGATCTAACTGGACGTAGGTCCTATAATTGCGAGTGGGCTTAAGCCCGTTTTGTTCTCCAAAGGCCTTTATGGGTTCTATCTGCTTTAATAGAGCTTTCACCCGAGGATGCGTTTTTTCATCTGCAATGACTTCAGCAATCGGCCGTGCGTGATTCAGCAAAGCAAACTGACCATGCGCAGCCTGAAGTAAATAACGCATACTCCCGCATCCCGTCAGCAAACAAAGAGGCAGTAGCGCAAACCCAGCCCCAATCCTAAAAATAAAGCGAAACTCCCCCATGGAACGAAAAATTACTATTCCAAGTGGATAGAGCCCCCTGGAGCAAATAAGTAGTTCCTTCCGCGCGAAGCGCAAGGAAGTCCAGAATAAAGATCTTAAAGCCAGCACCAAGAAGGACTGAGAACGCATTATAAGATGCAGAAGGAGCATCCCCTCCTGCATAGGTCCCTGAAGCCTCACGAGCAAGGTATCCCACGCCGGCTTTGACGAAAGGCTGAATAACCGATTTTCTGGTGGTAAAGGATTGCACCCATTCCACACCGTAGATTTGATCATGAAAAGTTGTATCCTCAACAGAGGTAATCACAGTTCTATATAGAATGTCTTGCACAGAAAACTCTATTTCGGAAAGCTCCCAAAAATAATATCCGACTGATACTCCATATCTCCGAGTCCAGGAATTTCCTGAAGATCCAAGATCGCTTTGACTGTAATAATAGTTTCCTGACAGCTCCAGTAAACCTGCGTCCGCCGGTAAACTGTTCCCGAAGAATAGGAGAAATCCTAATCCCACACATCCGAATCGCCTGATACCAGACCATGAGACCATCGGATCACTCAACCTTAATTTGAGAAAGCTCATCTATAAGACGTTTTTTCTCAAGCT
>Ga0302320_10014172_pt1 | contig 16526 bp, 17 predicted proteins | sample Bog_T0_3_FD_202130 | JGI IMG/M metagenome (GOLD analysis project Ga0302320, IMG submission 202130) | Peat permafrost microbial communities from Stordalen Mire near Abisko, Sweden - Bog_T0_3 | ecosystem: Environmental > Terrestrial > Soil > Wetlands > Peat | place: Sweden: Abisko, Stordalen Mire... | reverse complement strand
AGGAGTTCTTTACCGCCTGCGATGAGAAGGAAGAACTCTTGTTCAAGTTCTTCTTGCATTCGATGGCCCGCGACATGGAGGTCGCCAACTGTGAGGTTCGCGATCTGAAGTTTGACAAAAACATCCTGCACATCTGTCCCAAGCCAGATCGGGGATTTCGCTTGAAGGGCAAGCGCTCCGGGCAAGTCACGAAGGGCCGTAAGGTTCCCATTCCCACGCTGTTCATGGCTCGGATGAAGGAATTCTGCAAGGGGAAGAAGCAGCGCGACCTGATCTTTACGAACGGCGTCGGTGGCGTTGAGTATCATTTCCTGCGCCGGTGCGAGAAGATTGCGAAACGCGCCGGATTGAATTGGGAGGATTTTAACCTGCACCGCTGGCGCAAGACTGGGGCGACTCGTCACCACGAAAAAGGCGTCTCAGTTCGCAAAATCCAAGCCTGGTTGGGTCATGAAAGCTTAGATGTCACTCTCGATTATCTCGGCGTCGTCGACGCCGCTGACGAGATCTCCCAGGAGCAGGTGAATAACGGCGCTCTTGCCGCATTCGTCTAGGGACACCCGACTTTCACTGGTGAGCGCAAGCGCCGGGCGCTCACCGGTTTTTATCGCAGTCTCCAAGCTGCGTACGAAGATCAAGTGCTACAAACAGAAACCCAAAGCTGCGTGCTCTCCTTCCCGGATCTGCAGGATACAGCCGAGATCGTGTGCAGAGAGAGCATCAAAGGTGATCAACTATGGCAGAAAACTTTCGAGTTCAACTTCGTCATCCGGTATTGGTTTTCATCGTGAGTTTTTCACGACTTCTCATCGGATGTTCGATCGGTATTCATTGCCATCCGTCGAAAACCGAGGCTGCAGTCATCGCTATTTCCGGTGCCCTTCTAGGCGTCGTCCATGAAGTGTGCTATGGATTTTTGTGGATTTCCTTGACCGCGTGGTGGATCGGAACTCGGCGTCGCAGCAATGGAACATCCGGTGGGCGGAATCATTTGTTCTGGTAGGAAAGTCGCGAATCCCGCAGAGTCAATGACGAATCTCCGCGGCAGCAAATCACTTGCAATAAGCTAACCACAGTCATGTGCGCTGCACTCATCCAGCTCTGGAGCGCTCGACTTATGTGGCACATACGAACAGTCATCCCTTCCTCCGCCGCGATAGTATCTGGGATGCCGACGGCGTCCGTGACGTGACAATAGAGCTGAGAGACGTAACGTTTTAAGGAGGCGCAGAGACCCATCTGCACTTCTTACTGGGAAATCGCGCAACGTTTTCTTGGGACTGAAACTGCCGAGAAGGGAAATGACTCCCCAAGCGTCATCTCGGCTTCAGGCGCAACGTCAATTCTGCCAGCTCCTGCTGTCGTTCCGGTGATGCCTGCTCCAGTGTCGCCATGAAGTCCTCTTGGTTGGCCTGACCAAGAGCTAATCGGTAAAGCGTCCGCTGCCTCCGAAGTCTCTCATACCGCGCATGATCGCGGCTTAGAGGCAGGATAAAGAGATGACATTGAACCGCCGAATCCGGGGTCACCCACCAAGGGGACAGCCCCTCGTGATCACTTCCCGCTTTCTCTGCAGAATCCAAGAGCTGGTGCCACGGCGAAACCTTGATCGGACAGTGCGTTACACCATCGGCTGCGGGCTGGCCGTACTTTTGCGCCAACGCGCGCCTGCCGGCCAGACCCAAATAGCGTTGAATTCGACCTTCACGTTGCTCTAAATCGACTGGGCTTGAGCACAGGTCCCAGTGCGCGATTTTGCGGCACCATGGATGAAAGTCCAAGCCCTCTTGTCCTACGGAGGTCGTCGCGAGCAAGTAGGGACGGAAAGGCGAGTTGAACGCAATTCGCAGCACATCGGAGCGGGATACGTTCGGGGCATTGTCGCCAACCTCAGGATCATTGCCGCTAAAAGGAACTGCCGCATGGCAGCGAACCCTGAAGCTCACCGGTTCTTGCCCTGGACCGGCTGGATAAAAGCTTGAAGAACCAGCATGCATTTGGAGCGCTTGACGCAGTAGCTCAACTGGCGAGTCCTTGCCCTCGGCTGAGCCGCCGCCGGTCGCGATCAAGTGCTCGTCGAGCACAGACTCCAGGCAGCCTTCGCGCACCCAGTTGCGGATCAGTTGCTGTGCTTGGCCGGACTTTCGGGATGCAACTCGAAATGTTGGGTCGCCAAGATAGGATGACAATCCTTGCCAGCAGAGGTTCACGAGCGATCCCAGTTCCGTGTCCAGCAAGTTCACTCGGTGGCGTCTGAGTGCCCTTCCCGCAACAATGCCAGGGGCCTCAAGGGCGAAGAGAGCAAGGTCTGTCAGCTCGCGCTGGCTGATAGTCTTGGGCACTTCGGCTCCGTTCTGCCAACGGGCGAGCGTGGCGGAAACGGAATCTGACAACTGTTGGGCCTTCGCTGTCCTGTCATGTTTGCGCGATGAAGCGCGTCGCGGCAGGTCATGCCAGGCTCGGCGAACGGCATCGCTGTCCCCCTCCAAGTTCTCAAGACCGGCCAACAATTGCCAAAGTCTTCGCCCCTTCGGGGTCTTGCGGACAATCTTGAGGTCAAAATGGTCAATCAACCTTTCCCGCACCTGGTTGCGAACTACCGCGACATAGTCCTTCCAAGTACCTCCATAGGCGGCAAGAGGCTCCGTGCACCTGATCAACCATGGCGAGGGATGAAAAAGAGCAAAGGTTCCCATGCTCTTGGGGTTGAGTGTGAGTGGGCGGCCGGCGGTGCGGCGCAGCATTTTCTGGCCGTGGCGTTGGCGGCGGAGCACCGCTTCGACGGAGAGACTAGTGAGCGCGGCAATGCTTCTCGGTGCGGCCCGGAAATGGCTAAACAACAGGACCTTTTCCGGCGAGTTGATGTTTTGACCGGGCGCCCATCCACTCCCGAGTGGCCACCAAGGTAAAGACGGCGCGACCCACGGCAATGTTGAAGCGGCAGGCGGCTGGATGCGATGCAGCCTGCGGAGCTTGGGATGAGCCTGCAATATAGCCAATGTCGGGGCTTTGCCTTTGCAAAGACGCGGACCGGGAGTGGTCGTAACCAGGCGCCCTTTTCCCTCATTCCATGCGTCCTTCCAGGCAACATAGTCGGGCCCAAGCGCCTGCGCGGCCAGGGGAACGGAAGACCAGAACGGAACTGCTTCGTGACGAAACTTCGAGGCGGTTTCTACTCCCGCGCCTAAAATCTGTGCCATGTGTTTAAAACTGGCCAAATCGGGTCGAAGGATGTCGCCATCAATCGGTACTCGTTCTTCCTGGAACATTTCGCGTCGCGATAGATCCTGAGGCCGTTCAGTGCGACACATCACCGGGCACATGCGTCCTTCGAGCTCTTCACGCAGACGCTCAACGGTCGCCCGGCAAGCGGGCGCTGAGACATCGGTTGCGCGTGCGAATAGCCGAAGCGCAGAATTGAATTCCGAGAAAAGGCCCATGATCTCTTTCGCAGTCCCTGGGGTCGCCAAAAAGGTAAGGAGTTGTTCAAGCTGTTCAGAACCTCCCGACTGCGTGGCCTCTTGCCAACTGCTTCGAAAGAGGCGAAATGGGGTTGCGGAAAGCAGTAAAACGCGAGGCACAATGCCAACGGAGCCGGCGATTAGCCGTTGCATAAGCTTGCCTTCCTGCTTGGGTTTCGCTCCCTCGATTGAGCCAAGCAACAGCTCGCGATAATTCTGGAACTCGTCGCAAATAATCAAGTCCGGCGGATGCGCTCCCAGTTCCGCCTCAGCGAGAGCCCGACGCAGGATCACGATTGGCTTGACCCGTTCTCCTTTCGGCGGATTTACCAGCAGCGAGGTAATTGCGTTGTTGCCGTACTCTTGTCGCATCACTCGACGGAGGCCTCGAGCTAGTTTTCGGGAAGGAGGATGGGAATGGACATAGCTCCTCGAGAGTTTCGCAAACTTGTTCTCATCCATTGTTGCGTGAAAGGGATGCATTCGCTCCAGTCTTCGCAAAGCCGACGCTCCATAGGCCTTTCGGACCAGGGCACGGAGGAATGCTCGTTCCATCCAGGTCCCTGTACCGCGGATGCGAAAGGAAGTTTCTGGCGTGAACGCAAACAGTTCCACTCCAGCCGCGTGTCTTGATCGGGGTTGAGCATGTAAAAGGCCAAGGCGGTCCACCTGGGAAAGTCCCTGCTCTTCCCCTTCGGGCAACAGCCGCTTGGCGTTCTGACTCCCAACCGAAGCTCCGCTCGATACATAGAAAACTCGAAACGATTTCCCGAGACCACGGAGCTGTTCAATCACCCCACGCGCCACGATGGTCTTGCCAAGACCGACTTCGTCCGCGACCAGAAACCTCCGCCTGCCGGCAGGGTCTTCGAGACACCGCACAGCAGCCGTCACCGTTCGCTGTTGAAAGATTTTCAAGTGCGGCTTCAACGTTGGCCCTCCTTGAGCATCTTCCACAACCTGAGAATCTCGGCCAGCTTCCTGGCCTCAGGAGTTTCCGCGTCCGGAGGACCAAGGTATTGGAGATAGCGTTCAATATTCTCTCCGTTGCGGTTGAATTCAGAAGGGGAACGAGCCCATCCGGAAAGCAAGTCTTCCAAGGTCAAGTTGTCTTCATTTGGTCCTTCTCGATTGGCCCCTGACGCAGAACCATCGCTGTCCCATGACTCCTCGCCAACCCACTGATTCACGGAGCCGATCAAGTTTGAAAAGGCGACTTTGTCCATCGCGATTCATTTGCCCGGAGCCAAAATCCACGCGAGGCATCAAGGCAGGAGCAGTTGACTCACCCGCCTTCTATATCTGTCGTGGAACCGTGTCGTACGTCTGAATGCAATATATGAGGTCACCAACCATCGTGTCGCCAAGGATCGATACTCGTGGTCTCAGTGAAGGAAAGAACGCGCCCATCCCGGTAGGAGATGGACTATCGTTGTCGCCGTAGTAAAACGCAAAGTTTGTAATCATAACTGCGCTCTCATGCGAAGGCTTAGTGGCAACGTTCCAAATCTCTACGAGACGATCACGAATCTCCTTCATCCAGGGAACCGTATCGACAGGGATATGCGAGTATGACGGAAGCCCCTTCTGAGGGCTGTCGGGAATGTTGGGGTCAATGAAAATCAGGAATGGTATGTCGCCATCGGGTGCTTGTTGGATTGCCTTGTCATACAGGTCAAAAACGTCGCCTTTGCGATGTGTTTCGGGCGAGACCGTACCGATGTAGTTCATTGCTCCGGGACGCTGCCGGCTCTTCGTCTCCACACCGACTTTCTTTTCCGTAATTTTGTGGGTTGCGATAAACTCCGGGTGCTTGGCAGACGCCTTGTCGTCGTCAATCCATTCAATCTCAAAACCAGCACGCGCGAAAATGGCAGCGATTAGAACCTCATAGCGCGCGCCCTGGAAGGCTCGAAAATCCTTTAATCGCTCGATGATCGAGTCAGGCAGCTTGTGGACCAATTGCAGCCAATACAGGTCGTATCCAAAGCACTGGTAGGCTTTCGCCGGGCCAGTAAGAGTATGGCCAGTGCTTACGTCGTCATCTGCGTCTCCCGGCCTGCGAAGCAGCTCAACCATCGCAGTGCGCCATTTGACAATCGCATTCTGGTTCCTGAGTGGAAGTCGAAGTTGCTCTTCAAACCAATCTCTGCCGAGAGTCCCGACGACCAGCGCATCAAGGAACTGGTGGAACGTCTCGTGCTGTGGGTAGTGCCAAAGTGTGTTCCACACGAACCGAAACCGGGTTTCACCTTGAACCATGCTGGACTGAATCTGCGCTAGAGCCCCCGGCACCATCCTGGGAGCCGTTCCCCGCAGCATCTCGTTCCCGAGAGCATGGATGCCTTTATCGCAACAGCAGTCGCTATAGGGCTTCCCGTGGAGACCGCATGGACACGGCTTCGCCGGGTGGAAGGGTAGTGTTGGAAAAGCGAGAGGCCCCGACAAGACCCGATGTACACGAAGTAGGAACGCGAGGTCGCAACCAAACCTTTCTCGCACCGCCGGGCCTTGAAGAATGGTTTCAATGACCGCCTCGGTTCCCACGTTCCTGTCTCGTCCGGGCTTCACGTCTCCGACTTCCCAAACCGTATTGCGCGGTCCATTGTCCTCACCTGCGGGCGTAAGTTGTCCGTCGCCGCCAATGACGAAGTAGCGATTCTTAACGAGTTTCTGTTCCGGGTCCACCAACTCCGCGCCGGAAAATTGATAGCCTTCAGCCTGCGAGTCCTTCAGGAACTTCAATGCTTCTGGACGGCCCGCGAACGTCACGGGTTCCGGCGTCCGCTCTCTCGCTCGATCCGTCAAGGCTGTGGCCGTCCATTTCTGTCCCGTACGTCCGCCTTGGAATCGAATAATGTAGTCCATCTTCTTCACTGAGTCCTCTTTCACGCAGTCAAGTATAGGGCGGATAGCCGCGGCCTCCGCCGTCCTCCAATCAAGATAGAACCCTTTGCACCCCTCATTTGAGGACCGGGAAGACTCGGAATCTCAGTCGGAAGGATATTGCTCCTCACAAGCGGGCCCGTCGCGAAACTTCGGTTCTTTGCTGATCTCCAGTACCAGCAGCTTTGGAGAATCAAGGGATCCGGTGCGCGCATATCATTAATCGGTGCTTGAATGTCACTATCTTCGGAAGGGCGGAAATGATTGCAAGAGAAGAGTTGTACGAACTAATTTGGTCGATGCCAATGACGAAGGTGGCCGAGAAGTTTTCGGTTTCCGGGAGCTACATGGCCCGCGTCTGTTCGGTTTTGGGTGTTCCGCGTCCAGAGAGGGGATATTGGGCCAAACTCGAATTTGGGAGAGCGCCATCGCGGCCAGCATTGCCCGAAGCCTTGCCGGGCGACCCACTGGTCTGGTCGCAAAATGGTGATATTCCAGCACCACGATTCCGGGCCGTTACGGCAACATCTGCGCCGGTCCAAACACGAACGCGACGCCTGGTAACCAAAATTCACGGTCTCGTACAAGGGGCGAAACAGCACTATGAAAGGGGCTATAAGGTTGAAGAGGGCCAATTGCTTCGCCCGTACAAACGACAGCTGGTCGACGTAACCGCATCTGCAGCAGGGCTCGAAAAGGCTCTCGCGTTTGCAAACGACCTGTTCAACGCATTGGAATCTGCCGGTCATCGCGTGCGCTTTGCCTGTGGCAACGACTTATCTCATCGCCCATGCATCAATGAGCACGAAACGATCCCTAAGCTCAAAAAGCGGGAGGATCCCTACAGTCGCGGTTTGTGGCAGCCTTCCAGCGCCACGGTTGTTTACGTCGGGACCATTCCTTTCGGATTGGCCGTGATTGAAATGACTGAAGAGGTCTTGATGCGCTACGCGAACGGCAAATACATACGAGAATCGGAATACAAGCCTCCCGAGGCTTCCCGCCAATATGTGGACCATACGTGGACGACAACAAACAACATTCCGTGCGGCCGTTTGCGTCTCGTCGTTTATTCGCCGCATCGAGACGTTTCGTGGTCCATGTCATTTCAGGAAACTGCGAAGCGAACGCTGACTCCGGACATTGCAAAGATTGTGAAATCCATTAAGAGTTCCACCGAAGCCGTCCAGAAGGAGATCGAGGAGGCGGAGCATCGGGCCGAGGTAAGAAGACAGGAGTCTGAAGCGCTGCAACAGAGGTGGCGCCGCGAGGACGACCAGAGGCAAATTGCAAAATCTATCAGCGACAGCCGAGAGCAATTGAATCAGATCATTCAGGCCTGGGCGAAGGCCGTGAGCATTGAGCAGTTTCTTGAGGAAGTTGAGGAGCGGGCTAGCAATCTTTCCGAATCACAGCGAGAAGCCGTGCAGGATCGCCTTCGACTGGCACGAGAATTCATCGGCGTGCAGGATCCACTCGAATTCTTGCTTTCGTGGGAAACGCCGGGCGAACGGTACGTCCCTTTGGCCGAAAGAACGGCCGAGGAGAATCTATAGGCAAAGTCGCCACCTCCCGATAGGGTAATGGAACTTCCTCGGGGGTAGTCACGACGGTAAGACACCTCGAGCAAGGGCTTAACTTCCCGATTTCCACCGAACGGCGATGATGAAGGAAGACTTGATTGCCCTTAGGAGCCACCCGACCAGAGAGGGCGGCCAGATCCAGCAACTAAGCAGGACATGCTGGCAGTCGCACAAACGTCGGTCGTAGAATGATTTGCGAGTGAATCATGACGACGAAACAAAAGCGGCTTCGACGGATGTACTGTGTTCATGAAGTTGCACATGCGATCGCTTGCTTGGACAGGGGAATACCTTTTGCCGGAATAGAAATATTCCATCAGGGGAAAGAGCCTGATGCTCTGGTAGACGGTCGATCCATCGGCGTCTTGGGAGGCCGAGTAGAGACCATCGGCGAATGGACTCTCAGCGAATCGGCCGAAGACATGATGGTCATGCTTCTCGCCGGTCCGGCGTCCACCAGGAAGCTGACTCACAAATCTTGGTTCGCCGTGAACGTGCTCGGCAGCGGGAGTAGTGACTATGAACAAGCGGTCGAGATCGCGACACTCCGCTATGGCGAAGAATATGGCGAGGAGCGCATGGAGATTTGCGAAGACTACGCGCGGCGGCTAGTAGCGAAAGAATGGAAGACCATCCTCAGAATCGCGGACTCCCTCGTTAATCGTAGTTATCTCAGCCACTCGGACTTCACTATGCTTCGCGAGGCTTTGGCCAGCCCAGAACCTAGTGAGTAATCGCCAGCGCACAGCGACCCGCGACTCCGCGTCGCCAGTGCGCACTTCTTCTTGATCCGACTAGGTCGCTCCACTTCCTCGGCTGCATTCTGAAGTGGTGACGCATATCACATCTAGACGCTCTTAGTGGCGATTATCGTTGGTTCTGTACGCCCCAGATCCAAGGTAAGATCATCGGGGCGAGTTTTATGTCAGCTAACCGGGCAAATCGCGACAGGCTGGGACTGAATTGGGCAGAAGGAAGGCAATTTCTAAACGAGGTGTCTCGAGCAGTTCTGAGCGTGATCAGTTACTCATGCTTATGACCACTCCTTGCCGGTCCTCTAGTTGCTGCTTCAAAGGCGAAGATGGGTACCTCTGCGAACTTCCGCCGAGCAAGATGAGCGATTATGAGGGTTGGTGCAGAGATCTTCTCTGCGGTTTGGCCGACCTTAACTCCAAGAGCCCCGCTCAAGAACTCGTCGCGTTGCGACGCTTTCGAGAAGACGAAATACCTCTCCCCTGCACTGTTCAAGCCATTCGAGATTTCGTCTATTACGATTTAACCTCTAGCAACCAAATTGCAGACGTTCAGGAGCTTCGAAAGGTGGTTAAACAGTCATTCGATCGGCTGCAAACCATTTATGCGAAGTGCAGCGAGCTTGGAATAAAGCAGGTCGCAGAATTGGATCGCTTCACCGAACGCGCTCATTCCCTTAGCTTGTGGGAGCAGAAAGACAATCTCACGCGTTTGATCATTCGCGCGCTAGAGACCGAAAAAGAAATCTACGAATATGAGCTTGAACTTCTGGACAGAATCAATGGCGATACCTTTTCGTTGGCGCAGGCGCTTCATCTGAACTTCATTCTTCCGCCAGAAATCACCTCTAAGTGCGATCGCTATTGGAGCGAAATCGCGGTCTTGCTCAATGCGGCAACTCGAGTGTGGCGGACGAAGAAGCTTCGCGGGCTGCCCAGAGCCTACACCGCGGATGCACTCGAAAAATCACTCGAGAGATTTACGACCGAAGAGAGAACGAAACTCCACGATGCCCTTTCACTTGGCATCTCCGATCTGTTCCCTCGCGTCTTTAATCTGGACTCAGATCAGGTACGACAGCTTTTTGCCGAGAAGACTCGCTTCCACCCATCCCCTCAGGCCATCGAAATGATGAAAATCGCTGAGGCGGTTCGGCATAGTCAGATCAAGTTCGGGCCCGACACTTCTCCTTAGTCGGCTATACGACGATGATTAGAGGTTACAGCCGTTTCTAGGGCATCAAGACATCTCTAGCACCGAGCCAGACAAATCCTTCAACCTCCATTCGTGCGAACGATAGCCATAATTCAAGACTGAAGGCGCAGCCTAGAGCTGCGACCACCTCGACGCCTTAGATCCGAATACGTAAAAAATGAGTCGGGTTACATCCCCCGCGTGTTGGCGTCCTTTTGTCTGCTTGCAATTCTCACCGCTTTCAAGCCTGACCAGGCGCGCTTAGAGATTGCGCGGAGACGCTTCCCGCATTAAGGCTCAGTGAATCCCTCAAAGCTCCAGCTTTCCAAGTGTCGGCGTTTCCATGCGAATGGACGCGTCTATGGAAGGTAGAGATCAGACTGGAGGGACATGTGAACGCCTTTGCAGATGTTTTGGCCATGGCACGGCAGGGAACGCCATCTCCTGCGAAATCGGCCAATCCGCCGGACAGCATCATCACCTACCTGCGGAATTTGCGGGAACTCTTGACTGTCAAGAGGGCGGCAAAGATCCTTGGGCGCCATCCTGAAACGCTCTACATATGGATTTCTGATGGGCTTCCCGCTCATAAGGCCGGTCGTACCTGGCGGATCGATCCGATTCGCCTGGCCGCATGGCTGGAAACGAAATAACCCGCGATAGGGTGGCCGAATTGAACCTCGGCCGGCACGGCCGAGTTGAAGGGGTAAGCACGCAGTTGGCAAATATCTCGGCCGCTTTTGGGTACACACAATGAGCCACTTCCACGTATTTAACGGAGAACCTGAATGAGAATTGAAAACAAAAGCACGGCCTCGGAAATCGGAGAAGATCGACCGCTGGCGACGGCTGCATTCGTAATGGGGGAGATCAAGATGGTCGTCAGGTTGATGCTACCGCCGGAAATCTCCGAGCCGCACCTGCACGTAGTTAGCCAGGGCGCGGAAGATCTGCTGAGCCTGGCTATCTGCAGCGCTGGCAACCCCATCCAGGGTCGTCCGCCTACGCTCGCCGACCTCCCGATTGGTCACCTGCTCACGATGTCTCCCGAACAGGCGGCCAGCCTCTGCACGAAAAGTAAGCCCTTGGTATGCCGGGAGCAAAGCGCCCGTAGGGTAGCACTGTTTCAGCGTCACGCGGCATCGTTGGGATATTGGCCTACTCCAGCAGCCGAAGTCTTGACTTGGCTCTTGCATTTCCCGTCCGAAAGCCAGGGCGCCTTCGAGCGCGTGCGCCCCCTTTCACCTGCCATTGAAGCAAACATCGAGGCCCAATTCGCGAAGTGGACGCGTTGTCGCCGCGGTGATTAGCGGCAAAAGTAATCACTTCCACTGCCCTGAGACAAATCACCGGGGAAATTAACCGCAATACGACCTGCCTGAAGACAGAGAGCAGTTGGAACCAGCGGAGAGGACATAGAGTGGCGGCTTACTACCAGATCGTGCTTGATCGCCAGATCGGAAACTTCCGATTGGCCAATGGATGGCACCCGATCGCCGCCGGCAACTTGACCGTCGCCAACTGCATGCACTGTTCGATTCCGAGTTCACTGCGCAACCGATGCATTCATCTCAACGCCGCGCCGGTTCTTTCCGACTGGTGCAGCGGGGTTCTCATCCACCTGATCGTGCCCGAGCTGATCGCCTTCCGGCGTTTCGCCGACGGCAGAATCCAGCCCGACGAAAAGCTTCAGGAGATCGACGCCAATCCCTTGCCGACCTCGCGTCCCCGGGCGGCCTTGAACGTTCTCGCCAAGTGGCGTTCGCGAGGCGGCGACACTACCGACATCACCCACTGCGTGGTCTTCACCGACGTCGTCACCGGGATCGCCCGAGAATTCGGCTACTGGTATCTGCACCGCACGGTTCCGGAGTCTGCTTCGATCCTCTCCGACTCATCGCAGCAATCACATAGGATGACCGCGGCGAATCGGCTGCCTCAGCATCGGATCGGTTCGTTAAGCAAGTTGTCACCTTTGCATGCCGTTCAGTGGCTGCGCACTCGACACTGCCTTCCAGGTCACCCATTGATCGCCAGGACGGCCGTGGGGCCAGCCATGGCGTTCCACAACGAGCGATTTCTATCAAGACAAGGAAAATTCCGGTGCCGCACTTCTGCACCTGCATGTGCTCCGAAAGGAGTGATGCAGGAAGGAAAGATGGGAGGGGCAGAATGACTGGCTCCCTCCCAGAGCGCCGGCTTTATCGCCGGGAACAACTGCCCTTCATCCTCGACTTGCCCTCTGAGCAGGTTGCCCAACTGGAGCGTACCGGACAACTCACTGCAATCCGCATTGGCGGAGAGGAGCGGTTCGCCGCGCGCGAGATCGAGGCTCTGATCGACACCTATTACCAAATCGCGCAACGCAGAAAGGCCACGAATGCCAACTAATCGCAAAACTGTTAATCAACATTCCGATGGCGGCCAAACTCCGCCCAAACCCGGCTACATTCTCGCTCCAGCGGGACCGTGCGAAAACCCGAAGTGCAAAAAGATTGTCCCGCAGCGCTGGGTATCACTCAACCAGAAGCATCGTTATTGCGATGCAAAATGCCAGATGCGCATGTACCAATCGCTACATGCAATCGGTACATGCGAATACTGCGGTCGTCCGATAACCGGTTATCTCAATGGAGAACGCAACCCGCGCTTCGACAGCAAGAAATGCGAATCGCAATTCCATGCTGAGCGCCTTCTGGTTCCGACGGGCACCTTCGGCGACATCATCGAACGCTTCTTGTCCTCTACGATCGACTACCGCGCAACGACCCTTCCGGATGTGCGCCTCAGCCTCGCGCACTTCTTTGCATTCGTTGTGCGGGAGGGAATTACGCGGATTGAGGATATTCGTCCCTCGATGATCACCAAGTGGATCAAACACGAACGGGACCGTGGGATTACCCGAAGCAACTTCATCGGGCACATTTCCACTTTCTTCGGCTGGCTTATTGTCGAGGAAATCGTTGATATGTCCAACCCCGTTATCCCTCGCCGGCACAGCCAATGTAGCTCGCCAATCGCGCCACGGCCGTTCAGTGCAGAGGAGCTGAAACTCCTGTGGGACTTGCTCATTGCGCACGGAGATCTTGTGCTTCTGGTCGCGTTTGCAATCGGTAATGAATCCGGTCTGCGCGTTGGAGAGGTTGCCAATATCCGTCTCGAGGATATCGACCTTGACCACCAAAAGATTTTCGTCCGCCTTCCCACTAAAAACATGAAGACGCGCACTGTTCCATTCCGGGATAAGGTGGCGAAGTTCGTTGCGCTTTGGCAAGCTCAGCGCAATCCGAAATGCCCTCACGACCACCTGATCCACGGCGATCGAATGGGCATCTACGACACCTCAGACTTGAGTGGACGGTTCCGTCGCTTCTTCTCGTCTCATCCGGAGGCGGCCAGAATCTTTAAGTTTCACCGCTGCCGTCACACCTGGGCCACAGGCCTGTTGAACAACGGCATGAACCTGGCAGTCCTGCAGAAGCTTGGTGGTTGGACCAATTTGAACTCTTTGCAGCGATACATCCAGATCCTGCCCGAAACCATTCGGCGGGAGTACGAATCCGCCTGCAAAAAACTCGCGGAGAACCCGCAGCCAGAGCCTGAGGAATCCATGTCGCTGATCGAGTTCGCGGCGCTCGAAGAGGTGAACTAGCGAAGAATGAATGGCTTGCAGTCGAGTTCGGGTAATTTTTCTTACCCGAACCAGTCAAAGTCACTTTTCAGCAAGATTAGGGGGACAAGTGAAAACTCAGAAATCTACCAAGGTAATTCCTATCAACTTGCGGAGTCAGAAGGTGGCCTGCACCGACCAAGAGGAGCTTGGAGAAACCAAAACTCTACCAGAACAGGAGCGCCTTCGCCGGTTGATCGATGACTACATCACCCACCTCAAGCGCGATCACGACCACGGGAGCTTTGGAGCCCTGTCGCCATCGAGCATCCGTCATCAACAAGTGGCCTTGGCCGGATTCCTTCTTTGGATGCAGGCGAACCTGCAGGAGGCAGGCGAATGAAGATCCAGGAGTTCATCGACGAACTGTCCGTCCGCTCGAAGAGCGCGGAGACCCTCCGTGCCTACCGGCAGGACCTTGAGCGTTTCGACGTCTTTCTGAAACTCCAAGGCCTGCGCATCAACCAGGTCAAGCGCAGCACCATCGTGGCCTATACCAAGTACCTAGAGGAAACCCACAAGCAATTTGAGGAAGCCCGCGGCCGCATAGGCGCGGCTCCCTTGTCGCCGGCGACCATCAACCGTCGCCTGACAGTCCTGTCCGAATACTTTGTCTGGGCACAGGGTGATTCAGATAAGCGGGTTGCTAACCCCGTGGCCCTTATCAAGCGCCCCAAAGTGCAAAACGAGGACCCGAGTCCGGTGGACGACGAGGACCTGCAAAAACTCTGTGACGGGATTACTGATCCGCGCGACAAGGCGATTATCTTGGTTTTTGTTTACTCGGGTCTTCGTCTCTTCGAACTGACGAAACTCAATGTTGGTTCGATCCGTCCGCGCCGGCGTAAATCGCCTAGCGGCACCAGTGAATTCTATGGGTTTGGGGCGGTCATTGGTAAAGGAGGAAAGAAGCGCAATTTCATCGTCGGGCCCGTTGCCCTAAAGGCACTCCAAACCTACGTTGCAAGCAGAAAGTTGAGCGACTTGTCTTGCCCCTTGTTCGCGTCTGATCGCGGCCAGCGCTTAGGGTGCCGTGCGATCCAGAAAATCCTGGCGCGATCATGTTGCGAGGTTGGCATCAATCACGTTCGAGTCCATCAACTGAGACACACGTTCGCCACCCGCAATGTCAACTCCGGGATGTCCATGGAAGTTCTAAAGGAACTTCTCGGCCATAGCAAACTAACGGCGACTCAGCGCTACTTCAAGATTCGCCCTGAGCGCATCCAGCGCGAGTATTACGCAGCAACTGAATTTCCCACTGAGCCGCATACCGTCAACGAAATCTCCCACCCTGATCTTGCGCTTGGACCATATCTGGTTAAGCGTCGTCCTGCGGCCTAATACGCTGCGCAACCACAACCTGAACCTAATTTCATAGGAGGCTGTTATGGCATCATCTTGCAAGTCACGGCGTGTTCGTAATCGCCGCACGCTGCCACCTCTGGTTCTCTCCAAGGAACAGATCGACAGAATCATGGCCGTCACTGACGCTAATCCTCGCTTGCACATCACACGCGATGTGGTGCGGATACTTTTAGAAACCGGCATGCGCTTGGGAGAACTGCGCAATCTTCGTGTTTCTGACGTCGACGTCGACAACAACCGCCTGTACATTTCCGGCACAAAGACGGATGGACGCTTCGTCCCTCTCTCGCCCCGTGGTCTCAATGCCCTTCAGTCGCTGCACTCTCAGCATTTCAGCTCTGCATCCGTCTTGGGGGAACAATCGTCCCACGTACTTCGCCGCGTGTCCCTGACCTTCCGCAAGATTGCTAGTGAGGTCGGCGCCACCGATCACTCTCTGCATTCCCTGCGTCATGTCTTCGCGATGCGTCTCGCTTCCGTCGGGCTTGATCCCATATTCTTGGCGCACGTGATGGGTAACTCGAACCCGCGCCTGATTCTTCGCTATTACTCCAAGCACGACCGCTCCTAGCAAGAGATCGAGCAAAGCAACGACCATCTCAGACGGCCCGCCTTCAAGACTGAAGCACAGGGTTTAACAACAATCACACATAACGAGAGCAGCAGACGAATCGCCTCGGCGAGTCGCCTGCTGCTCTTTCTTTTTTGGAGACAACATGATGAGTTCTAAATCGCAACACGCTAGCAATTACACGGACCTCCAGTATGACCTCGATCTCTCAGGCCTACCTCTCGCTTTGGCACGGGCAATTCGCGAGGGCTGGAGAATCGCGCCGGTGGCTGCACACTCCCGGCACGCTTCCTTGAAGGGCTCTTGTCTCGCGGATCCGACCAGCGATCCCGAAGAGATCGCCCGCTGGGCAGCCATGCTCCAGAACTGCAACTGGTGCGTTGAGACGGGACGCCGGTCAGGACTCCTTGTGCTTGAAGTCAATCACGAGACCGGCCAAGACTTGCTTAGCGAGCTTTGTAGGGATTTGTGGGAAGGCTGGTCCGACACACTCAAATTCCAGGATGACCTTTCAACGTACTTTCTCTTCAGGTATGAGAGTCAACGAGTGAGATTCCTCTCGTCGCAGTTCGATGGGCTTAAAATCCACGCGGGAAACCTGTTGCTGATTCCGCCGTGTTGGTTTGTCACCGGGCCCGTCTTACATTACTCGAGTCTCGACGCGAAACTGCTCAACTGCCCGGACTGGGTGCTCGAATCTCGCCGGTTGGATGGAGACAATGCAAAAGTGATCGAGTTCCCCAAGAGAGGAGCCTGATGCGACTATTGCTGCGGGTGACGTTAATGCGCGTCCCCGCAGCAACTACCCCCGATGGCTAGTAGACACCACGTCAGCTATTTTCCTTGCCCACCGATCGTGTCATCCAAGCCGAGTTCGCGGAGGGCCCCCTTGATTTCTTCAACCTTTTGCTGGGAGAGGGCGCCTTTCGGCGCACACTTCACGGTAACGTTCAGGCTCAAGCCGTCGCCCACACCCAACTTCGTCAGAAACTTGGTATAGAAGTTCATCCACTTCTGCGAGGGGACCTCTCCGGACCAAG
>Ga0302320_10014171_pt1 | contig 16526 bp, 10 predicted proteins | sample Bog_T0_3_FD_202130 | JGI IMG/M metagenome (GOLD analysis project Ga0302320, IMG submission 202130) | Peat permafrost microbial communities from Stordalen Mire near Abisko, Sweden - Bog_T0_3 | ecosystem: Environmental > Terrestrial > Soil > Wetlands > Peat | place: Sweden: Abisko, Stordalen Mire... | reverse complement strand
AGCTTCGACTGCTCCCGAGTCCGCGGATCGTCGCCGGCTCGGTAGTCAGCCCAAAGACTCTCGAAATTCATCGGGACGCCGGCGACCGCGAGTTGGGCTAGTCCAAGCCAAATCGAGCGAATGCCGTTTCTGCCCTTGGCATCCAGCGACACCGCGGAGTGCGGCTGGCCGGCGAGACACTTGCCGACAAGATTTGTCAGCACGCTGCCGGGGCCGACCTCGACGAATGTGCGTGCACCGGCCTGCCACATCGCTTTGATCTGGTCGGCGAACCGCACCGGCTGAGCGATCTGGTTGGCCAGCGTGCTCCGCAGTTGTTGAGCATCGCCGGCGTAAGGCTGAGCTGTCGCGTTGGCATACACAGGGACCTGTGGCGCGCCGAACGGGATCTGTGCGAGGAACGAGGCGAACGGAACCGTTGCCGCGCTGACGATCTCGGAATGAAAGGCGGTAGCGACATCAAGGCGTCGCGCCTGCATGCCCGCTGCGGTAAATCGCTGCACAGCGTCGTTGATGGCAGCGCCGTCGCCTGACAGCACAACCTGGTCGGGAGCATTGTGGTTGGCGATCACCACCGAAAGCCCCCAGCGCTCAATCAGCTCGCTGACCTCCTCGGCCGGTGCCGGCACCGCGCACATCGCGCCGTCGCTGTTGCTCGCGGCGTCGGCCATCAGCGCACCGCGGGCGCGGGCGATCAGAAGGGCAACCTCTTCGCTGAAAACACCAGCGGCACACAGTGCGCTGACCTCACCGAAGCTATGTCCGCCGACGGCAATGGGCGCAACGCCAACAGCGCGAAGCACGGACAGCAGACTCAAGCTATGCGCGCCAATGCCTGGTTGTGCCCACTCGGTCTTTGTCAGTTCGGCCGTTTGCAGCGCGCGCTCGTCCTCGGTGAATGCCGTCTTTGGCCAGACAACCTGATGCAGGTCACGGTCGGCGTTCAAGAGGTCGGCACGGGCAAGTTCCCACGGCGACAATGCCGGCTCGTGGAGCTGCGGGATGTCGGCGCCCATACCGACGTACTGGCTACCTTGTCCCGGAAACAGCAGCGCGACCGGCCCAGCCTGTTGTGCTGAGTAGAAATAACCCTTTGGTGAGCTGAATGATCCTGCGGAATCGGATGTTTGCAGTTTCGCTGCGACTTCGTCGAGCATTGCGCGCAGGTCTGAAACGCTGGCGGCGACGATAGCCAGGCGGTGAGGCTGGGCAGCGTCGTACCCGGACTGTGTGCTTCGCGCGATGTAGCTCAGCATGTCGGGACTTTCCACCAGTGATGCAGACAGCTGAGCGGCTTGATCGGAAAGTACCGCCGCCGATTGTGCGCCAAGCACCACCAGCTCGGTATCCCAGGACCGGAACTTCCACGCACGCTTTCCGGTACCCGTGTACTCCTCGACCGCGACGTGGAAGTTCGTGCCGCCGAAACCGAACGAGCTGACAGCCGCACGCCTCGGCACGCCTTTGTCCGCCAACCACGGCTTGCTCTGCGTCGAAAGGTAGAAGGGTGAATTCTCTATGTCGAGGCTGGGATTGGGCTTATCGACCTTGATGGTTGGCGGCAAGGTCTTGTGGTGCAGCGCCATCACGGCCTTGAACAAGCCCGCGGCACCCGCAGCCCCCTTGGTGTGCCCGACCTGAGACTTGACTGAGCCAAGGGCACACCACTGGCGGTCCGTGCGCCCCGATTCGTCGAAGACCTCTCGCAGCCCGGCGAACTCGGCCGCATCGCCGGCATTTGTGCCCGTGCCATGCGCTTCCACCAGCCCAACAGTTTCCGGTCCGTAGCCTGCGGCGGAATAGGCGCGACGAAGGGCTTTGGCCTGACCGGCTGGACTTGGGGCATAGATGCTCTTCGCCCGACCATCCGAAGACGTACCAAGGCCGCGAATAACCGCGTAGATCCGGTCACCTTCGCGTTCGGCGTCATCGAGACGCTTGAGCGCGAGCATTGCGAGCCCCTCGCCCAGCATGGTTCCATCCGATTTGTCGGAGAAGGGGCGGCAGTCGCCGGAAGGCGACAGCGCGGTGACCCTGGCGAAGCAGGTGAACATCAGAATGTCGTTGAAGGCATCGACTCCGCCAGCGATCACCATGTCTGCTTCACCGAGATACAACTCGTGGAGCCCAACCTCGAGAGCGGCCAACGAGCTTGCACATGCGGCGTCGATGACACAGTTCGTACCGCCGAGATCGAAGCGGTTGGCGATTCGCCCGGCGATGACGTTGCCGAGAAGTCCGGGGAAGGTGTTTTCCTGCCAAGGCGTGTAGCCGGACGCAACACTCTCACTAAATGCCGCCATCTCGCCTTCGGAAAGACCGGCTGCGCGCAGCCCGCGCTCCCAGACCGGCCGTTGGAGGCTGCCCGCCATATAAGTGGTCATTTCGGTGCCGCCAGACGCGCCCAGAATTACGCTGACGCGCTCACGATCAATCTGAGAAAAGTCACCACCGGCAGCATCCTCCAATACTTGCTGGGCGACCCTCAGTCCAAGCAATTGGGCGGTATCCGTCGCGGGCAGGACGTTCGGCGGAATTCCGAAATCCATCGGAGAGAAGTCGATATCGGGCAAGAATCCACCGCGTCGGGCGTAAACCTTGTCCGGCGTACGCGGAGAAGGGTCGTAGTAGTCGTCAAGGCTCCAATGCGACGCTGGAACGTCGGAGAACAGGTCGACGCCCTCGACGATGTTGCGCCAGAAGCGCTCAGCTTCGGGAGACCCTGGAAACAGGGCGCTCATACCGACAACTGCAACGGGAGGATGTTTGGATCCCATGGGTCTCCTTATGCGTGGGTCAGACGAACAGCATCGTGTGTCAACCTGCGTCACATCAAAAACTGACCGTCGAGCTATTGCCTAATTGACCAGCCGAGACGGGTCAAGCGCTCGCCGGGACAATATCAGAGCAGCGCCTCGCTTACTGACGAATTATCAATAAGCCAAGAAGTACCGATTGGTAACATTATGGCGACTCCGATCCAGCGATTCATGGTTCGACGCGTGCGGTTCCGGCCCGGTAATGCTGGCGGCTTGTCCCAGCAGTTGGACCTTCCGGAAGACCCTGCCTGCACGAACGAGGGCGACCAGGGCGGTGCGCTAACTGCAAGCCAGCATGCCTGCGCGGCTTCGATGAGCGCATACGCCGTGGCAATTCGGTTGCGCCTCGTCGTCGAGGCTCATCCAGAGGTTCGGACCTTCGTCGTTCACGTTACGCGAGAAGACGGTGTCAGCACCGAGGTGTCGCCAAATTGACATGGCATGGCATGTACGGGTTTTTTGCTGACAGCAGCATTGGACCGTCAGAGTATTCCATTTTATCGCAATGCCGGGTCAATCATGACCGCACAATCCGAGCCGAAAATTCAGGACCGCCTTACGGTTTTTTGCGCGCTGCGAGGCCCGATCTTGCTGCGCAAATTCTTGATTATTTAATACAAAACCGCAGCTCAGCCGCCTAGAATTCCCAACCAACGCGATATGTGTCAAAGGGAGCAGAACCGTCAGTAATGCTGCGATCTATAATCGTTTACAGGTTACTACCTGTAATGCGTTACAGAGATAACGGGCGCGGAATGTAACGGAACGCAGTCGCCGGTACGGGTACCCCGCATTTGCGGGCCTCCTGAGCCCGGCTGATGTGGGTGGCACCTTCGAGCAAATTCAGCGCCACCTGGACGACCGTGCGCTGCTCACACTGCTCCAGATAGCTACCAGCCACCCAGCTGTTGAAGGCTCCCATGGATGGACCACACCAGATCTGGTAGTCCAGGACACGACCGGATTCGCCTTCGATCGCCCACCGGCTCGATTTTCCGAGGTACCAGCGGAACACCAGTCCCATCTGATACTTCGGGTCCCGGTTGGCGAGTTCGAGCACGGCTGGGTCGCGCTGCTCCCAGAACTGCTGTGTTTCAGCCCAGACCTCGTCCACGCTTTTGCCCAGGATCTTTTCCAGCTCCGCCCCATGTTTTTCGACGACGGCGGTCAGGTCGGGGTTGCCGGCGTACCACTCGTAGAGCTTCCTCCCGCGTGGGGCGAACATTGTGCCGCGCTTGAGCACCTGCAGATTCACGCCCATCTCGAACATGTCGGAGGCCGGGGCCATCATCACATCCGCCACGCCGGCTTTAGCGAGCATTTCACGCGCCTGCGGCGAAAGCCCGGACTCGACGCACGATTGGTTGACCGAGCCGGTCAGCACGTACGCAGCCCCCATCGCGAACGCACCGGCGACCGCCTGCGGCGTGCCCAGACCGCCGGCGGCGCCCACCCGCACGCGGGCGTCCAGACCGTGCTGCTCCGCCAGTTTGTCGCGTAGTAGGGCGATTTCCGAGAAGAGCGCGGACAGCGGACGGTTATCGGTGTGGCCGCCGCTGTCGGCCTCGACCGTGATGTCCTCGGCCACCGGCACATGTCGCGCAATCTCGGCTTCTCGCGCAGTCAGCTTGCCGGACGCTACGAGCGCCGAAACCAGAGCCGCCGGGGCAGGCTCCATGAACACGCGGGCGACCTCGGGGCGCGACACCTTCGCCATCACGTGGTTCGTGCGAACGATTGCGCCCGACGGATCTGTCGATAGGCCCGACAGCGCGTAGTGCACGACCGCGGGGGTGAGCTTCATGAACGCCGACGCCTCCACGACGCGGACGCCCCGCGCAATGAACAGCTCGGCGACCCGTGCCTCGAGCGCAGCCTCGTTGGGTGAGTGGATCAGGTTTGCGCCCCAGGCCAGTCCCGCTCTGCCCGCCAGCCTCTCCTCGATATCGGCGAGTCCGCGCTCCACAGCGGCGTACGAGAGGCCACCCGCGCCGAAGAAGCCCAACATGCCGGCCTCCGCCATCGCCACGACCAGCGCCGGTGTCGCGATGCCATTCGCCATGGCCCCGGTGACATAGGGAAAACGGACCCCATGGGCCTCGCAGAATTCACGGTCGCCCAACCACTCCGGGTATGTCGGCGGCAGCGTCCCCACCAGGGATATGTCGGACGCGCCGGCGCCCACCAGCTCGCCCCCCATGGCAAGGCCCAGCTGCGCGGTCGCCTCTTCGCGGACGACGTGGATCGGGTGCCGAACGTATTGAAGGATGTGAGCGATGTCCTGTGCCGCGAACGCCGGCGGCGCCGTACTCGGGCGCCAGCCACCCAAAACCGGGCTCACAGCCGCCTCGGTGCGATGCCCCAATACGGCGGTAGGTCGCTCATTCACTGCCAATTCCCTTCAATCGTCAGCGCTGACGTGTATTGCCTAGGTGGCCATATGCCTGAGCCGAAGAAAGCCAGCAATGAGTTTCTCATGAACCACCATCCTCCGGGTCCAAACTCCCGATCATTGGGGTCTCGCTAAAACTCGAGGTACTTTGCGTTTGTTCGGATCGTGATCTTCGGCCCGTCAGCCGAGTGGAACGTCCGGGCGGAATTCGAAACCTGACAATCCGAAAGCCATGATTCGCCGTGCCAACCCCGCCAGAACCTGTTAACTACCCGCAGCCGCCCGCCGGTGCGCCGCTGCCCGCCGATATCGGTCGGCTGCTGCTTCGCTGCGACGACCGCCCAGGGCTGATCGCCGCGGTCAGCAGCTTCCTGACCCAGGCCGGCGCCAACATCATTTCCCTGGATCAGCACTCCACCGCACCAGAGAACGGAACGTTTCTGCAGCGCGCCATCTTCCATCTTCCCGGGCTGACGGCTGCGATCGACGGGCTGGAACGCGAGTTCGCCAACACCATGGCCGACAAGTTCGATATCGATTACCGCTTTACCGAGGCCGCCAAGCCCAAGCGGGTCGCAATCATGGCATCCAAGGAAGACCACTGCTTGCTCGACCTGTTGTGGCGCAATCGTCGCGGCGAACTTCAGATGTCGATTGCCATGGTTATCGCCAACCACCCAGATCTGGCCGAGCGCGTGCGGCCCTTCGGTGTGCCGTTCATACATATCCCCGCCGGCCGCGACACCCGCGCCGAGGCCGAACAGCGTCAGCTTCAGTTGCTCGCCGGTAATGTCGATTTTGTAGTGCTGGCTCGCTACATGCAGATACTCACTCCGACGTTTCTAGACGGAGTCGGCTGTCCGCTGATCAACATCCACCATTCTTTCTTGCCGGCATTTGTTGGCGCATCCCCGTACAAGCGAGCACGGGAACGCGGGGTCAAGCTGGTCGGCGCAACCGCCCACTACGTCACCGAAGTGCTCGACGAGGGGCCAATCATCGAACAAGACGTTGTACGTGTCGATCACACGCACACCGTCGACGACTTGATCCGCGTCGGCGCAGACGTCGAACGTGCGGTGCTGTCCCGCGCGGTGCTCTGGCATTGCCAGGACCGAGTTATCGTGCACGACAACCAGACCATCGTTTTCTAAGTCGATTCGGGCAGACAAGACATTGATGAGGAACGACCAGGCTCCTGATTAGGTCATGTCCGTCCTGTCCGGCGTGAACAAGACACGCACCACGCAGGCCGGACAAATCAAATGATGGACAGCCCAACAGGGCGTCAGTCATACCCAGAGTCACGACCTACGCGGTGACGCTCTTCCATCATCAATGTCGTACCCCCCTGCAAGGATGAGGTCATGTCTTCGATCGCATCGCCTCCCGCGGCAGCCAGCCCTGCGCAGCGTCTTGAGGTGCTGTTCGAGGAGTTGGCGGAGTTGGCCGGTCAGCGCAACGCGATTGACGGGCGCATTGTGCAGATCGTGGCCGAGATGGAGCGCGACGAGCTCTGTGGGGCGACGGGCGCGCGGTCGGTCGCGGCGCTGGTGGCCTGGAAGCTGGGCTCGTCATCGGGCAACGCCCACACGATCACCACGATCGCGCGTCGGCTTGAGGCGTTTCCGCGCTGCGCGCAGGGCATGCGGGAGGGTCGACTCTCACTCGATCAGGTCGGTGTCATCGCGGCACGGGCCGGTGCGGGATCTGACGAGCATTACGCGGAATTGGCCCGGGTCGCCACGGTCAACCAGCTGCGCACCGCGGTCAACCTGGAACCACGACCCGAACCCGATTCGGGGCCGCCACCGCAACCCTCGATCACTCCCTCGATCACGAAGACCACCAGCGAGGAGTTCAGCTGTTGGCGGATCAAACTGGGCCACCTGGACGCGGCGAAGTTTGACGCCGCGTTGGCGTCGCATCGAGATGCGCTGATCGCGGAGTGGAAGCGCGATCACGGCGATGGCGACCGCGCGTCCGATATCGCGGCGCCGTTGCCGGGCACCCTCGAGGCGTTTATGCGCCTGGTCGAGGCCGGATGGGACGCCGAGGCGGCCCGCCGACCGCACGGGCAGCACACCACCGTGGTGGTGCACGTGGACGTGGCCCAGCGCGCCGCCGCGCTGCATCTCGGTCCGCTGCTGACCGAAGCCGAACGTCAGTACCTGACCTGTGATGCCACCTGTGAGGTCTGGTTCGAACGCCACGGCGAGGTCATCGGTGCCGGGCGGACAACCCGCCAGATCAACCGGCGGCTTCGCCGCGCACTCGAGCACCGCCACCCCACGTGCGCGGTTCCCGGCTGCGGCGCCACCCGTGGTCTGCATGCGCACCACATCGTGCACTGGGAAGACGGCGGTCCCACCGAGTTGGCCAACCTGGTGCTGGTATGCCCTTATCACCACCGGCTGCACCACCGCGGCGCCATCACCATCACCGGACCCGCAGACGCTCTGACCGTCACCGACGACGCCGGCCGCCAACTGACCCCGGGATCGCTGGCCCGCCCACCAACTCAACCCCCACCCACGGTGCCACCCTGCCCCGGTCCCACCGGCGAACGCGCCGACTGGTGGTGGTACGACCCCTTCCAGCCGCAACCACCACCAATAAACAACTAAGTTGGTTAACAGCATCACAAAAGAAGCTGAAACGGGTTCAAGCATAAAGAAATTCCGTTTGCGCTACCCACTGCCGTCGGACCTTGATAATCAAAGCCGACAACGCGGCCCGCACCGCCGCCGACCCCGCTGGCGTGCGCACCAAATTGAGCCAAGTCGGGTCGACGCGCCGTGCTCTCCCGCGAGGTGCTGTGGGACTGCCAGGACCGAGTTATCGTCAACGACAACCAGACCATCGTTTTCTGACGACGCTAGTACGGCGACATCACTTGGGTGACTTCTCACGCAGCCGGCGATTCACCGGTTCGGGCAGTAGCTCCGAGACATCGCCGCCCAGCATCGCGACCTCTTTCGCCAGCGACGATGACACGAACGAATACTGCGGCGCCGTCGCGACAAAGAACGTGTCGACGCCCGCGATGTGCTTGTTCATCTGCGCCATCTGCAGCTCATATTCGAAGTCGGTGTCGGTGCGTAGGCCCTTCACGATCGCCGTCATCCCGCGGGAAGTGACGAAGTCGACCACCAGACCCTGTCCCGCCTCCACCCGCAAATTGGACAGGTGCGTCGTCGACTCCTCGATCATCGCGATCCGCTCGTCGAGGTCGAACATGCCCTTTTTGGCGGGGTTGAATAGGATCGCCACCACCACCTCGTCGAACTGCGCAGCGGCACGTTCGAAGACGTCGATGTGACCCAGCGTCACCGGGTCGAATGATCCCGGGCATACGGCGCCACTCATGACGGACAGTCGCTCATAACGGACCAAGCTACACCCTGCTCAGAGCCATTCGGCCAGCTCCAAGCGGGTGTCGCCGTAAACACGCGCTGGCCATAAAGACCAACCGGCGGGCCACGTCAACTGCGGGCCAGCGGCCGCCCGCTCCACCACCGCGACGGTTCCCTCGTGCGCCCAGCCGTGGGTCGTCAGAGCCAACAAAACCGCATCAACCTCGTCTGCCGCAACGTCGTAGGGCGGGTCGGCAAGGACGAGGTCTGCCGGTGCAGGAGCTCCGGCCGCCAGGACGGCCGTCACCGTGCCCCGGCGAAGCGTGGCACCGGCCAGACCCAGCGCCTCGATGTTGCGCGTGATGATGGCCCCGGCGCGCTGACTGGACTCAACGAACAGCGCGGAAGCGGCACCGCGCGACAGCGCCTCGAGCCCCAGTGCGCCCGAGCCGGCATAGAGATCCAACACCGCCAGCCCGGTCAGATCGCGTCGGGCGCTCAAGATGTTAAACAACGACTCGCGCACCCGGTCGGTGGTAGGCCTAGTCCCGCGCGGCGGGACGACAATGTGCCTACCACTCGCGACGCCGCCAACGATCCTCATTAACTGCGCCGCGCGGTCAGCTCAGCACCACCAGCAGGTCCCCACCCTCCACCTGAGCGGTGCTCGACACCGCCACCCGCACCACGGTGGCGTCTTTGGGAGCGGTGATCGGAGCTTCCATCTTCATCGCCTCTATGGTGGCGACAGTCTGGCCCGCGCTCACCTGATCGCCCTCGGAGACACCCACCGTCACCACCCCGGCGAACGGCGCGGCAACGTGATCGGGATTGCCGCGGTCGGCTTTCTCCGCAGTCGGCACGGTACTGGCAATGTTGCGGTCGCGCGCCAGCACCGGCCGCAGCTGGCCGTTGATGATGCACATCACCGTTCGCATACCGCGCTCGTCGGGGTCGGAGATGGCCTCCAGCCCGATCAACAGCTCAACCCCGCGCTCAAGTTTCACCCGGTGCTCTTCGCCCTGCCGCAGTCCGTAGAAGAACTGGTTGGCCGACAATTGCGAAGTGTCGCCGTAGATCTCCCGGTGATCCTCGAATTCCTTTGTCGGACCGGGGAATAACAACCTGTTCAAGATGGCCTGGCGCTTGGGCCCGGTCAGTGCCAGTCCCGCCTCGTCCTCAGCCGTGAGTTGCTGGGTGGGCTTGGCCGGGGCGCGGCCGGCCAACGCCGCGCTACGCAGAGGTTCGGGCCACCCGCCGGCCGGGTCGCCCAACTCGCCCCGCAGGAACCCCAGCACCGACTCCGGGATGTCGAACCGCGCAGGCTCAGAGGCGAATTCGTCCGCAGTTACACCCGCGCCGACCAGCGCGAGCGCCAAGTCGCCGACCACTTTCGACGACGGCGTGACTTTGATCAGCCTGCCCAGTACCCGGTCGGCCCCGGCGTAGGCCTCTTCAACCTCCTCGAATCGATCCCCCAACCCCAGCGCGATCGCCTGCTGGCGCAGATTGGACAGTTGCCCACCCGGAATCTCGTGGTGGTAAACCCGACCCGTCGGCCCCGGCAGCCCGGATTCGAAGGGCGCGTAAACTTTTCGCAACGCTTCCCAGTACGGCTCCAGCGCGCATACCGCCGAGAGGGACAGCCCGGTGCCGTATTCGGTGTGCGCGGCGGCGGCGACGATCGAGCTCAGCGCGGGCTGGCTGGTGGTTCCGGCCATCGGCGCGGCGGCACCATCGACGGCGTCGGCCCCGGCCTGCCACGCCGCCACATAACTGGCCAACTGGCCGCCCGGTGTGTCGTGGGTGTGCACATGCACCGGCAGGTCGAATCGACTGCGCAGGGCACCGACTAGCAGCTTTGCCGCCTGTGGCCGCAACAGCCCGGCCATGTCTTTGATGGCCAGCACGTGTGCGCCCGCGTCGACGATCTGCTCGGCAAGTTTCAGATAATAGTCCAGCGTGTATAGCCGCTCGCCTGGATCGGACAAGTCACCGGTGTAGCACATCGCGACTTCGGCTATCGCAGTGCCCGTTCCGCGCACGGCGTCGATCGCCGGGCGCATCGACTCGACATTATTGAGTGCGTCGAAGATCCGGAAGATGTCGATTCCGGTAGCCGTCGCCTCATCGACGAATGTCGACGTGACCAGCTCCGGATACGGCGTGTAACCAACGGTGTTCCGGCCCCGCAACAACATCTGCAAGCAGATGTTGGGCAGCTTTTCACGCAACGTGGCCAACCGCTCCCAGGGATCTTCCTTGAGGAAGCGCAGCGCCACATCGTAAGTCGCACCGCCCCAACACTCCACAGACAGCAACTGGGGCATCGTCCGGGCCAGATACGGTGCAACCGCCATCAGTCCGCTGGTGCGCACTCGGGTGGCCAGCAGCGACTGGTGGGCATCACGGAACGTGGTGTCGGTAACGCCGACCGCCGTAGACTCCCGCAGCCAGCGCGCGAAACCCTCGGGTCCCAGCTCGATCAGTCGTTGCTTGGACCCGGCCGGCGGTGCCACCTGCAGATCGATGTCGGGCAGTTTGTCGTGCGGGTAGACCGGTGACGGGCGCGTGCCGTGCGGCTGGTTGACGGTGACATCGGCCAGATAGTTGAGGATCTTCGTGCCGCGGTCGGCAGAGGCGCGCGCGGTCAGCAGCTGCGGACGCTCGTCGATAAACGATGTAGTAACGCGGCCGGCCTGGAAGTCCCGGTCATCTAAAACTGCCTGCAGGAACGGAATATTCGTTGACACTCCGCGAATCCGGAACTCCGCGATCGCCCGGCGGGCCCTGGCCACCGCCGTCGGAAAGTCACGGCCCCGACAGGTCAGCTTGACCAGCATGGAATCGAAGTGCGCGCTGATTTCGGCGCCCAGGTTGGTGCTCCCGTCCAGCCGGATGCCCGCACCACCGGGGGTGCGCAGCGCGCTGATGCGTCCGGTGTCGGGCCTGAAGCCGTTGGCCGGATCCTCGGTGGTGATCCGGCACTGTAGTGCGGCGCCGTGCGGCACGATGTCCTGCTGCCGCAGACTCAGGTCCTCGAGCGTCTCCCCCGACGCGATGCGCAGCTGGCTCGACACCAGGTCGACGTCGGTGATCTCCTCGGTGACGGTGTGCTCCACCTGAATCCGGGGATTCATCTCGATAAAGACGTACCGGCCGTTCTCGTCAAGCAGGAACTCGACAGTGCCTGCGCAGCTGTACCCGATATGGCGGGCGAAGGAAACCGCATCGGCGCACATCTTGTCGCGCAGCTCGCGGGCCAGGTTGGGCGCGGGCGCGAGTTCGATGACCTTCTGGTGGCGGCGCTGCAGGCTGCAGTCACGCTCGTACAGGTGGATCACGTTGCCGAGGTTGTCGGCCAGGATCTGAACTTCGATGTGGCGTGGTTTGAGCACCGCCTGCTCGAGATAGACGGTGGCATCCCCGAATGCCGACTCGGCCTCCCGGCTGGCGGCCTCGATCGCTTCGGGCAGCGCTGCGATATCGCTGACGCGGCGCATCCCACGGCCGCCACCGCCGGCAATCGCCTTGACGAATAACGGAAACTGCATGTCGGCAGCCGCCAACACCAGCTCGTCCACCGAGGCTGACGGTGCCGACGAGGAGAGCACCGGCAGCCCGGCCTCGCGGGCCGCGGCAATCGCCCGGGACTTATTTCCAGTCAGCTCAAGCACTTCGGCGCTGGGACCGACAAAGGTGATGCCCGCCGCGGCGCAGGCCGCGGCCAGGTCCGGGTTTTCCGACAAGAACCCATAACCCGGGTAGACGGCGTCGGCACCCGCCCGGCGTGCCGTTTCGACGATTTCGTCGATGGACAGGTACGCGCGGACCGGGTGGCCAACCTCGCCTATCTGGTAGGACTCGTCGGCTTTGAGCCGGTGCTGCGAATTTCGATCTTCATACGCATAGACGGCGACCGTGCCGACACCCAATTCGTAGGCGGCGCGAAACGCGCGGATCGCGATCTCCCCGCGATTGGCCACCAGCACTTTGGAGATCACCCGTGTCACCCTTAGCCTCGTAGCGCCGCGTCAGTTACCGACACCTAGACAAGTGTCGACCAATAGTTCCAGAACCGCACCATGATCAGCAGAAACACCCCGGTGAACCAGAGCACTGCGATCGACCAACGCCAGTGGAACAACAGCCGCACGACGGCGGTCGAGCCCTCGAGCGACGCGCGAAACGCGATAGACGTCACCACGACCAGCAGCGTGAGGGTGACCACCCAGACCACCATGCAGTATGGGCACAACGCCCCGATGCGGTAGAGGCTCTGAAAGATCAGCCAATGCACGAACCCCGCACCAATCAGGATGCCCGCATCCAACCCGGCCCAATACCACCGCGGCAGAGGAACTTTCGTCGCGGCCAGCGCACCGGTGACCACCACTACCGTAAAGCCGACCAGGCCGAGCAGCGGGTTGGGAAAGCCCAGCACCGACGCCTGCGATGTGGTCATCACCGATCCGCACGACACGATCGGGTTGATATTGCATGACGGCACGTATGACGGGTTGAGCAGGAGTTTGATCTTTTCCACCGTCAGCGTCATCGATGCCACCAAGCCGATTACACCCGCGATCAGCACGCACCACGCGCTAGGGGCGCCAACCCGCACTGCACTCGGGGGAGTCGGTGTCAGGTCGGATTGCTCAGTCGGCAGCGCTGACATCGCAACCGTCACGACGCCGAAGGCGTGACAACCGTGTCGATGCCCGGCACATCGCCCACGATGGTTTTGATCTTGGCGACCAGGGCGGCCGGTGTCGACGGGTCATAGTTTTCGCCGTTGATTTTGATCGTCGGGGTCGCGGTGATATTCGCGGCCGCCGCCTCAGCCGTGACCTTGTCGAGGTACTTCCCGCTGTTCACGCAGTCCGGCACCTTGCCGACCGCACCGGCCTGGCGGGCGATCTCGATCAACTTCGCGTTGTCGGGAAAGGAGGTTCCGCGTTCATCGGGCTGGATGCCGTCATCGAAGAGGTGGGTACGGAAAATCCGGAACGCATCGTTGGATTCGTCGGCGACGCATAAAGCCGCCGCGCCGGACCGCGACGAATAGTTCTGGTTCTTCTGGCTGTCGAGAATGGAGACCATGGAGTAGTCGGCCGCAATGGCTCCGATGTCGATCAGCTTGGCCACCGTCGGCCCGAAAGTCCGCTCGAAATTCCCACAGGCCGGACAGAGGAAGTCCTCGTAGAACGCGACGACAGCCTTGGGGTTGTTCGTTCCGGGCGCATTGACCACCTTGCTCGACGCGACCCGCACCGTATCGCCCTGCCCGGTGGTCGCGCTCTTCTTGTCGTGATGCGAGATCACGATGTAGCCGACGACGGCGACCGCGAAGATCACGACGAACGCGGTACCGATGATCTGGACGAGCCGACCCGATTTGCCGGTGGTCGATTTCAGGTCGAATCGCGGTGGAGGCTTTTTGTCGGCCACAGGTTCGCTGATCCTCACGTGCTCGATTTGTCCCGGCTAGCCGGGTGACGGCGTTTCCAGCGTACCGGCGCGATCGGAGCTGGAGATCAGACCCGGCTCAGGTGCGCACGCAGAGCCGATATCAGCTCGCTGGTCGCGGCAGCGCTGCCGCCACCGAGTTGAAACAAGTTGGCGAAGCCGTGCGTCAGCGAACGCATGGAACGCAGGTCGACCGGCGTCCCGGCGGCACGCAGCGCCGCGGCGTAGCTCTCACCTTCGTCGCGCAGCGGATCGAAACCCGCGACCGCGATCAACGCGGGCGCCAGCCCAGCCAGCGACGCGGCCAGCAGTGGCGACACACGCGGATCTGCCGGGTCGAGATCGGAGTCCCGCAGATATTGCGCGTGGAACCAGTCGATGTCCCGTTTGGTCAGCAAAAAGCCCCTGGCGAACAAGCCCAGCGACCGGGTCCGTGCGGTGCAGTCGGTGCGCGGGTAGATCAACCACTGCAGCACCGGTGCAGAACAACCGGAGTTGCGAGCCTCGTCCCGCGCCAATTGGCACACCACAGCGGCCAGGTTGCCGCCGGCGCTGTCGCCGCCGACAGCGACCCGCCCAGGACTTGCGCCCAGTTCACCGGCGTGCTCCGATGCCCACCGGAAGGCCGCATAGGCATCCGCGACCGCGGCCGGGGCCGGATGTTCGGGTGCCAGTCGGTAGTCGACCGACAACACGTGAATGCCCGCGTCACGACACGTCAACCGGCATAGCGCGTCATAGCTGTCCAGATCGCCGATTGCCCAGCCACCACCGTGGTAGAAGACCAGCAAGTCCGCGCTACCGCCGCTGGCCGGTCGATAGTGCCGCGCCGGGATCTCACCGGCCGGGCCCGGAATCGATAGATCGTTGACCGCGACGTGAATCTGAGGTCCGGGAAACCCCGTCAATCTCTCCCGAAACTGGGTGCGCGACACCGCCGGGTCGTCGTCGACGACCAAACCATCGATGCCGACGAGCCGCATACCCGTCAACATCAGCTGGAGCGTGGGATCAAGCGTGTTGCCGTCGATGATGACCGAACGGCCACCGGACAGCACCCGCCTTGCCGCGGCAGGGATCCACGGAATGACCTTGACGCCAACACCGGTGACTGCGCCCCGCACACGACTGGTCCATCGGGGCTGCGCATGTCCGGGTTGAGGGTGCGGATTCGCTGCGCCTGGCAGACTCTTGGTCATGGGCTGCTCCCTCGAAAGAAACATAGTCACGCTGAACGACGGCAATTTGATCCCCACCATCGGGCTCGGGGTCTTCCAGGTCCCGCCGGCGGACACCGAGCTGGCGGTAAGCGCTGCACTACGCACCGGGTACCGGCATGTCGACACCGCGGCGGCCTACCGTAACGAACGCGAGGTCGGGCGAGCGGTTGCGGATTCCGGCGTGCCTCGTGACCAACTCTACTTGGTGACCAAATTGTGGAATGCGGACCAAGGCTACGACAGCACGCTGAAGGCATTCGACGCCAGCATGAGCCGACTTGGACTCGACTATCTCGATCTCTACCTGATCCACTGGCCGCAGCCCGCGCTCAACAAATATGTAGAGACCTTCAAGGCTTTCACCACGCTGCGCGACCAGGGCCGAATCCGGTCCATCGGAGTCAGCAATTTCGAGCCCGAACACCTCACCGTTCTCATCGACGCCACCGGCATCGTTCCGGCGGTCAACCAGATCGAACTGCATCCGCGATTCCCCCAGACAGAATTGCGGGAGGCGCACGCCCACCACGGCATCGCCACCGAAGCGTGGGCACCGCTGGGGCAAGGCGCGTTACTGACTCATCCGACGGTCACAGCCGTCGCCGAAGGCTGCGGCCGGGCACCCGCGCAGGTGTTGATCAGGTGGCATATCCAGCTCGGTAATATCGTGATCCCCAAGTCGGTGAACCCATCAAGGATCGCGAGCAACTTTGACGTGTTCGATTTTGAACTGAACCCCGATGAAATGGCCTCGATCTCCTCACTGGATGATGGGACCCGTCTTGGTCCGGATCCACGAACCTTCAATTTCACAGGCAGGTGAGAGATGTCGGGCGCCGCTAGCCCCTCCATCCCCTCGATAACGTTCAATGACGAAAACACGATGCCGGTCCTTGGCCTGGGCGTCGCGGAATTGTCGGACGACGAGACCGAGCGCGCGGTGTCGGCGGCGCTGGAAATCGGCTGCCGGCTCATCGACACCGCCGCGGCTTACGGCAACGAAGCGGCGGTTGGCCGCGCGATTGGCGCCTCCGGGATTCCCCGCGCGGAACTGTTCATCACCACCAAGCTGGCTACCAAGGACCAGGGTTTCAGCAAGGCCCCGCAGGCCTGTATCGCCAGCTTGGAGCGACTCGGCCTGGATTACGTCGACCTCTACCTGATTCACTGGCCGGCCCCGTCGCTGGGCAACTACGTTGACGCCTGGGGCGGCCTGATCCAAGCCCGCGGCGACGGATTTGCCCACTCGATCGGCGTATCCAACTTCACC
>Ga0302320_10014168_pt1 | contig 16528 bp, 17 predicted proteins | sample Bog_T0_3_FD_202130 | JGI IMG/M metagenome (GOLD analysis project Ga0302320, IMG submission 202130) | Peat permafrost microbial communities from Stordalen Mire near Abisko, Sweden - Bog_T0_3 | ecosystem: Environmental > Terrestrial > Soil > Wetlands > Peat | place: Sweden: Abisko, Stordalen Mire... | reverse complement strand
AGCAATGAGCATGTCTAACAGACTATTGTATTCCAATAAAAACGGATAGCCCTGAATTGCCAAGCCCATCCAAATATCTTTGCTCAAAATCCACTCTGTTTGAGCAAGAATATCGATGCTTTTTTGATTGGGTTCTTTTGAATCTCTCGCTTCTCGCAGTTTGGAAGAAACTTGGTCTTGCTTTTTCTCAAGTTGTATATAGCTATTAACAAATTTTGTGTATACTCTATGGCTCATATGATTAACTAGTAAATTAGTGCCAAAAAATGCTTCTGTTACTTTGTCTGTAAGGCTCAAGTCTGTTTGCCTCATATACTTCTCTATCAAGGCCAGGTTTTCTTCAGTAGCCTTATCCAACTGTTTTCTTTTTTCATCAATAGATTTCAGAAGCCGACGATAACCACTAAAGTTAATCTCGCATTGGCTGTCAAAGATGCTCCATCCATCTATAACACCTACTTTTTTATCTCCATTCGCAAATTCCACATTTTCCATAAAAGATCCCCACCAGGGAGGGGTTTCGTTCGATAAGAGCTTAAGAATATGCTTTAATAGTGGTAATTCTGCATACCCAGTCTCATCTTGATGAGAATAAATGCGTCCGTTCCCAAGACGTTTAGTATTCTGAGCTCGTAAGATCCGATGATTTTGTAAAAGGGTCCAAATGGTGAGGTACATTTTTTCAAGCTCTAGCTCAATCGGAGTTTGAAAATAAGGAGTTGACTTAAGCGCTTCCTCCATTTTACCAGCATACTGGTGCCATAGGCGATTGGAGTAATCCCTGTTTTCTTCAGCTAAAAGGTTCTGATACGGTGCACTCTCAGTTTGTAGGTTCTCTACAACGAGTTTTAATCGTGCATCGACTGCTTCTTCACTCCAGCTTTCATACTGGATTCCTGTGAGTTGAAAATAAGTTTCTATTTTTTCAGTCTGAGGAGTTTCTTGACTTAAAAAGAATGCTGATAACCGTTCATGATACTCAATTCTCGACTGAACCAACGACTTCACATAGTGCAAGGTTTGCTCTGGAGAAGCAAATGCACAAACGGATTGCAACGAAAACCATAGTAGCATATATTGCTTAAAGCTTTTTTTCATATTTAGTAGGAATATATACACTGCATTGATGCAGTAAACAATATTTATTATTTGTAATATCTGTCTCAATAGCGGTCTAAAGTAGGAAGGATCGCGTGGAGCCTTGTCCAGGGGATTCCTCGATTTTTACTTGAATGCCACGAATATTTTGAAAAAAATTCTGAGTTTCTAAATAATTTAAAAGCTTTTGGCAGAACAAGTTTGCAAGCGTTTCTGTAGCGATATTATCTAAAGGCAGCAGAATGACTTCATCTCGAGGTAAGATATAGCGTTTTTTACATAAAAGAAACTCAATATCCTGAGATGTTTCAGACAGGATTTTAAAAAAAGGGCAATTTTTTTGAAGCAAGACTTTTTCATCCCATTCTTCACAGATCTTTAAAATAAAAGTCTTAAAGGAAGAGAATGGAACCATTTGAGAGAGCTCGATGCTCTCCAAGTCCAGGGATACTTCAGTGATATAATTATGCCCGTGCAAAGCCTCTTTGCTTCCATCGGGGAAAACAGTCATATGGGCCGAAGCAAATTTGAGCTCACTTTTACGGAAATGAATTCGATGAACTGAAGCTCGCGACAGGGGATGTTTTTCTTCATTCATGGGTTTGGGTGATACCAATAATTGGAAAAAAGTATAGGGCTAAAGATATTTATTCGATTCCCTTGGATGTGGTTCCCATAGCAGGTTTTTTTTCGCGGTCAGCAAAATCATATTTTCTCAGTGCATCAATTGCGGCACGAAATCCGCTTTTTACAATTTCATTGAGCTTCCTGGGGTTTAAACTGAAGTGTTCTCCAAAGAAAAGCTGAGCATCTGAGGCACTTGGGTGAATATAAATCGTATCCACGTCCATGCGATGGTTGAGTTCGACCTCAAGAATATGACAAATCTGATGGCGATGGTGTTCTGGCACATTTTGTGACCTGCAGTATCGCGAAACAGCATCAATTGCATTTCGATGGCTCTGTCGGCGATAACGGTGAGTGTTAATTTTTTGTTCAATGAGCAGGTAGATCGACTGAATCACAATAGCTGGGATGCCGTGCTCGGTTAAAGATAGTCCACCAGCAGGCACATGCAGCGGCTGATGGGTGTAGCTTGCAATGACTAAATCTGCGCCACCATCGATAGCCACATGGGTTGAAAGGGTTTCTCGGATTTCGCCATCGATGTAATGAGTGACTTGTTGGTTTGGCCCCTGGATGGCATGAGGGGCAAAAACCAAAGGCAGCGCGATACTTGCAGCGCACGCATCTGAAATACCGACCTCGTTGCTATATTGGCAGTTCAAATCATGAGGAGGGGGTTGATAATTGTATTTTCCAAAAACGATTTTTCTTGAGTGATTTAGCTGAGTTGCGACAATAAATAGGTCGGCAAAATAGTCCTGAAATTGATTAGAAAGTAGGACTTCTTCTCTGAGAAAGTTCTCTACTCCGGCTGTTGAAAATAAACCGCTCATTTTCATCCACTTGAGTTGAATGAATGCCTTCCAATTTCCCTCCATCAGGTTAGAGAAAATCTGTCTTAGTTTTTTCATTTGCCCAATATGTTCGCGTCCAAGTTGGGGGCGAAGGTTGAACATTTTCTGATAGGTGAGTCTAGGTAAAATTTTTGGCAATAAATCAGCGGGATCTGCATGAGTAGGAATGCGTCCTAAAAAGGAATTAATTATATTTTCAAGAGAATACCCTGCAGCCAAATAGGAGGTAATAATGGAACCTGCACTGGATCCAACGTAGGTTGAAATTTCCATGGGTCCTGGAGTTTTTAAAGGTGTAGTGGAAGACTTAATTCCGCCAAAGAACTTAAATCCTTGTTCTTGAAGCGCGAGCGCAACACCTAAGTGAAATGCTCCGGCTTTGGTGGCTCCACCGCTGCATACCAGGGCGATTTTCCGTTTCGGACCAATTTGGATACGACCCTTGGGAGACTCTGATGGGTTTTCTGATGAAACCACCATAGGAACAGGGTACTTGAATTTGCGGTTCCTGGAAATACAATTGATAATGAACTTATGATTGGACCAACACACATTTCAACCGGTATCTGGGTTCCCTTAATTGATTACGCAATGCGAAAGGAGGTTAGCCTGTCTACGTTACGTCGTCATATCAAAGCGAATAAGGTGAAGTATAAACTTGAAGACGGCAAATATCTTCTTTGGTTGGGAGGGGAGGAAAGTGGTACATCAAAGGATTCTCCGAACGAAGATGCTTTTTTGCTCCAAAGTCATTTACAGAAGCTGACCCAGGATTTAAAGAGAGCCCAAGAAGAAATTGCTGAACTTAAAACATTGATTGCACTTTATGAAGAAAATATTCCCCTTCAAAGAATCAGTAATTAGTAGGGGTGTGTTTGCTTTACTCTGGATTGGAATCCTAGGGCTCTGGCAGAGTCCAATGGCGTGGTCTTCATCACGCTGGGATCACATCTATGAACTGGAAACTATCGGTTTTCTTAAGCCGTGGGATAACGTGGATGGTCTCTTTGCTGAATACGTTGGGGCCGTCTATAAAGAGTACTTTTCTCATCAATCTCGTTTTATACTAAATGACTTATCTAAAACGGATTTTATACTATCTCAATCAAAGCTTCCGTATAGAAAAGTAATACAAGATCCCGAGATCCTTGGGCAATTGGTTCGTACTACTCACACAGAAAGTTTACTAAGAACTCAAATTATCAAAGAGGGGCATCAGTATTCTTTTACGATTGATTGGCTGCATTCCCCACTCATGGATCAATTAGCAACGATTCAGTTTAGTATTGATGAGCCCACAGAGGGCAGTGGGTTAGAGCTGGATTTTATGTCGGCTCCCCTTAAAATGCAGCTGAACCAGCTTTTTGAGCAAGTCCCTTTTTATGGCACTGTGACAGGAAGAGATCAGCAGGAACTTACGGTTGATTTAGGGGCAGCTCATACCCTGGATAAGGACAACATACTGATTATAGGAACGATTGAGGATGTCAGAAAACATCCTCAGTTAAATAAAATTGTGGATTGGAAATTGATTCAAACTGGCAAAGCCAAGGTTAGTCAGGTTGATGAGAATATGGCTTTTGGAAAGATTATCGAGGAAGAGCCGGGTCAGAGAATCTCGCGCCTTCAAAAGATCCTTCGAATTGAAAAGCCTGTCCTGCTGGCAGGAGGTAAAAACAAAAACTTAGAAACCCAAGACTCTCCTGCTCATTCTCCGGAAACTTCTCAGCTTCGTCCTCGCCTGGGATGGGTGTCTGCGTCGTTTGGAGCGGGAAATTCGAACTGGCAGTTTAGCTTACCGAGCAGTTCTGTTTCAAACTTAGGAGGAGGCATGAGTTTGAATTCCAACGTCGGCGGCGAGCTTTGGGTTACTAAAGATTGGTTTATTGATTTGTCCTTTGGATATTCATTTTGGAGCTTTTCACAACAGGATGCTGGTTCAGGCACTCTCTCAGCTGCGAGCCAGAATGGAGGTGTGCCAGGATCGCTTTTTAAAGCTTCATTTAATTTTGGATATTCCTATCTTGTTACCGGAGATTTTTTTGGTCCAAAAGGTTGGGTCAAGCTGGGATATAAGTCCAACGACTATAATTTACCTTCATCAACGACTGAGTGGACTGGGCCAACCATCTTTAATTCTGTTTTCTTAGGGATCGGTGGCAACGTTCCGATTCGGAGAAATTGGGGTGCTCAAGTTGACTTTAATTATCGAGTATTTTCGCTTGTGACGCAATCTTGGACTGGAGGGAGTGTGACAGGCTCTTCAGATTTCCAACTTCAAGTGGCCGGTTACTATCGGATGAATCCACGGATGAGCATTTTGGCAGAATTTGGGTTCCAAGCGAATGGGGCACAGTTTTCGAATGGTGCAAGTTTTAACCAAAATATCATGACATTTGGCCCGACTTTTTTGTATTACTTTTAAACATGACCTCAAAAGTTCAGGCTAGGGTGCGACTTCGGGAGCTTACCTCTTTGATCCACCACCATGATTTTTGTTATTATGTATTAGATGATCCAGAGCTATCGGATGCTGCGTATGATGCCCTTTTTCGGGAGCTGCAGCAGTTAGAAAGTCAGTATCCGGATCTTCGGGCTGCAGATTCACCCAGCCTTCGAGTGGGTGGAAAAGCACTCGATATGTTTCACAAAATAAAACATCGAGTGCCAATGCTTTCTTTAGCAAATGCATTGGCTGAATCTGAGTTCTTCGATTTTGATGAGCGGGCTCATCGTTTGCTTGAGAAATCTTTGGACGAACCGATTGACTATTATGTTGAGCTCAAATTCGATGGGCTTTCGCTCAATCTTACGTATGAAAATGGAACTTTGATTCATGCAGGGACTCGAGGAGATGGAGAAACAGGCGAAGATGTCACGCAGAATGTTCGAACGATTCGGTCAGTTCCTCTGCGGTTAAATACCAAAAATCCTCCTCCTCTGATCGAAGTTCGTGGAGAAGTCATCTTACCTATTAAAGACTTTGAAAGACTGAATCAGGAACAGGCAAAGAAGGGCTTGAAGCTTTTTGCAAATCCTCGTAATGCAGCAGCGGGTTCCATAAGGCAATTGGATCCGTCTATTACAGTTGCTCGGCCGCTCAAGGTTTTTTGTTATGGCATGGGATTTCATCAAAACAAAACAATTGAAACGATGGCTGGCTATCAAGATCTCTTAGTCGAGTGGGGTTTTCAGGTAGGAAAGTGGAGAGAAGTTGCTCAGGGTGCAGATGCTGTTTTGAAATTTTACAGGAAAATTGAGGCTATTCGTGACCAGCTTCCGTTTGAAATAGACGGTATTGTGGTCAAGATGAATCGCTTAAACGAATTGGATCATGCGGGCACGATCGCACGCAGTCCAAGAGGAATGATTGCATTTAAATATCCACCCAAGCAGGAAATGACTACGATCGAGGACATCTTGGTTCAAGTTGGACGTACTGGGGCGCTGACTCCTGTTGCTATCGTTTCTCCGGTACGGTTAGGAGGAGCGACAGTAAGAAGGGCTACTCTGCATAATCAGGATGAAATTGATCGAAAAGATATCCGAATTGGGGATCGTGTCTTAATTCAGCGCGCTGGTGACGTGATTCCAGAAGTTGTTAAAGTTATAGCCGACGTGAGAACAGGGAAGGAGCAGAGATTTCAGATTCCAAAAAATTGCCCGATTTGTCATTCACCAGCTGAGAGAAAGCAGGGTGAAGTGGTCATGCGTTGTGTCAGTCGGAACTGCATTGCACAGCTTAAAGAAAGAGTTCGCCACTTAGTGCAGATAGATGCACTTAATATTGAGGGGCTAGGGGAAAAAATTGTGGAGCAGCTGGTGGATCAGGGGCTCATCCAATGTTATGAAGACATTTTTAAGCTAACTCAAAAGCATTTACTCCAACTGGAGGGTTTTGGGGAAAAATCGGGGCAGAATTTGATTCAGGCAATCGAAAAGAGCAGAACTCCCGAACTCTATCGATTGATTTATGGGTTGGGAATCAGGCATGTAGGTGAAAAAACTTCTAAAATACTGGCGCATTATTTTGGAGCGCTGGATCCCCTGTTCACGGCGACTGAAGAAATATTTGATGAAATTCCTGAAATTGGTCCTGAAGTGGCAAGAAGTCTGAACCGGTTTTTTCAAGATCCTCAGCATCGAAGTGAACTTCAGGGTTTACTGAAATTTGTGACTCCTCAACCCCCCGTGCGCAGAAACTCGAGTGGGCGTGCAGCCCAACTTGTGGGAAAAACGTTTGTTATTACGGGGACATTGCCTACTCTTTCTCGAACCGATGCGACACGATTAATTGAAGAAAACGGGGGTAAGGTTTCCTCCAGTGTTTCAAAAAAGACGGATTATTTAGTTGCTGGCGAGGAGGCGGGAAGCAAACTCACTCGTGCACAAGAACTGGGGGTTTCAGTCATTACCGAAGCTGATTTATTAAAGTGGGTGAGCTAGCATTCTTCAGACAGCATGTTTTTTAGGCCCTGTGACTCGCTTGACTTTTCCAGACTCTAGGTCTTTCAAAAGCTTATCCCATCGTTCTTTGTGGGTATGATAACGGGATTGGATGTTATTCGTCTTAAAAAGAGAACTAGGTGTCATTTTAGGGGCCATTTGTATCGCTACCATGATTTCGTCAAGTTGTTTACGTCGTGTAATAGGAGCCATTTTTTCAATTCCAACAGCAAACATATGGTAGAGGTTATTGAGTTGCTCTATCATGGTGTCGGCGCGGTGGGTTAAGTCGTCTAATTTTTCGCTGAATTCCACGTGAGATTCTGAATTGTCTAGAGAGGGCGCTATTTCACCTTTCTTTTTGAGTTGGCGCTCCCTTTCTTCTTCTTCGTCTCGTTCTTTCTCTCGTTCTCGTCGTCTTTTCCTAATTTCATCATCATTATCGGCCATAGTATTTCTATTTTACCATGTGCGTTATATTTTTCTAGTTGATATCGAAATATTAGATAAGTATATGATAATATTACTAAATAAATATTCTTTTTAACTCATCTACACGAGAAATAGTAATGATTTTCAAGTGGGAATCTGCTATGGCGCGTCCCAAAATAGCTTGTGGTGTACTTTGGGGAAGTACCATGGCCTTGAATCCCAATCTCTTGGCTTCTTCTATTCTTATTTCCACTTGGGATACGCGCCTGACTTCCCCAGTCAGTCCTAATTCTCCGATGAGAACCCAACCTAAGGGCAGTGCTTTTTCTTCAAAGCTGGACCAAATTGCAGCAGCTGCAGCTAAATCACAGGCTGGATCTGAGAGGCGTAGGCCACCAGACACGTTAAAAAAAAGATCTTGCTCAGCAAGAGTGAGCTTCAGGTGTTTTTCTAAAATTGCAGCGAGCAGAGAAACCCGGGTTGCATCCATCCCTACTGAAGTCCTCCTGGGCATAGCCAATCCTGAGGAGGTAACCAATGCTTGTAATTCGATTAATAAAGGGCGAGATCCCTCTAAAGTCGCTGCGATCGATGTACCAGAGACCGCTTCTTTTCGCTCACTTAAAAAAAGTGAGGAAGGATTGGTAACTTCCTTGAGGCCTTCGCCTTCCATTTCGAAAACTCCAAGCTCTCGAGTGCTTCCAAAACGGTTTTTTACCGTCCTCAGGAGCCGATAGCTTTGTCCTCCTTCTCCTTCAAAATACAAAACAGTATCCACCATGTGTTCAACAGTCTTAGGGCCGGCGATGCTTCCCTCTTTAGTGACATGTCCGACCAGCCAAACTGCAATTCGAGCTGACTTAGCTAATGCCATCAGGCGAGCAGTAACGTCTCTGACTTGACCTACACTTCCCGGTGCTGCCTGAACGCTTCCGCTAGTAAAAGTCTGTAATGAATCCATGATCAATACGTCTGGTTTCATTTCTTTGACTGAAACAAAAATTTTTTCTAGTTGAGTTTCAGACCCTAAAAAAATATTTCCTTTTGAAATAATGCCAAGACGTCTAGCTCTTCCACGAATCTGGTCGGCCGACTCTTCACCACTGACATAGAAGATTCTTATCTTTGGATTTTTTTGGCACAGCCCTCCGGCCATTTGAAGCAATAGGGTACTTTTGCCAATTCCTGGATCACCTCCTAATAGGGTAAAACTATCAACAACGAGACCGCCTCCCAGCACGCGATCGAGCTCAGAAATGTGGGTGGAAATTCGTGCCATAGGGCTGGCGCTATTGGATCGGGAACCGTCGTTTTTGGCTTCATCGTCTACCGGGGAAAGTTCAACCCATTCGTATTGTGCAGATGCACGAAACGTCCGAAATTCATTCCTCAGGTCGGAAATGGAGCCTCCTTCAGCGGGAGTGGAAGCCTCTTCTAAGAACGAATTCCAGGCATCACAGCCGGGACAGCGTCCCAACCATTTGGGATTGATATGTCCGCATCCTTGGCAGATATACTGTGTTTTAATTTTAACCATGGTTCATTGTTCGAGCAATGGCGGCGTTCCAGCGGGCCATCGCGTCTTGTCTCTCTTTATTCGTGATTTTAGGGCGGAAAGTTCGATCTTCTTTCCAGGTTTTTTCGATATCGGTTAAATCGGTCCAAACTCCAGCGCCTAATCCAGCTGCAAAGATTGCTCCCAAACTGGTTGTTTCCAAGTATTTAGGGCGACATAATCGAACTCCTAAAATATCGGATTGAAACTGCATGAGGAAATTATTGGCTGAAGCTCCCCCATCTACATTTATCTGAGTGAGAGGTTTCCCAAGATCCAATTGCATAGCATTCAGTATCGCCGCGTTTTGAAACGCGATTCCTTCTAAGACTGCTCTCACAATATGGGCTCGCTGGGTTCCTCGGGTCAGGCCAGTCAAAAGTCCAGTTGCGTTAGGATCCCAATAGGGAGCTCCTAAACCGGTTAAAGCGGGCACAAAAACTACCCCATTTGTCGAAACAACAGAGTTCGCAAGTGTCTCTAATTCTCCTGTATTTTGAATGAGTTGCAATCCATCTCTCATCCATTGCACTGCAGCACCCGCGATAAAAGCGCTGCCTTCTAAGGCATAAGTATAATCGTTTTGTTTGAGAGACCAAGCAATCGTGGTCAATAATCGATGTTTGCTTATGACGGGTTTTTTACCCGTGTTCAGTAATAAAAATGCTCCAGTTCCAAAAGTGCATTTAGCAGTTCCTTTCTTAAAGCAGGCCTGTCCTAATAGGGCTGACTGCTGGTCACCTAAAACACCGGTGATTGGAATTCCGTCTGGAATTCCTGGAAATCCTTTGGTAACTCCAAACTTTCCAGCAGAAGGACGCACTTCGGGCCAAATCTCCAGAGGAATCTCTAACTGGGAACAAAGATCTTCTGTAAATCGATGCTGGTTTATATCAAAGCAAAGTGTCCTGGAGGCATTGCTGGGCTCAGTTGCATGGACTGCGCCTCCTGACAGTTTTGCCATAAGAAAGCTATCGACTGTACCAGCAGCTAAACGCCCTGATCGGTAAGCCGTTTGTAATTCAGGCCAATTCTTAAGTGCCCAAGCCGCCTTTGTTCCAGAAAAATAAGGATCAATCAGTAACCCAGTGTTTTGTTGAAAATAGGGTTCCAGTCCTTTTTTCTTGAGCTGATCGCATATTTCAGTAGTACGACGGTCTTGCCAAACAATGGCACGAGCCAGAGGTTCCATGTTTTTTCTATCCCAAAAACAGAGGGTTTCCCTTTGGTTGGTAATTCCAATTGCTAAAATATTTTTTGGGTCAGCGGTTTGGATGACGCTTTGAATGGTCTGAATAACCGTTTTCCAAATAGCATTTAGGTCGTGTTCTACCCATCCAGGTTGAGGAAAGGATTGCTCAAAATCGGCACTTGCCTCCGCAATGGGGTTTAATTGAGTATCCATAACAAGGGCTGTAGTTCCTGTTGTACCTTGATCAATTGCCAAGATGGTCTTCATTGGCTTGAAAAATACCTTGTTGCAGGGGATCAAGCAAATATTACTTAAAAAGTATGAGTAAACCCCCTGGGAAGCTAATCGAATTGAGTGAAAGTGCCGAATGATAATGTAGGATGATTCCGCGTAAGTTCTTATTTCAAATAGGCTTACCTCTTTTCGTGTCTGGATTGATCACGGCAGGGGCCTATCAGGTGGATTCTCAAATGGCTCAAACGCGGCGTGCCAATTTGGGCCTTTTTTTAGGAAGGCAAATTGCTTCTCAAGTGCAGGTATTGGCTCTGAATGCTCGGGAACGGCAGGAGCCGAATCCTCTTGCATGGGCAATTCAAAGCCTTTCTATTAGCCCAGAGCCTCGCCTGGTTCAATTGGCGCTTTTGGAAGGTGGAAAACCCACAGATACTGAAGGTGAAAAATATCGGTTTAATGAGAAGTCTGGGAACTTCTCCTACCTTAAAGTGCTGGAATCTCAGACGGGTGCTGGGGTGAAAGTTCAAATCCATTTAGGATACCTTGGATTTATGGGGGCTATGACCTCGTGGGTCAGTGATCTTTGGGCTCTTCTGCTATTTTGTGCTCTTTTCTTTTTTCTGAGGAAGTTGATGGTTCATTTGCAAGTGGTCCCCGTGTGCTTGCCAACCAAAAACAATTCCCATTATAGGATTTTGGTTGACCAAGCAGTGACCAGTTGGATGGAACAAGCGCGAACAGGCATCAAGGTATTGAGTCTGCATTTAAAACAGGTGATTCAACAGGCTCATCAGTTGGTTTCTTCAGCTTCACAATCTAGAAATCAAATTGAAAGTTTCGTTCAAATGTCGCCCGACTTGCCAGAATCCACAAGGCAGATACTTTTGTCCGCAATTCAATCGTACGATGAAGTATTTCAGGTGACTCAAGACCTCAATCAACATATTTCGAGTACTACGCAATCGGTATTAGAAGAGAGCAAACTGATTCAAGAACTTCAAACGAAGATTTCTCAAATTGACTTAAAAGATTGAACTTTCAATAAAGTGGTAAGAGGCCGTTGCGGCAAGTCGAGCGGATAGCTCGTCCCGGTCATGTTCAGGATTCAGTTCAAAAATACCTAAAGAAATTACCTTGGGCTCTTTTCCTGCGATTTCCATCATCTCTAGAATCTCACTGCTGACAAAACCTTCAGATTGGGGAGCAGACACTCCTGGAGAAAAAGCACAAGCCAGTGAGTCTAAGTCCAAGCTCACTACAATGGCGTCACAACGAGTGGACAATTTTTTTAGTTTCAATTTGAAAGTATTTACGGCTCGATTGTGCCTCAGTTTTTCCATGCGGACGATCTCGACTTTTTTAGATTCCAAGTACTTCCAGAGTTCATTGGAATTACAATGAGATTGAATGCCAAATTCTATGAATCGACTGGGATGGAGCACGCCAGACTCAAGAGCCAAGTAGAAGGGTGAACCGCTTGTTATTGTTGGGTGGGGTTTTCTGACGTCAAGATGGGCGTCAATATTAATGCATCCTAGTTTCAGTCGGTCAGATTTTTGGCGAATTGCGCGGTGGATGCCTAGTAAATGAGAAAATCCATGATCATGTCCTCCTCCGACAATGATCGATAAACCGGTTTTGGAATGCCCAGACTGAATCAGCTGGGCAGCATTTCTATGATTTTCTTCAATATTGGATGTAATTTCCTGTACGTCGCCCAGATCTTCCATGGCTTCGTGAACCGGGAATCGACCTTTGAGTCGAGAAAAGGCTTTTCGAAAGGCATTAGGCCCTTTTGCTGCACCTAGTCTTCCTCCTATATGGATTATTCCTTGATGATCCGGTATTCCTATGATGCAACATTTGCTTCGTGTAATCATTTCACTTAAAATAGTATTACCTGGAAATTTAAAAAATGGATAGTTTGGCTGAAAAAAAATGGTTTGTATATTTAGGTGACCATCACGAGGGCCCATTCTCGGTTGACGATATCCAAGGGAAAATATCCGAAGGACATGTGTCCACCGAGAATTATGTTTGGGCTGAAGGGATGACAGATTGGAAAGTGATGGTAGAGTTGGATGCTTTTCACCGTCTCATGGAAAGCTCACCTTTACCCAAGGTTTCTCAAGCAAGTTTTAATATCGAAGGCGAGGTGGCACCACTTGAGCTCCAATTGGAACTGAGAAACCCCCAAGTGGATGAAAAGCAACTCAAAGATGCGACAGCCGATGAAGTGAAGCAACCTGAAAAAATAGAAACTTCTCCTTCTGGAGCTAAAAATCCACTTCAAGCTTCCTTGATACGAATTGCGAAGGTAAGTTCAGGGTTTGTTATTTTAGCTGGATTTCTCACCGCCTATTTACAGGGGCATCTTGATCCCCTGGTTCATTCGTCAGCGGTGCAAGGGAGTCTCCAATCTCTTTCTTATTTGGTCCGTCCTCATTTGTTAGCACTTTCTGAAAAATTTCCTTACCTAGAGCAATGGGTTTCTCCCATTCCAGCCATTGAAGATGTGTCGGCTGAAGAATATGATGAACTCAAAAACGCCGCTCAAGGCAAACCTGAAACTCATGGAGTTCGACTGAGTATTGCTTTATCTAGTCTCGATAGTTTGTCTCCGTCTTTCTATGTCAGCACGAATCTGCCTTCTGGTGCTCAGTTTGTCATTTTCGTTGTGGGAGTTCCTGAAACTCTTTTAAATCAATTATCATTTAGCACCCATGTCCCGGTTACAGTGACCAAACATCTCGGAAAAACACAAGCGATTCGATCTAGTGATGGAAAACCCCTTCCTAAAGGGGAATATAATGTCTATTTACTACCTCATGAAAACATTACTCCGGAAATTAAGAATCTTTTAATTTCTGTTCAATCTGCTCTGGTCATAGCAGGAAATAATGTCAAAATTCCACCGGAACTTCCAAAAGGCATAAAAGTTCTGTCATTTAAAAACTATTTTCTTGGAGGAGCGCGAGATGCAACCTATACCCATAGGTTGAAAGAGTTTCACGATAAATTTAGAGAGAAGACTCGCTCGGAGCTGGTGGAAGCCAGACAGTTTGCCGCAACTTTGAAAAACCAGCTGGATTCAACGATCACAACATTTTCCTCAATTCGAAAAGGAAAAATTACTAGTAGACAGCGAAATCAATGGGAGGGATTTCATGCTCAATGGCTTAGCCTCCAACGCGGATTGGATCAAGAGTTTATAAAATGGACTCCTGAATATCTTCAGAAGCAGATTTTTTATGGAGTGATTTATCAACAGATTCAACAGTTTGGTCAGGATATTGCTAAGGTGCACGGTTACCAGCACTCTTATTTTGTTGGGTCGCATGATCTCAAGACTTTTGACATACAATTTGGAGAGGCTCTTTCCTCTGCGCAAAGTACATTGGTCCAGTTGCTGTCAAAAATTGACCAAGCTGAAAAAATTCCTCCAAGTCCTAACGGAATGCCTAGAAAAGAGGGTTTGTGAGTCAGCTTGAACGAAGGCATTCCAAACGAAGGCCGATATTGGAGACGTTTTCTATTTTTATTGTTATTCCACAAAAAGGACTCTATCGACTAGCAGTTCATGACATGAGTGAAGATGGAATGAACTTCAATGTGGATATTGAAGGGGAACCTATTTTCTCTTTTCAACCAAAAGTGGGAGAATCGATTGATATTAGAATATATCTTAATAAATCTTTGTATATTCCCCTTTCTATTCAAGTTGTTAGAATTACACAGCACCCCAGTGGAAGAAGAGTTGGCGCTGAGTTTCATCATAAAAAATCAGAAAGCTATAAGGCTTTTCATACCCTGCTCCATTTGCTTGATAGCATAGTTAATGTATTGCGTATTGATAATATCCAAACGTAGTCTTGCCGCTTGGGTAGGAAAATTTTGCTTATTTAGAGTCTATGAGTAGTTCCCGATAAAATCTTTGGAGGATTTGATGCATGACTCAGGGATTAAGAAAATCGGGTGGCAGATCTAAGAGTGCCCAAGTGGTTAACTTTAATCAAATTCGAGAGCGACGTTTAGAGGAAAAGAGAAGAAACACGGAACGAATTTTTTTCAAAAATTTATTGAGTGTATATTCAGTCGTGGCCTCTTCATCTGGATTTAGCAGTCTGAGACAGGTTGAGTTGATTGATGTGAGTGAAGAAGGCTGTTCTTTTCAGGTTTTGTTTAATCCTGAAGATCCATGGCCAAAAAGCACTGATAATGTTCCATTACGATTTTATTTCAGTCAGGATACTTTTTTAGAGATCCTGGTTCATATTCGAAATTCGAAAGAGGTTTCCGAACGTAATCAGCATGTCGTACGTTTTGGATGTGCTGTGGATACGGAGACTCAATCCTATGCTGCTTATCAGCAGTTTATCCGTTTTTTAAAACTCTATTCGGTACATGCTCACAAAGATAAGGGAGACGTTACTGCCTTTTATTTGTAGCTTTTCAAATCAGTTGCTCGAAATCGCTGAGTCTGGCGTGTCTTCACGAAGTTCTAGATCTGATGGATTATCAGCAACTGAATCGTCAGGTACAGCTGCAATCTCTTGTGGGGGATCTTCGTACACTGGGGGGTCAAGGAACGCAGGAGTTCGATTCCCTCGATCTGTTTCGAAGGATGCGTCGCATAAGCCAAGATTCATGCACTGGGTTAAATTAAAAAAGAGAAAAGAAAGTGATAGGATCCCCGTCTTCAGTGGAATGTTCATACATTTCCACCTCCTAAAAAAATTCTATCATAAGTATTAATAAAATTAGGCAACTCTTTTTTTGTTTGTTTTTTGGGATACTGTTTTGTTATCTTCGTTTTTGTTAGGGTGAATTTTAGGTTGATTTACCCAATTTGTAATGATTTGAGACGCTTTTTCAGGTTTTTGTGCGACTAAATCACTTATTTTTGTTTTAAGTAATTCAATCTTTTTTTTAGTCATGTCGGTTATGCCAGTTATGAATGTCCAGCGAGTTTTTTGTGCTTCTGCTTGGATGTCTTTGTTTCCGTTTTTTCTAAATCGGATTGCTGAATCGAGCCAACAAATACTTCGTTATCAATCAGTGAAAAGGCAAACCAACGGTCGCCCATTTTCTGATAGAGAACTTCAATAGTGTTAGAGTTAGGTTTTTTCTGATTCCTTTCAGATTTATTCAACGTCCTTGTATTTTTCATTTTCCAAGCTCCTTTTGCATACCTATCGGAGGATCTTTGTGGAGCTAAAGAGGGAAAATTTTACCGACTAAGGTATTACGATTTGCCCTTGAATTGCAGAGTTAAAACTATCGGCAAAGGAGTAAGTCGTGCTCGTCTGAGGAAAGAAAGCTGTGTAGACAGTAATAGGGTTTCCTGAGGAGGGATCACTGACAGCACTGGGTACAAAGGTGGGTGTACCGGTTGATACAATTTGATGTCGATTGACGGTGCCTGAGAGGTGAAAAAGAACGACGCTGCTTCCGGAGCTGAGATGGCAAGTGAGTGAGGTTGGGGCCTGAATGTACGTACCATCCGTTTCAGCAGTTCCTGTGCAGCCACAAAGGATTCGCATAAAGCCATCGCCTACCAAAATTTGAGCCATCCCGGTAGTGCATTGAGTATCCATGGCTTGGATTGAATTTGGCAATGCAGGTTGAGAGCTTCCAGCGCACCCTGGGTTCAGCAAGCAGGCATAAATAAGCAAGAAAAACCAATCTAAACGCTGCCATAAGTGAGAAGGGTAAGGACAAACCATATCTCTTTGTACTTATGTCCGAATTCCAAAAAACTCTAGCAAAAGAAAAAATGACCTACATACCCATCCAAATCGCTTGGAAATCAAACCTAGATTTGCTATGGTGACGCCGTACTTCAATTAAGGGACCCGTAGCTCAGTTGGATTAGAGCGTCAGACTACGGATCTGAAGGTCGGGGGTTCGAGACCCTCCGGGTCCGCCATTCAGTTCACCCTCTTTCGGTTCTACTCTTTTCATAGTCTTTCTATTACCCATAAGTCTTTAATGCGTCGAGTTACTAATAATATTTGATTGGAACCCCCGTGGATGGCAAAAGCTTTCGGGGGGTATCTAGATGGCTATTGCATCAGGAAAGGGAAAGTG
>Ga0302320_10014166_pt1 | contig 16528 bp, 10 predicted proteins | sample Bog_T0_3_FD_202130 | JGI IMG/M metagenome (GOLD analysis project Ga0302320, IMG submission 202130) | Peat permafrost microbial communities from Stordalen Mire near Abisko, Sweden - Bog_T0_3 | ecosystem: Environmental > Terrestrial > Soil > Wetlands > Peat | place: Sweden: Abisko, Stordalen Mire... | reverse complement strand
AATCTATTGCAATCATAGCCGGTATATGACACATGGTACAAATCGTTATTATGCTGATTGAAACGGTTCGCTTCCGCGCGGTCATCGCGCAATGTCCTTGCAAAATCAAGCGCTTGCATGTTTGATGGGTTTGTCTCTCAAGAATCTAACCAAACCGCTTAGGTTTATGCTAATATGCCAAAAGTTGATGTGATAGATGGACTGCGGGTTGTTGTCTACCCGAACGATCATAGACCCGCCCATGTGCATGTCATCGGCAATGGCTGTGAGGCTGTTTTCAAGCTGAATTGCCCGGACGGGCCGTCAGAGCTGCGAGAAAATTACGGATTTTCGCCTGGCGATCTGGCGAAAATCAAGGCGGCATTAACAGCGAGAACAACCCATTTATGCGCGGCGTGGAGCAAGATTCATGGTGAACCGTAAGGACGAATTCGAGGCAGCAAACCAAAGGGCGGCGGCTGTGTTGGCCAAGACTCCAACCGCTGTTGCGGCTCGCTATGACCGCCGGACGGACCGCGTCGTCATCGATCTAAGCAGCCGCCTTACTGTTTCTTTCAAGCCGCAGGATGCCCAAGGGCTTGATGAGGCGAAGCCCGAACAGCTCGCCAAAATCGAGATTTCGCCATCGGGGCTCGGGTTGCATTTCCCGATGCTCGATGCCGACCTTTACTTGCCTTCGCTCCTGGAAGGGTTCCTCGGGTCGCGGCGGTGGATGGCAGCGCGGTTGGGCAAGGCAGGGGGACAAGCGCGCTCCGTTGCCAAGGTGGCGGCTGTGCGTGCCAATGGCAAACTCGGCGGACGCCCGAAGAAAGTGGCTGCCTCGTAGATGATCCGGGCACCTAAGCTGAAAGCGGTTTCTGCTCTGTTGGGTTGATGCGGGACGGCGTTCACCGCCCTTTTGTTTCCAACCACTCAAGGATTTCTTCGTAACCGATGTTGGCGGCAGCGGCAGCTTTTTCGCAAACGCTCGATCATTCGCTGCGCCGCGCTTCGATGATTCAGGCTCTGGCTGACCGATCAAATCCAGACACCCACGCCGCAATTGAGCCCAGGATCGATTGCCCTTGCGCCGAAGCCCAGACAGTGCCCGTTCGATTGGATCATCGCCATCAGACGAGAGCTGACGCTCTATCAAGGCGTGCCCATGCTTGCTCAATGGAATTGGAGGACGGCCATCGCGAACTGGATGATGCAGTTCGCAGTCAGAGCCGATTTTCTCGCCTAAACAGTGCTCGGCTACTTCACGGCAAAGACTGCGCGCGTCGCGGCCGAGTAGATAGCAATCCGTTGCTCTTTGCTCGGCAGCTACCCACTGCTTTATTGCATTAAGCGCTAAACAGAACACCCGAAACTCGGGTGATAAATATTCTTCAATCGCTGGGGACAACGGGTTCTTGTCCAGGAACGCGCGGACCGGTCCCTCTTTGGACGCTAGGTTCTTCGATTCGGCCAGGAGCATCTCACCCAATGCGTTCAGGAGATCGTTGAGCTCCTTGCGAGGAAGCTTCTGGTTCAGAACGCCGCTATCGGTCGCTGCCCGTGATTTATAGTCCTCGAAGTATTGCTTGAGTAAACGACGCTTCTCGTCCTTGGGTAGCCGCAACTCCTTTTGTGGGCGTTCGTATGCCATATGATTCCAACAAGTCTGCCTTTCGCGGCCAAGTATACTCCGGACAGAGAGGTGCGGCCCGCACTCGCCCGTTCACCGCGTATGCAGAAGCTACCACCACGGTATACATGGACGAAAACACGTTGGCCAGAACTGACCCGCTACCCCAATAGACCTACCCTTTTTGTACGCGTTTTGTACTTTCGACCTACTTTTTGATCGTTTGTACCGTTTTTCGATTATTTAGAATCTGTAACTTACTGATTCTCAATACACTTATACCGTCCAACTCCCCTCGCCTCCACCAGCAATTACTACTCTGTTTTCTTGCACATACAAGCCATCACGCATCGCCGTGTGTGGCTGGTGTGCGTCTAGATCACGCAACGCTTTGATTAGCGAGCAATTACGGCAAGTGCGAAAAGCGCTAAGAATGTGACTGGCGGATGTCTGGATTTTTTGACCGCGACGCCATCGCGATGCCAATGTTAGAACGAGCCCATGGAGAAATCGAAGCCAGTTAGAGTGATGGACGCGCTACAGCTAAGTCTGCGTCCGCTCTTAAGAGAGCACGGATTCAGGGTGCAAGGACGGACGTTCAATCGAAAGACACCCGATGGCCTCACTCATGTGGTCGCGTTCCAAATGGGCAGGTCCGATCCACCGGGAACTGTCTATGTCCCGGGACTGACTCAGAATCTATATGGAAAATTCACGGTAAGCCTTGGGGTGTATGTTCCGGAGGTTCCGCAATACCATCTGGGTAACGTGGCGGGAAAATTCGTTCAGGATTACCACTGTTGCGTTCGAGCCAGATTAGGTGAAGTGGGCCCAGAGCAGCAGGATATATGGTGGGAGCTTCAAGAGAACCCGCAATTGGATCACGAGATTCAGCAGCGACTTTTGCGCGACGCGCTTCCCTTCCTTGAACGCTTCAATACGCGCGACGCGCTCCTGAAAGAGTTATCGAATGGAATGCAACATTCAGCGAGTGACCCTCCACGAATCGTTTCTGCCATCATTCTTGCGGTGCGGGGAAGACTTGAAGATGCGAAGTTGCTCTTGGAGGCACAAATCCGAGGCAGTCAGCGGAACCCAAGGCACCCGGATTATGTCCGAGGTCTTGCAAGCAAACTCGGCATATCCTCACTCAACGCCTAGGTCCGCAGAACCGTGTGTGTCACACGTGTGTCAAAACCTCAAAACCTGCTATTTCTGAGCTTCATGCGTCTTTGGTTTTCAATAACTTGCTTGTTTGCAGCAGGGCTTCAGGCTGCAACTCCCCTCGCCTCCACCAAAATTTTCTCCCTAACAATTATTCACTCATCGAGTCTGCGGCCTTCATGGGCTGCGGGCTTTGCTGCGCGTGGCCTACGAGTTAGGGAAGACAATTGCAAGAACAGAGACAACCGCCCCATCCACCTCAATCCGATGGTTTTGATTTTCTAAGGATCTGCTCACCTCCGCGCCGTCATCGCGTAATGTCCTTGCACAATCAAGCGGATGCATTTCTGATGTGGTTTGTCTCTCAAGAATATAACCAAACCGCTTAGGTTTATGCTACTATGCCAAAAGTTGACGCGATAGACGGACTGCGGGTTGTTGTTTACCCGAACGACCATAGACCCGCCCATGTGCATGTCATCGGCAATGGCTGTGAGGCTGTTTTCAAGCTGAACTGCCGGATGGACCGCCAGAGCTGCGAGAGAATTACGGATTTTCGCCCAGCGATCTGGCGAAAATCAAGGTGGCCTTAACAGCTAGGACAGCGCATCTGTGCGCGGCGTGGAGCAATATTCATGGTGAACCATAAGGATGAATTCGAGGCAGCTAACCAACGGGCAGCGGATGTGTTGGCCACGACTCCAACCGCTGTTGCGGCTCACTATGACCGACGGACGGACCGCGTGGTCATCGATCTCAGCAGCCGCCTTACGGTTTCTTTCAAGCCGCAGGATGCCCAAGGGCTTGACGAGGCGAAGCCCGAACAGCTTGCCAAAATCGAGATTTCGCCATCGGGGCTTGGGTTGCATTTCCCGAAGCTCGATGCCGACCTTTACTTGCCTTCGCTCCTGGAAGGATTCCTGGGGTCGCGGCGGTGGATGGCAGCGCAGTTGGGCAAGGCAGGGGGGCAAGCACGCTCCGTTGCCAAGGTGGCGGCTGTGCGCGCCAATGGCAAGCTCGGCGGACGCCCGAAGAAAGTGGCTGCCTCGTAGATGATCCCGGCTTCGGCTGGATTTTTTGTGTCCTGAAGACAGGTTCTCTCCGGGGCCTATGTTCTAGAACTCCGTATGCATGCGGAATGAGGGTACGATCACCGGGCCGCGATCGCGGTTGTAGCCGGGGTTGGCAATGTGTTGCACTCCGGGAGCCGCGTAGATGCCGCGCCAGAGGTGAACGGTGTAATAGGTCTCCAGCACATTCTCACGGCCGTAATTGAGATGGCCGTCGCCAAGGAGGAATCCTCTGCCTCCGTCCGCCAGATAGTTCTGGTGATCCCTGGAAATTCCGCTGGTGACAAACGCCACGCCCGCGCGGTCGTACTTGCGGTGCCACAGAGCGCCATTGGCGGCCATTCCAAGCGCGACCGTTTGGTCGATCTCCGTGTAGGCAAACGATTCTGTCTTTCCGTTGTTCCAGCCGAAGCGGGCGAAGGCCGTGAGATTGCGCGCGACATTCTGTTCTAGGTTCAGTCCGAATCCATACTTGCGCGTGATGTGCCAGGGATGGTTCGTGATCTCCGGCGTGGCGACAAGATGCTGCTCGAACTGCGCGACCGCATCGCGATAGATTCCCATGTTGGCGTAGTTGGTGAAGGCGAGGATGCGCACGACTCCCGGCTTTCCCGGAATAAGGCCGCGGCGCAATTCGTACTCGAAATTTTCCGCATGGGCCTGCCAGGGTTTCCAAACCAGGTCAATTCCATTGGCGACCTTCGGCATCAACGCCTCGGCAAAGCGGAAGGCCCAGTTGCGCTCCTGATACTCGGCGGTTGCGCCTACCGTGTAGCCGCGCGTGTCAGCCGCATAGTCATAGGCGCCGTTATTGTCCACCGCCCAGTTGCTGAACTGTAAGTGCGTGTCAGAGCCAGCCGAATTCTGATCGAAGAAGTCCACCATGCTGAACTTGCCGAAGCGAATCTCAAGCCGCCGGCGGGGCAGTTCGCTGAAGAGAGAAAGTGGATTGCGCTGGTTCTCCACGTTGTCTTTGCTCAGGGCAAATACCTTGTGGATGAGCCAATGGGAGAAATAGGGCTCCTTGGTCAGCGACGGGTTGCGCACGATGTCCAGGTTCGTAAAACTGGCGATGCCCAGCCCGGTGCTCAACGCAGCCCCGCCGGTTTCTTCGAGGTCGGCCAGCAGTTCCGTGCTGTTGTTGAGCCGCACGCCAGTGTAAAGGGTCATGACCCGGGACGTGGCTTTCTGATAGTTGGGGCCGAAGCTGTTGGTTCCGCTGTAATCGGCGTGGAACGCGGGATTGGTCTGGAAGATGAAATTCGCCTGCCCCGTGAGCCAGAAGCGCGTGTTGCTGAAGTGGGGAAACATCGACTGCGGCGTATCGGCGTCAGCAGATGGACTCTTCTCCGCATCCGCAGCATCGGAATCTTTTGCAGATTGCGTGGCGGGTGGCTGGGCGGAAGCAGCCGCGGGCTTCGCAGGAAGATCCTGCGCGCCTGCAAAGGAAGCCCCGAGCAAAACGGCAAGGAAGCACAATGCTGCGAGCGTCATGCGCCCGTGCTCCGATGCTCCGATTGTGTAACTGCGCCTCTGTCTTGTCATGATCGAATCTATTCAGGATATCGTGCGCCGATGAACGCAGTGTTACATCAGCGCGGCTAACGCGTGGACTTGGTTGCTCAATTCATCTGGGTGCTGGTCCCACACGGAGAGGCGCAACGTGACTACAACGATCCTAGGATATCGCATTCCGGAGCGATGGCAAAACGGCTCTGCTGATGCGGCGTGCGCGGTAAGTAGCGCTGGCGTTTGCGGTCATTGTTTGGCATTCTTGCAGCCATGCCCTTCCGAATGAAGGCGGTGCTGCAAGCTGTGGCTCTATTGGTCTTCGTGGCAGCAGCGCCTCCCCAGGGACGCGGCAGCGCACACGCCCGGGCGCTGGAAGACGCGTTGCGCACGGCGTTTGGCGGTGAACACGGCGCAGCGGTTGTGCTCCGCGTGCAGGATGCGCAGGTGCTGGCGGCCTACAACGCTCCGCTTCTCACCCGCAGGCTTGCGACGCCTGGCTCCAGCATCAAGCCATTCACGCTGCAATTTCTGCTTCAGCGGAATCTCCTCAAGAAGTCGGACCGGATCGCATGTCGGCGAACCCTAACCGTTGGCGGGATGCGGCTGAATTGTTCGCACGCCGAGGGGTTGGGAGCGTTCAATGCGGAGGAGGCGCTGGCATTCTCCTGCAATTCGTACTTCACGGAAGCGGCCAAGCGCCTGCCTCCGGGCGAGTTGGAGCGATACTTTCGCGGGCTGGGTTTTGACCGCCCGACCGGACTGATGGCCGGCGAGGCAGAGGGACGGATCGCCCCGGCGCAATCGATGGAGGGCCGGCAACTGCTGGCGATTGGCGCGGCGGGGATCGAGGTTACTCCGCTGGAGTTGGCCCTGGCCTACACACAGATTGCGCGCTGGCAAAGCTCTCCCACGGCGGCGCAGCGGGTTGTGCTCGACGGGCTTGCAGAAGCAACCGGCTACGGGCTGGCACAACTTGCGCAGACAAAATCCATGAAGGTCGCTGGCAAAACCGGTACAGCGGCGAATCCGGGAAGCGCGAGCACACATGGCTGGTTCGCCGGATTCGCTCCGGCAGATCATCCGCAGATTGTGGTTGTGGTTTACGTGGAGCGCGGGCGCGGCAGCGCGGAAGCCGCCGCCATTGCGCACAGGATCTTTGAGAACTGGGAGAGCGAAGCGCGGTGAGGCGCTTACTGCTCGCGTTGGGGATTCTATTGGGACTGTTGATTACGCCGCTGTGCCACGCGCAGCAGCCCGACATCCGCCTGCAGGTGCTGTCGCTCTATAAGATTCAGAAGGCGGCCATCTACCCGCTGGATGGTGCAACCCTGCGATGGTGCGCGCAGTGCGATTCTTCGCCATGGACGCAGGCGCTGCACATCTCCTCCGCAGGTTCGCTGGTAAAGAATGATGCCGACGAAAAGTCTTCTGCGGGGCTGTGGCTGGAGGGCGGAGTACGCATTGAGTTTGAGGGCGCGGCTCCGCGAACGCTGCGCACGCCGGTGGAGATTCACGCGAAGGCTGGAGCGCTGGTCGTGCTTACCCGCTTGAGCGTGGAGGAGTACACCGCCGAAGTGGTGCAGGGCGAGACCTCCGGAGAGATGCCGCCGGAGGCGCTGCGGGCGATGGCTGTGGCCGCGCGAACGTATGCTACGCATTTCCGCGAGCGGCACAAAGCAGAGCACTTCGACTTCTGCGACTCCACACACTGCCAGTTCACGAACGCAAACGTCACACCCTTGGTTGCGGCCGCAGTGGAGCAGACGCGCGATGAGTTGTTGTGGAATCATGGCAAGCCCATTGCAGCCTACTATCATCAGGACTGTGGCGGAAAGACCGAGGCAGCCAACATCGTCTGGCCGGAAGCGGAGCAGTCGGCGGGCAATTCACTGAGCGATCCGTACTGCGTGAGGGTGGCAAAACCGTGGCGTGCCGAGATTTCGCAGAGCGATCTCAATGCCGCGCTGAAAAGCTCCGGCCTGCGCGGGCCGCGGCAGTGGGAGCAGATTCGAATCGTGCGGCGCACGCCCTCAGGACGCGCACAGACGCTTCTGCTGGGCGACGGAAATGTCACGAACGGTGTTCCGGTTGCCGCATCAAGCCTGCGCTTTGCCGTGGGCCGCGCAATGGGATGGGGTCTGCTGAAGAGCGACCTGTACGATGTTACTTCGATGGGCGATCACTTTGTCTTCACCGGTCGCGGCACCGGACATGGCGTGGGGCTTTGCCAACTCGGCGCGGCGGAGATGGCCCGCGAAGGAAAAAGCTATCGCGACATCCTCGCGTTCTATTATCCCGGCGCAAGCGTAAGCGTTGCGGCCAGCGGAATCGTATGGAAGAAATCATCCTCTGCGCAGTTGGACGTCTTCACCGTGGAGAATGAATCAGCCGGGGTGACTGTGGAGGCGGCACAGGCGCTGGCGTGGGCGGAGTCGCAGACGTACATGCACACCGCGATGCGCCCCGCCGTCTACGTCTATCCCAGCGTGGAGATCTTCCGCAATGCGACGGGCGAACCGGGATGGGTCGCGGCCAGCACGTTGGGTAACAAGATCCGGATGCAGCCAGCGAAGGTCTTAGGCGCGCGGGTCGAAAAGGTTTTGCGTCACGAGTTTATTCACCTGCTGCTGGAGACGAACGCCGCTCCGCAGACGCCGCTATGGTTCCGCGAGGGGCTGGCAATGCTGATCGGCGGCGACCCGCCAAGCGATGCGCCAGGAATGACGCCGCAGAAGATGGAAGAGATTTTGAGCAAGCGCGGCGGCTCCAAGGCGATGCAGGCCGCCTATGCTTCCTCGCTCGACACCGTGGCCCGGTTGGAGCAGCAACATGGCCGCAGCGAGCTGCTCCGCTGGCTAAGCAGCGGCATTCCCTCCACGGTTCTCGGCCGGGAGCCCCGCGCGCAGGAAGCCTCCCACCACCGCTGAAGTCATTACCCAGACAAGTACGGCCAGCACGTAAGCCGTGAGCAGGCGGAGCAACATGCTGATCGTCTCTTTCCTGAGCCCGTGCGCGGGAGTCCAGTTTGCAAGCAAGTAAGGAAGCCAGACTCCGATGAGCGCGGCAACGGCAATCGTCAGCCAGTAGCGCCAACGCGCATACATTCGCAGCGCCGCCGCAAGGCCGCGAGGGCGGAGGCCGCAAGACGCGGCAGCGGAGAGAAATGGCAGGAAGAGAGCCGGCAAAAGGAACCAGATGGAGACCGCGAACTTGATCATCACCCATTCATGGAAGCGGTCCTCGCCGATGCGTTGCATAAACTGAGGCAGGCGGGTGAAGAAGTATCCGCTGATCTGCCATCCATGATCATCCGAGTAATTACCCACCCAGTTCATCAATACGATGAGCACAAGGGCAAAGAGCGCGAACGCAGGAACGTGACGCAGGCTGGCTCGGAAGTCCTGGTAAAGAGTTTCACGCGCCGGGGTAAACCCGTGCGCGAAGGTGCCGCAATGCAGCCACGCAAAGGCAACGAGGATTACGAAACCCGTGATGGCGGCGAAGAGCAACTGCCACGCATGGGCCTCCGGAATCAGCAGCCACAAGGTTGCTGCGGTGAGCAGGAGCGCATTGCCTGCAAGTTGGAGAACAACGATCCTCCAGTCGGAGAGCGCAGCAACCGCAGATCGAATCACTTCGCGCATTACTTCACCTCCATGGTGGCCGGGGCCGTGGTTGAGAGAACGTTGGGCTGATACATGGGCTGAACCGATGCCGGACTGATGCGGAAGTTTCCCGCGTTCGTCACCTTCACGAGATAGAAGTACTCGCGCACGTTATCCGTAAACCAGGTCTGGAACATCACGGCGCGATCATCGTGGAATTCGCGGCGGCTGTACCAGTTTCTCCACCAGGAAGGCTTCTGGCGCAGCTCGTAGAGTTCATCGCGCTCGACGAACTCGGTGCCCGCCGGAATCGGATCTTCGATCATCAGGTACTTCCACTTATCCCCGGTGACCGTGACCTTGATCGCCAGCAGATCGCCAGTCTTCACCGCTGCGGAGAGCGGCGCCAGATCGTAGACAATCTTTTCCCCGGACTTTCCACTGGTCATGGTGAAGTACTCGCGCGCGATGCTGAGCTTGAATCCATTCCTGTTATAGAGCGCGCGATCGGAGGAGTAATAGGAGCCGCGCGCCAGCCAGTAGAGCCTTCCGGCTCCACTCTTGCGCACCTCGATATTGTTGCCGTCGGCAACCGCCCCATAGGGCAGGTGAGCAGTTGCGGAAGCGCCCGACAGTGCATCCTGCGCGGTGAATCGGCGGCTCAGTACCTGCTTGCCGTTCACGTAAACCTCTGCGTTGAACGACGCGTCCAGTTCCCTGCTCACCTTCAGGTACTCGGTGATTCCGAAGAGCACCATCGCGGTCTGTTTGGTTGACTCCCAGTAACCCTCATTGCGATGCCGCATCATCCAGAGCACCGCTTTCGGCAGCACGGGGTCACCGGGCGAGAGTTGCGATATCAACTTGACGGCGTAGGCGGTTGCCTCGGCGCTGTTGTCCACATCAATCTCCAGCAGGTCGTCTTTGCTGGAGGGCCAGTAGGTGCCGTCGCCTTCCTGTTTCGCGGTGTAGCGCAGGAGTTGCGCGGCTTCACCCGCGCGCGCGTCGCCATTCAGGTGCAGCGCAAGTCCGGCAAGGGCAAGGCCTTCAGAGCTTAGACTGGAGTGCGAGTCCCATACCTTGTTGAGCGAGTTGCGGTCGCGCTCTCCGGCCTGCGCAAGCGCGTAAACCACGTAGGCGCGCAGGTCCGGAATCATCTTCGGATGCTGCACCAGCATCTTCTTCAGATACTCCTTGCCATTCACGAAGGCTGGCGCTTTCACTTCGTATCCCGCGGCCTGTGCCTGCGCCATGCCTGAGATAACATAGGCGGTCATGAAGACCATGCTGTCGTCATCCTTCCACCAGCCCCAGCCACCGTCCTCGTGCTGATAGTCATAGAGGCGCGCAAATCCGGCCTCGACCTGCCTTTTGAGTAGCGCGGGATCGACATGCGACGGTGCCTTCAACTCGCGCAGAGTGTTGGCAACCACTACGTTGGGCAGGAAGCTCGACATGGTCTGCTCCGTGCAGCCGTAGGGGAACGATGTGAGGTATTCAAGGCCGTCGAAAATTGCGCCCGCAATGGACGGCGATAGCTCCACGTCGATTCCGCGCGAACTGGCATCGACACCCGCTGGGAAGTTGATCGCGGAGGACGCGCGTCCGGTAGCATCGTTGATTGTGCCGCCACTGGCAAGCGCCTGCTTCACGCCGAACGGAAGGACCGGCAGCGAGAGTTCCATCGCATCCGACTCTTCATTGGTGAGCGCCTTCGCCAGCAATGTTGCCATGGTCTGGCCGGGCCGTGTGCGCAGCCGCCAATCCAATTTGGCTTCGCCGCGCTGCGGTACGCTGACCTGCTGCGTTGCTCCCGAGACGATATCCATTCCGGTGACATCCAGCGACATGCGCACTGCTTTCTCCGACGCAAGATAGTTGTGGACAATGGTGGAAACGACTACCTCGTCCCCCTGGCGGAAGAAGCGGGGCACCGCGAGGCGAACCATCAGATTCTTGCGGACGAGAATTTTGTTGACCGCCGCGCCTGCCTTGGTATCCATGGTGACGGCGCGCACTGTTGTACGCCACGTCGTCAACGAATCCGGGAAGCTGAGGTGCACCGTTGCGTGTCCGGAGTCATCGGTGTGAATCTCCGGCGACCAGAAGGTTGTGTCCGGAAATGCCTTGCGAATCTTCGGCTGCACAAACTCATTGGCCTTCACCTGTGCAAGTGCGCGATGCGCACCTGCCCGCGGAGCGCCCCTGATACCCGCGATGGGGAACGAGCGCGTACCGGCTTCGCCGTGGAACTCGAAGGAGAACGACTGCTCAGTCTGCACGCCGCCGTAGCGGTTCTCGTAAAACGCGTTGACAATGTTTCCCGACGATTCAGGACGCACCGCGTAGATTGCATCATCAACCACGCCGAGACTCAGTTCCGCCTTCACCGGAGCGCCCGCTGCATCTTTCACCAGCACGTTGTAGGCAGCGGCTTCGCCCGGCTGGAACTGCTGCTTCGATGGAGTGATCTCAATATTCAGCGTGCGCTCCACGGGCGGAACCTTCACGTTCTTGCTGCCGCTGTAGAACTTGTCATCGCTGACCATGAATGCGTTGACAAAGAAGTTCGGCTGATCCTCTCCGGTGATCGGAACGTCAACCGATGCGCTCGCGCCCTCCGTGTGAACCATGCGGCGGGTCATCACGCTTCGCCCCTCGGTAGTGACGAACAGGGTCGCGTGTTCCGCGCCTCCCATCACCACAAGATGCGCCACGTCGCCCACCTTGTACGAACTCTTGTCGGCAACCACCTGGAGCTGCTGCTCGTTCCCCTCTTCACCCCAGGTCGTTTCATTCTTGCCGACAATCCAGAGCCACACCCGCGATTCAACCTCGCGCCGCTCCGGCGTGATGGCCGTGACGCGAAGAACGCTTCCGTCGCCGTTCTCGGAGGCTGGAACATTGATGCGCGCGTAGCCGTCTGCTCCGGTCTTTGCTGCGCCGGTATAGCTCACGGTATCCGGCTGCCCGCGCTTGTGGCGAAGCAACTCCACCTTCAACTCGGTCTGCACGGGATGCTGATCGTAATCAAGCGCATGGACAACCACCGGAATGCTGTCGCCAACTCGATAGATATAACTCGAGGTCGAAGCCGTGAGGCGGAAGCTTCCGTACGTAGCGAGAAGCGCATTGTGCCCGGCCACTTCGCGGTTGGCTGCGTCGGTGATTCGCGCCTCGACACGATAGTTGACGTCGACTTTTTCTTTATCCTGAACCTTGGTGGGTATGTTCACCACGAGGCGGCCATTCGCGTCGAGTCGGCCCTCCTCCTCCAGCACTTGCTCGCCAAAGAAGTATTGATCCTGATCGCCGCCCTCCGGTTGATCGGCATCGGAATCGTCGTCTTCGCCCCATGCCCGCTGCGTGTGAACCACGTACTTCACCTTCGCGTTCGCCACCGGCTCGCCAAAGTAGTAACGCGCTTCGATGGTCACCTTCGCGCTCTCGCCTTGCAGCACGCGGATGCGTTCGGGCGTTACCTTCACAAAGTATTCGGGCTTCTTATACTCCTGCACTTCAAAGTTTCCGCCAATTTCGGCCTTGCTGCCTCCGGCCACCACCGAGAAGTAGTAATAACCAAGCGCCGCCGTCTGCGGAAGTTCCAGGCTTCCGTTCAAACTCCCGAAGGGCGAGAGGGTGTAAGTTTTTTTCAGTACGGTGTTGTTTGCCGAATCCTGAACGGTCACCTCGGCCTGGCGCTCGGAAGGAAGAAGCAACTTCTCTCCAGAGCGTTTCCGCAGAATCGCCTTGAACTGCACCGTGTGTCCCGGCCGGTACACTGGCCGGTCAGTATAGAGATAGCCGGCCCAGTCCTCACGGGGATTGCTGCTGAGGCTCATTGAGTACGGCGCGACAATGGCAACATCCTCGCCACGCTGCGCCAGTACCCAGTTGGAACCATACGCGCTCTCATCCTCGCCCGAAGCAGTCTCCTTTCGCGCAACCGAGACCGCGGATTCACCCATGCCGTCACTGCCAGTGGTGAACTCAACAAGCTTGTTCTTCTTGCTCCACACGGAAATCTTTGCGCCGGAGACCGGTTCGCCGCTCTTGCGGTCCACGGTGAACGCAACCACCTGCCCCGGAGAGGTTTTTGTAATCAGCGCCATCTGCGACACAACGATGACCGTGTAGGCGCGATACGTTCCATCGGTCGCTTCCACGGCGTAGAGACCCGGCTTCAGATCTTCCAGCGGGAGATCCGAAGACTCGCTCACATACTTCGGCGGCAACTCCATTCGCCAGCGCGCCACCAGTTGCTGTGAGTTGAGCAGAGGCACGTTGGCAAAGCCCGCGGCTCCGCTCAGGCGGCTGCGCTTTGCCCGCCCCGAGTGCAGGTCGCGAATCTCCGCGCGTGATTCGCCGGAGAACTGGCCTCGGAAGAAATCGCGTATCCAGCGCCACACCTGCCGCTTCCAGTCGTGGAACTTCTCCAGCCACGTTCGCTCATCCACCTGCTCACTGGGCGAGAAGTGCTTCACGCCAAATTCATGCAGGTCGTCGAGCTTTGAGAAGAATGCCGCCGCATCCTGCACCTTGTAAACGCGAAACTCGAGCACGTCCACGTTGTGCGCGTACACGCTCACCTTCGGCTTCTGATCGGGCCGGAAGGTGCGGTCGCTCGACAGCGAAAAGTACACCTCTTTCGACTGCGCGAATGAGAGCAGCGAATAGAGTGCGACGAACAGAAGGACGGAGAGCAAGCGAAGTTTGCGATTCATCTGGCCTCTCGCAGAATGTTCCAGCGGTAGACTCCAAGGAAGTTGGGGTTGTTGATCTCCGGACGCCAGCGTGCGTTCGGGTGCGTAAGCAGCGCGCTCAAGGCAACGTGGCGGATTTCGCCCGGCCACTTTCCCTCTGGCCCCGTGTGGTAGACGAGCCATTCGTTGCCATCGCCGAAGTGGCTGCGTCCGACGAAGATCATGGAGTGAAATGGCGAACTCTGTTCAAACTGGCGGAAGAAAAGAAGGTCTCCTGGCTGTGCGAGATGAACATCGCGGGTAAGAAAATGCGCGTTCGAGACGATGAGAGTTTTCGCGTCGGCAAACTCGGAGAACGTTCCATCCGCTAAATCTGCGGCGAGGAAGTTGCCCTGCCTCACGCGGAAGAGACGCGGTCCCAGCGGCGTGAAGGGATAGGAATATTTCGCGACGTCTGACGCGGCGGGCAGGCCGCCAAGGTTCGCGTCCGAGGCCCAGGTGGAGTCATGGCGGCGCATCGCCTCGCGATAGGCGTAGCGCAGCAGCGCGGCGCAGTCGTTGATCTCCGGCGGCAACTTGCCGGAGAGCGCCTGACGCTCGGCCAGCAACGTGAACCAGTGGCGGAAGGCGGCGCGATCCTGTGGAGTGGTAAGGCGGAGAAAATCGGGCGTACCGTCCTGGTAGGAATCTCCGTTCGCGAGCGCGGTGTTCAGGGTGATGCGCGAAGGCCGGAAACCCGCGCCGCGGACTTCAACGGTCAGCGGCCCGGGATTGACGCCCGGAACGAACTCGACCGCCGCCGCTCCGTCCGAATCCTTCTGAGCCACTCCGGCAATCCGTCCGCGCCCGCCCTGCTCAAGGACACTTACGGAAACATCGGAGGCCTTCAGCACCCGGTCATCTTCCGCGCGAAGGCGCAGAAATACGCGTGACTCACCATCGGCAACAATCGGCCCAGGCGGAGCGTCCACCGTCAGTTGCGAAACTGGCCGTGAACCGCACGCACCTCCGAGACACAGAACGAAGATGGAAACAACTCGGCCCGCGTGACTCACACATGTTCCCGATGTACGGAAAAGTGAGAAGCTGAAATTATGCCTGCAAGCGGAGGAACTGTATAGCCCGATGATGATTCATGAAAACAGGCCGGAAATGGCCCGGCGCAGTGTCAATATTTCGTCTTCCCGTCATCGTTTTCGCCCTCCGCAAGCCTCGTGATACGATTTCTCCGCCTGCCATGAATGACTCCAATGTCTCTCACTTCGATCTTCAATCCGCGGCCCGGACGACCATGTTGGAAAATGGTTTCGAGCCGGAGTTTCCCGCCGGGGTTCAACAGCAGCTTGCGCAACTGAGCTTGCATCCGCCCGCGATTGTGGCCGCCGGAGCCATTCGCGATCTGCGCGGCCTGCTCTGGTCCTCCATTGACAACGACACCTCGCGCGATCTTGATCAGACCGAGGTGGTGCAACCCATCCCCGGCGGCGGCGTCAAGGTCATGATTGCGATTGCCGATGTGGATGTATTCGCCGCCAAGGATTCGCCCATCGACCAGCACGCCGCAAAGGAAACCACCACCGTCTACACCGGCGTGCGCAACTTCCCCATGCTGCCGGAACAGCTTTCCACTGGCGCCAGTTCGTTGCTTGAGGGAGCCGACAAGCTGAGCATCGTCATTGAAGCCGTGGTCTCAAAGGACGGACAGGTCGAGTCGGGCGACGTGTACCGGGCCATTACGCGCAACAAGGCGCAGCTCACCTATGACGCCGTGGGCGCGTGGCTGGAGGGCAAGGCCCCGGCTCCCGCGAAAGTCGCCGCCTCGGCTGAGTTGCAATCCCAGCTTCACCTTCAGAATGAGGTCGCGGGCGCGCTGCGAGCCGAACGCTTCCGCCATGGCGCTCTCAACATTGAAACCACCGAAACGCGCCCCATCATGCTCAACGCCCAGATCGTGGACGTGGTGAGACAGCAGAAGAACGCGGCGACGGAGCTGATCGAAGACTTCATGATCGCCGCCAACGGTGTGGTCGCGCGTATGTTGGAGAAGGTCTCTTCCATCCGACGCGTGGTCAAAACTCCGGAGCGCTGGGGCAGGATCGTGGAACTGGCCGCCCAACTCGGCGAAAAACTTCCAGCCGTGGCTGACTCCAAGGCGCTGAACGACTTTCTCGTCAAGCGCAAAGCCGTCGATCCGGATCACTTCGCCGATCTCTCTTTGAGCGTAATCAAGCTGATGGGTCCGGGCGAATACGTTCTTGAGCGGCCCGGCGATCCCGTGCAGGGCCACTTCGGTCTGGCCGTGCAGGACTATACGCACTCCACGGCTCCCAACCGCCGCTTTGCTGACCTCGTCACGCAGCGGCTCATCAAGGCCGTGCTCGCCCAGCAGCCTGCTCCCTATTCAGACGAGGAACTGGGCGCAATCGCCGCCAATTGTACGGCCAAGGAAAATGCCGCGCGCAAGGTAGAGCGCGAGATGTCCAAGCGAATTGCGGCCGTCGCGATGAGCAGCCGCATCGGCCAGACATTCGACGCCATCGTCACCGGAGTGATCCCGCACGGAACCTTCGTGCGCGTCCTGCAGCCTCATGTGGAGGGCATGTTGGCCGTGGGCAAGGAGGGCGTGGACGTGGGAGACAAACTGCGGGTCAAACTCATCAGCACCGATGTGCAGCGCGGATTCATCGACTTTGCCAAGGCCTGATTTCTTCTCTGCGAATTCCGGTGCTTCGTCGCGTTAGACCTGTTTCGCAGAGGCTGTAATCGCGGGTGCCCCACCTTCGACGCGCGCCTTTTGCGCGGCTAAGATTCTCTCTCGCTTTGCAAGTTCTTTTTTCTCTTTGAGAGGGAGTACAGAGGGAGACC
>Ga0302320_10014165_pt1 | contig 16528 bp, 17 predicted proteins | sample Bog_T0_3_FD_202130 | JGI IMG/M metagenome (GOLD analysis project Ga0302320, IMG submission 202130) | Peat permafrost microbial communities from Stordalen Mire near Abisko, Sweden - Bog_T0_3 | ecosystem: Environmental > Terrestrial > Soil > Wetlands > Peat | place: Sweden: Abisko, Stordalen Mire... | reverse complement strand
CAGGGACGAAAGAAAATGCACTCATTCAACTCCTGCCTGATGCATTGCGTGTTCTCCACCTCGGAACGCCGTCCGTGGCTCACGCCGGAAATCCGCGAACGGCTCTGGCCTTACCTCGGCGGCATCGCGCGGGAGAATGACATGAAGGCGCTGGCTATCGGCGGCGTGGCGGATCATGTGCATTTGCTTTTGAGTCTGCCGGCGACACTTTCGGTTTCCAAGGCGATGCAATTGATGAAAGGCAATTCGTCGAAATGGCTGCGGGAGACGTTTCCCGAACTTCGGCCACAAGGTTTTGCATGGCAGGAAGGGTTCGGTGCGTTCAGCATCGGCGTGTCGGGTGTGGAGGAGACGATTCATTACATTCAGATGCAGGAGGAACATCATCGAAAGAAAAGTTTCCGTGAGGAGTTGGAAGTTTTTTTGAAGAAGCATGGATATGATTACAAGGCGGAGTTGTTGGATTGAAGTTCTGCCGTCCCTGCGGGACTTTGAATTCATGGTTGGCGATGATCCCAGCCATAAATGGCTGGGCTATTTTCAAAAACCTACGCGCGGCATGATTGCCGACGCGGCGAGCGCGGGCTTTTACGAATGCGCCACCGGCAAGAAATATCCCCGCGTGCAACTGCTGACGATTGAAGGGTTGTTAAACCATACGCAACGCGCCGAGCATCCCGACCACCCGCCGGATTTGAACTTTAAGAAAGCCAAGTCTGGCGGTTGTGGGCGGTGATGCGGAGGAGAGCCGCAAAGAGGCGGCCCTGGCCATCGCCGCCATTTGCCCGCCGGAATGGAGCTCGCGCGCCATCATTATGGATGCAACCGACCCGGCATTTACGGACATCACGCGGTGTCCGTCGTTCTACCGCGCGACGGACTATGTCCCGCCTCCCAAAGAAACGCCGGATTCAAGCCGCCCAGCGCAGGGCAATTGAGGGAGGGCGCAACTAATTCGCCTTGACGGCGCCCCAATTCAACTGGGCAATCAGCGGGTCAAGCGATTTTTTCCACGCGACGTAGCCGGCCGCGACCGGATGAAGGTGGTCCAGCTTGAAGTCAGCGGCGATCTGATGCCCCTGTTCATCCAGGTAGATTCCAAACGTGTCGCACATGATGAAATTGGGTTCGGTCTTGACGAATTGTTCCACCCGATCGTTGACCTGCTTGATTTTTTCCACACCCGGCTTGCCGTCTTCCGTCGGCATAATCTTGCAGACGATGACCTTCAGGTTGGGGTTGAAATTTTTGATGGCCAGCAGAATCAAGCGGATGTTCGCCGCCACGTCCGCAGGATCCGAGCCGTCCCCGATGTCGTTCGTGCCAATCAATAGCACGATGCCGGATGGATTCAGGCTCAACACATCCGCCTGCAACCGGTAAAGTACACCGCTCGTGATGTCACCGCCGATGCCGCGGTTGGCCACATGGAGGTTCGGAAAATCCCCGGCCAAATTGTTCCAGCCCTGGGTGATGGAATCCCCCAGAAACACAACTGCGCCCACGTCGTTGGTCGCCGACCTTTGCCACCGCGCGTGATTCTGCCGCCACACATTCGCCAGCCCGTTCCAGACATGCGCGGGCACCTTGCCCGGGAGCTGGTCGAGATTTGGAAATTGCGACACGTCGGTTGCACTGGTCCTCACCAGGGCAGCGTCATTGGTGGTTTGGGCAAGCGCTGTGACAACGGTGCCGACCAGCAGGGCGGCGCAAATGGCGATGCCGGCGACAATAATCCTGCGCGAGGCCAAGGCGGTTTTCATTGGAACAAGAAATACCTGAAGCAGGGCGGATAACAACACGATTTTATACTTTTCCAGATTTCAAGGCTGCTGGCCGGCAGCGGTTCCCACAATTTGACAAACCGCCGATTGCGGCTAATCTCACTTTCATGAAAATCATTGCGTTATTTTTCGCCCTTTCGCTGATGTCCAGCGCAGCCGCACACGCCGCGTCCCTTTATGACATCCCGGTTAAGGACATCGAAGGCAAGGCGACCGACCTGTCCGCCTACAAAGGCAAGGTGCTCCTGATCGTCAACGTCGCCTCCCAGTGCGGGTTTACGCCCCAGTATACGGCGCTTGAAGCGACCTACAAAAAATACAGTGATCAGGGCTTTTTCATCCTTGGATTTCCCTGCAACCAGTTCGGCGGCCAGGAACCGGGCAGCGACGCGGAGATCAAACAATTCTGCACCAGCAAGTTTTCCGTCACCTTCCCGCTGTTTGACAAGATTGAAGTGAACGGCGCGAACCGCGATCCGCTTTACGAACTGCTCGCGGGCAAGGACTCGCCCTTTTCCGGCGACATTGGCTGGAACTTCACCAAGTTTCTCATCGGCAAGGACGGCCGGATTCTCAAGCGCTTCAGTTCAAAGGTGACGCCAGATTCGCCAGAAGTCGTTGCCGCCATTGAAGCCGCGCTGGCCGCGAAATAATTTTTAAAATTGAAGGCGCGCACGCAAGCGGGCGTTGTGCGCGTGCAAAAAACAGTCAAGACAGCTTCAACTTTTCCGTGCTGCCCGAAATTCCCTGTGCCTCCTCGACGAGGGTGCGGATGCGCCGGGCGTCCGCCTTGCTGTGGCCGTGACTCGCCAAGGGGTCGCTGCCGCCGCTGGATTCGATCAGGATGTCCGACCACCAGATGCCGGTCTTGATGTGGACAGACGCCACCTTGGTGATGCTGATGCTGATCTCGTCCTTGCTGAACCATGACCGTTTGTGCCGGACGACCGCCCGGTCCGTCACTTCGATAACCGTGGGAAACACATGGTTGCCCCGCGTCCAGCGGCTCGCCTTGAAAAATTCTGGATCCATGACGCCACTGTGGTTCACCGGATGAACTTAATCAACTGATTTGAATCAGGCCAGCACCCAGCCGGGCTTGATTTCTTCGTCGAGAGACGGCGGCACATGCGCCAGCAATTTTCGTTCGGCCAGAATGCCGATCATTGCGGCGTTGTCGGTGCAAAGCGACTTTTCAGCGAGGTGCAGCGCAAAACCTTCGCGCTCGCAGGCGCGGGTCATTTCATTTCGCAAGGTGCTGTTGCACGTCACTCCGCCGGAAGCGGTCACGCAGCGGACGCCGTTGCGTTTGGCGGCGCGAAGGGTCTTCTTCACGAGCACTTCGACGATGGCGGCCTGCACGCTGGCGCAGAGATCACAGACTTTTTTCCGGTCGTCCAGCAAAGCCGAATGGTCGCGGATGAAATAACGCACGGAAGTCTTGAGCCCGCTGAAACTGAAATCGTCACTCGCGTCATGAATCAGCGGGCGCGGGAAATCGTGGGCGGCCGGATTCCCCTGCTCCGCCAACTGTTCAATCAGCGGGCCGGCGGGATACGGCAGCCCCATGAGCTTGCCAGTCTTGTCAAAACATTCGCCGGCGGCGTCGTCAATTGTCCCGCCAAGCACGCGATGCTGCAGTTCTGATTTCACGAGCACGAGCAACGTGTGTCCGCCGCTGACGATGAGCGACACGTTCGGCTGGAATTTTGAAAAGTCGGCGACGGGCGGCTGGCCGGCAATCCAGGGCGAATACAGGTGCGCCTCGTGATGGTTGATGCCGATGAACGGCTTGTTCAACGCAAACGCGACGGCCTGCGCGGCCTTGAACCCGACAAGCAGCGCGATGCCAAGCCCCGGCCCCTGGGTGGCGGCCACCGCGTCAAGCTGCGCGGAGGAAACCCCGGCTTGATCCAAGGCGGCGTGCGCAACAGGCAGAAAATTTTTGAGATGCTCGCGCGCAGCCAGCTCCGGCACCACGCCGCCGTATTCGGCGTGCAACTGAATTTGCGATGCGACGATGTTGCACAGGACTTTCCCGTCGCGCACCACGGCGGCGCTGGTTTCGTCGCAGGAAGTTTCGATGGCGAGCAGGGTCATGTTGTTGCATTGGTAATTTGCTGAACCGTGAATCGTCGTCAGCCGGTGCAACAATTCAACCGTTCCCAGCCCGAGTCACTTCGCCGCGACTTTTTCCGGCGCAACCAGCGCGTCATAAATTAAAACGCCCTTGAGCAGGTCCTCGGCCCGGTCGAGTTGAACGTCCTGCGAGTTTTGAACCATGGCGCGGTCTTTTTCATCCAGCGAATCCAATCCGCCGGGCGAGCGTTTGACCAGCAGGCCGGCCTGGTCCGCGTCACTCATGGGCACGAGGCTGTCGGGCGTGATGCCGTGCTCATGGATGACCTTGTGGCTGGGCGTGTAGTATTTGGCGACCGTGAGCTTGAGCGCCGAACCGTCATCCAGCGGGAAAATATTTTGAACGGAGCCCTTGCCAAAGGTTTTCTCGCCCAAAATGAATGCGCGGTGCAAATCCTGCAGGCAGCCGGTGACGATTTCCGCCGCGCTCGCACTGCCGAGGTTTGCCAGCACAACGATGGGCATTCCGCCCAGTTCATCGCCGCGACCATCGGCCCGGCGGATTGAATTTTCAGCCGGATCGCGGCCCTCGGTGGTGACGACCAACTGGCCGCGCGGCAGGAATTTTTCGCAGACGTTCACCGCCTCATCGAGCAGGCCGCCCGGATTCCAGCGCAGATCAATGATCAGCGCCCTCATCCCCTGCCTTTTCAATCTGTTGAGCGCCGTCTCCAATTCGTCACCGGTCTGGTCGCCGAACTGCGTGATGCGAACGTAGCCGACCTGGTCCGCGCCCAGCGGAAATTCTTTTTTGCCGTTGATGTCCTTGACCATGTCCATGCTGATGATGGCACGCGTCAACCTGCATTCCTTGATCAGTCCCGAGGTCGGGCGCTGGATGGTCACAGTCACCTGGGTGCCGGGCTTGCCCCGCAGTTCTTTGACGGCGTCGGGCAACGAAACATTCTCCACACTTTTGCCATCAATCTTCACGATGCGGTCGCCGGACAAAATACCGGCGCGGAACCCGGGCGAGTCGTCCATCGGCGCAACGACCGTGATAAAATTATTCTTCAGCGCCACCTCCAAGCCAAGACCGCCGAACTGTCCTTCCGTGTCGTCCTGCAACTGCTGGTAATCGTCCGCGTCCATGAACTCGCTGTGCGGGTCGAGCGAGCCGACCATGCCCTTGAGCGCCGAATAAATCAGCCCGTGATACGTCAGATTCGTGCCGTCCACATAACTGGTGCGGACTTTTTCCAGCACGTTGGCAAAAACCTCTAGGTTCGCATCCGGCGAATCCGGCGAATCCGCCGCCCGGGCCGAACCCAGATAAATCCGCGCGCCGATGACCAGGTTCGCCGCCAGCAGCACCATGACCGTGCCGAAGATAAAACGTCGTTTCATAACCCGAAAAATTTATCACAAAGGCGCAAAGGCACAAAGTTTTTGGTTGTCGCATCGGCGCGGTGCGCCGACTGGTGAACCGCCGTTCGACGCTTTGTCATGAATTTCTTAAAAGTGTTTCAATGAACAACAGATCACCCGGCACGGTGACTTTCGGATTTGGCACCGCGCTGGCCACCAGACGGACTGGCTGACCGATCAATTCGCAAGCCGCCGTATCGTCGGTCAAAACCAGTCCCCGGCGATGCACCTCCGCCAGCGCGCGACGGATAACTTCGACGCGAAACGTCTGCGGCGTCTGCACCGACCAGAGTTTTGATCGATCCACCGTGCGCAAAATGGTTTTCCCGTCTGCGGATTCCTTGATGGTGTCCGTCACGGCCTGCGCGGCCACCGCTGCGCCGGTTTCGCGCGCCGCCTCGATCGTCGCCGCAATCAATGCCCCGCTCGTGCAGGGGCGCGCGGCGTCCTGGATCGCCACGATTTCTGTTTCCGGGGAGAGGGCCGCCAGGCCGTTGCCGACGGAATCCTGTCGCTCGGCTCCGCCGACAACGATGCGAAAGGGCTTCTGAAAATGAAACCTGGCGGCGAGTTCCGTGAAGTTTTTTTGCATCCCCTCCCTAACAACCAGGATGATTTCGCCGATGCCCGGCGCATTGTCAAACCGTTGCCAGGTGTGGGCGATGACCGGGCGCCCGATGATTTCGAGCCACAATTTATCCGTGCCCATGCGGACGCCTTTGCCGGCGGCAACGATGATTGCGGAAGTCATGCGGGCGAAGTCTAAAGCCCAAAACCAAAAGCCCAAAGCCAAAAATCAACCAATGCGCCAGACGATGCGCGCCTTGTTCAAATCATACTGGGACATTTCCATTTTTACGCGATCGCCGACCGTGAGGCGGACGAAGCGCTTCCGCATTTTGCCGGAAATGGTCGCCAGCACCTGATGCTTGTTGTCCAGTTCGACGCGAAACATCGTCCCGGCCAGCACGGTCTGGATACGCCCTTCGACTTCAATGTGTTCTTCCATGAATTAAAGCTACTTTAACAAGTTCGGCCTGGTTAAAGCGAATAAAAAATTCTATTCGGAAATGACACGGGGCGACGCCCATTGGGACGCCGCCCCGGTCAAAAATAAATTTAGGAAATCAGTAACGGTCACGACCACCGCCGCCACCACCGCCACGGCTGCCGCCACCAGCACCGCCGCCACCGTATTCACGGCGGGGACCACGATCACTGCGGGGACGTTCTTCCTTCGGACGAGCAATGTTGACCGTCAGCGCGCGATCGCCAAGGTTGGCGCCGTTCATGGCTTCAATCGCCTTCTGGGCTTCTTCCGGCGTGGACATGGTCACGAAGGCAAAACCGCGTGAACGGCCGCTCATCCGGTCCATCATCAGATTCGCCTCGACGACCGTGCCATGCGCGGAGAACGCCTCGTGAATCTCGTTTTCAGTGGTGTTGAAGGAAAGATTTCCAACAAACAGTTTAGTGCTCATTTTATGTCTCGCTGTTCAAGACCAACCGCTTTTCTCGGACCGTTCCCGACTGTCGGGTTTCAAATCATCACTGAACCACGTTCACCTGAAGATTTACCATGACCTGAATAAGACAGCTTATCCAACAGACAGGATAACCGTAGCCACTCCGCAAGCAATTGCAAGTCAATTTTCAAAGCCTGTTTAACCTGAACTCTTTGCCAGCCTCGTGCGTGCGCTGAAATTTCGTCCGGGCGCGTCGAAATCTGGTGTCATTGCTCCTACAAATCCGCCGCCCGCCAGTCCAGCACCTTTAACTGCACCGCCATCCGGCCGTTGAACTGATTCACCGCCGGCGCGAAGGCCAGATCAAATTTTCCAACCGGCAAAGATTCTTTGCCCGCACCCCACCAGACACATTCGTGCGTTACCACGTCATCCGTCACCCACATTTTAACGTGTTGCTTGTCCGCGCCCATGCGCTGCAACGGCCGGCTGTGCGCCACACCACGCGCGAAGAATTGCACGGAAGGATTCCCCTGCCCGGCCGGCTTGAGCCGATCCAGTTCGGCCAGCGCGCTGAGGGAGACTTCCTTCAATGCAACCTCCGCATCCAGGCGCAGCGGCGGCTGCAAATCCTCCGGCTGCAGGCTGCGCCGGGCGATTTCATTGAGCCGCACGCGGAAAGCGTCGAGCTTGTCTGGGTGGATCGTCACGCCCGCCGCCATGGCGTGGCCGCCGTGGCGGACGAGCAGGTCGTCGCATTCGCGCAACGCGGCAGCGAGGTCAAAGCCCGCAATGCTGCGGCCCGAACCACGCCACGCCACGCCGTCGCCGCCGATGATGAAAGTGGGCCGGTAAAACTTCTGCAGCACGCGCGACGCGACGATGCCCACGACGCCGATGTGCCAGAGCAACTGTCCCTCGACGATGACAAAATCATTTTGCGCATCAAACTTTGAGCGTACGACACCGATGACCTCGTCACTGATGCTGCGCTCAATTTTCTGACGTTCGCGGTTTCTCAAATCCAATTCCTGCGCTAGCGGCATGGCCGATGCCAAATCAGGTGCCAGCACCAGACGCAACGCCACTTCCGCAGTTTCCAGGCGGCCGGCCGCGTTAAGTCTCGGCGCGAGTTGAAACCCAACCTCGTAGGCGCCCAGTTGCGGCGGACATTGCGCGACCGTCTTCAAGGCGACAAGACCGGGACGCCGGGTTGTGTTGAGCTTTTCCAGTCCGGTGGAAACCAAAATACGGTTCTCCCCAATGAGCGGCACGATGTCCGCAATCGTGCCGAGCGCAACCAGGTCCAGCAACGGCTTCAGGTCAAATTCCGCCGTGCCGGGCAAACCGGTTTCACGTCCGCGTTTGACCAGCGCGTGGGCCAGCTTGAAGGCGAGGCCGGCGGAGCAAAGTTCCTGAAAATTTCCGGTTTCGGATGCGGATGCCAGTTGCGGATTTACCAATGCGACAACGGCCGGCGCGGGACTGGAAACCTGATGGTGGTCCAGGACGATGACGTCCACGCCACGTTCTCGCAGCCAGGCGATGGTTTCCACGGCGGTGGAACCGCAGTCCACGGCGAACAATAATTTCACCGGGAATTTTTTCAGGCAGTTTTCCACACCGTCGCGGCTCAAGCCGTAGCCTTCATCCAAGCGGTGCGGCAGGTAAAAATCCACGAGCCAGCCGAGCGCGCGCAAAACTTCGACCAGTAGCGCGGTGGAGGTCACGCCGTCCACGTCGTAATCGCCAAAAATAACGAGCGGCTCGCCCTGTTCGCGGGCGCGAAGCAGCCGCTCGACGGCGGCGGCCATGTTCGGCAGCAGAAACGGGTCGGCGAGATTTTTGAGGCGCGGCTGGAGAAAATTTTCAATGGTGGCCGGTTCGTCGAAACCCCGGTTGAGCAAACATTGCGCCAGCAGCGGCGAAATTTTGAGCGACGCGGCGAGCTGGCCGGTCAGAAGCGGCTGCGGCGGCGCGGGCGTCCAGCGGAATTTCATTTTTATTTTTTCTCGCGCCAGGCGGCAGTAACTGACAAAGCGATGGAAACCAAAAGAATCGCGGCGACGAGCAGCAGCGAAACCGTGGTGGGAATCTGCATTTGAAACCATTTTGATGGCTGGTCGTGCGGGTCCAGCAGCATTTTGGCACCGATGAAAACCAGCACAACCGACAGGCCGATCTTAAGGTAGCGAAAATGGCCGATCGCGCCAGCCAGCAGGAAATACAACGAGCGCAGGCCGAGAATGGCAAAAACATTCGAGGTGAAAACGATGAAGGCCTTCTTGGTGATGGCGAAGACCGCCGGCACGGAATCCACCGCAAAAATCAGGTCGGTGGTCTCCACGAGCACCAGCACGAGGGCGAGCGGCGTGAGCGCAAACTGGCGATCCAGCCGGGTGAAGAATTTCTCGCCTTGAAACTGCGGCGCGACCGGAAAAATTCTCCGCAGGAAACGCACCGCCAAGGTTTTTTCGGGTTCGACGTTGCCCTTTTCGGCGAAGAGCATCTTGATTCCAGTGGAAACGAGAAACACGCCGAATACGTAGAGCACCCAGTCAAATTCACGGATGAGGGCGGCACCGACGGCGATCATCACGCCGCGCATCACGAGCGCGCCGAGAATCCCCCAAAACAGCACGCGGTGCTGGTGTTGCGTCGGGACGCGAAATGCGGAAAAAATAAGGGCGATGACCAGGATGTTGTCGAGCGACAACGACAGCTCGATCAAATAGCCGGTGGTGAACTGGACGGCTTCCTCGCGTCCGCGCCAGTGCGCCAGCAGCCCGGCGAACACCATGGCCAGCGCAAACCACAAGAGACTCCACGCGAGCGCCTCCTTGAATTTGACAATGTGCGGGCCGCGGTGAAACACGCCCAAATCCAGCGCCAGAAAGATCAGGACGCAGACAACGAAACCCGCCCAGTGCCACGGCGTGATTTCAACAAAGCCCAGCATTTTTCAGGCGTCAGACTTTCGCCGACGAGGCATTCTGGAGCGCCACCTGCGACGCGCCGATGTTTGGCGTCCCGCCCTTGTGCCACCACAACACAATCGCACTGGCGATGTAGATGGACGAATACGTTCCGGTGACGATGCCGACGAGGAAGGTGAACGCAAAGTCGTTGATCACGCCGCCGCCAAAAACATACAGCGACAGCGTCGCCAGAAACACCGTGCCGGATGTGATGATCGTGCGGCTCAAGGTCTGGTTGAGCGCCTGGTTGATGATGTCCTTGAACGAGCCGCGCGCACCGAGCTTCAGATCCTCGCGAATGCGGTCGAAGATGACGATTTTGTCGTTGATGGAAAAACCGATGATGGTCAGCACGGCGGCGATGACGGTGGCGTTGAACTCGCGGCCGGAAGTGAAGTTGGCAATGCAATAGCAGCCGATGGTCAGTAGCACGTCGTGGATCACCGCCACGACGGCGGCCACGGCGAAGGAAAATTCGTAGCGGAACGACACATAGACCAGGATGCCGAACAGCGAGAGCAGCGAGGCGATGATGGCCGAGTTCCGAATCTCTTCGCCGACGACGGCACCGACATTCTGTTCTTCAATCGGTTTCAATTGCGCATCCGGAAACTTCCCCTCCAGGAGCTGCTGGACATGCTTGGACGAACCGATCGCCGTGGTCACACGCAGGGTCTCCTTGCCGCTGGACACGTCCTTTTGATATTGGATTTGCGCATCCTTTTCACCGCCGGTGGTGAGCGCAGCCCGGATCTGCTCCACGTCCAGCTTTTGCACAAAGCTGAATTTGGTGCTGTCTCCGCCGAGGAAGTCCACACCGAAAAGTTTCTCGCCACGGGCAAATACGCCAAAGGCCAGGGACACCACGATGAACGTCCACGTCAGCACAAACAACGGCGTGGCCAGCTTCATGAAGTTGATTTTCCAGTCCTTGATGAGATGGAACATGCCCAGTGTCTTGATGATGTTCCGGTCGAGCAGGAAGTTGAAGATCAGTCGCGTCACGACCAGCGAGGTGAACAGGCTGGCCGCGATGCCAATGGTCAGCGTGACGCCGAAGCCCTTGATTTCGCCCGTGCCCATGAAAATCAGGATGATGGACGAAATCAGCGTGGTGACGTGCGAGTCAAAGATCGTGCCGAACGCGCGGGCGTAACCGGCGGCGATTGCACCGCGCAGCGACTTGCCCTTGGCCAGCTCTTCGCGCAATCGCTCATAAATCAGCACGTTCGCGTCCACCGCCATGCCGACGGTCAACACCACGCCCGCGATGCCCGGCAGCGTCAAGGTTGTGCCGACCGAGCACATGACGCCGAGCAGGATGATGATGTTGATGACCAGCGCGACATTCGCCGCCAGCCCGGAGACGCGGTAATAAATCAACATGAACAACGAAACGAAAACCACGGCGTAGATGGACGCCATGATACCGCTGTGAATGGAGTCCTTGCCCAGTGTCGGATCAACGTCTTCGGAGGAGACGATTTTGAGCGGCGCACGCAGCGGATTTTGCAGGACGTTCGCCAGCGCAAAGGCCTCCTGATCCGAATAATGTCCGGTGATCTGGCCGTTGCCAGTCTCAATCGCGCCTTGAATCGTCGGTGCCGTTTGCAATTCACCATCCAGCACCACCGCCAGCCGCTGACCAAGATTGTTGCGCGTCACTTCGGCGAACTTCAAGGCACCGTCCTTCGTCAGCTCGAAATTAATCTGCGGATTGCCAAAGTTGTCACGCGACACGAGCGCGTTGGCAACAATATCGCCCGCAAGACCGTTTTCAGCCTTTTTCTTGACGATGACTTGCGTGACTTGCGGCGGTCCACTCGGCTGCGGATCAACTTTCTTGAGCAATTCATAACCCGGCGGGATTGGCTCGCCATTCTTCAAAATTTCATCGCTGTCCGGCTTGACCATGCGAAATTCCAGATACGCCGCCTTCTGAATTTGCTGTTTAGCGTTCTCCTTGACCGATTGGGACAGTCCCGGCAACTGAATCAAAATCCGGTTGCCGCCCGCCGGCTGAATGACCGGTTCGGCCACGCCGAAGGCGTCCACGCGCTTGCGCAACACCTCGACCGCCTGCGACAGCGCGCCGCTGACATCGGGCGCACGGCTGATATGATTCGTGCTGGTGTCATCCTGCGCATTGGCCAGCGCATTCGTGTCCATCTCCACGAGGAATGACGTGCCGCCCTGCAAATCCAGGCCCAGCTTGATCTTGCCCGACGCATCCCGCTGAATCTGGTTCAAGATGAAGGTCGTGGGATACAATTCATTGTCGGCAACGATGGCATTTCTGAAATACTTCTGGATGTCGTTCGTGCCAATGGCATCCTGCAAGTTGGCGAACTCGCGGTCAGGCCGCGCGGCATCCAACGTCGCAACCTGCTCCAAAATGTTCGTAAACGCGGCGTCCGTGTTCTCCGCACGCTCCGCAAACTGCTGCACCAGGTCGCGCGCCGTCGGCGGATAAATTTCGTAAAGCGACCAGGCGACAATGGCCACGACCAGGACAAATCTCCAGCGGTTGTTTTGCTTCATGATGACTTAGGCTTCGGTCGCGCTGCCGGGTTCGAGGATTTCCGTCACCGAGGCCTTGGTGACCTCCATTTTGGCGTCGCCAGAACGGAGCGCCACCGTCCGGTCCTTCACCGAGGTGACGGTGCCGACGATGCCGCTGGCGGTGACCACCTTGTCCCCCGCCTTGATGCTGCTCACCAGCTTCGCCAGTTCCTTGGCGCGCTTCTGCTGCGGACGGATCAGGATGAAATAAAACACGACCACCAGCAGGATCATCGGCGCAAAACCCAGCCAGGCCGGTTGCTGCGTGGCGGTGGTGGCTGTCGTTGGGGCGGTGGCGGCATCCGCCAGAAATGAGTTCAGGTGCATAATTTGAAAATGGCCGGACAATGTATTGGAAAGCGGCGGAATTTGGCAAGCGTAAATGGCCGAAGATCCGGTTGTGGCCAAAAAAACAGCCGAAACCATCGGTGGTTCCGGCCTTGTCGCCGCGCAGCACTGTCATTTCAAACAACCGACGGCTCGTCCTAATTCAGCGATCCGCAGTGGACGAATTATCCTGGCCGCTTCTACCGTTTCCGCTCGCCGTGATGCAGTGTGGTAAGGACGGGTTCCACCCCGTCCCCGACTCGGCCCTGGCTTTCGAGCGCGGGGAAAGGGGAAATTGGGACACGGTGAAACGTGTCCTTACCGATGGACTTTGCCGCTCAATTCCATTAAACGTGTGCCCGCCGACTTTCGATGCCATCAAGGCCGGCTGCGTGAAAACATTGCACAATTATCTGACCCGCCAGGTGCTTGCCTCCCTGCTGCTCACGGTGGCGGTGTTCACGTTCGTCCTGCTTATTGGCAACGTGCTCAAGGAAGTGCTGCCGATGCTCGTCAGCGGCCGTGCGCATTTGGACACCATGCTCATGGCCATCGGCCTGCTGATCCCGTTCGTCTGGGTCTTCGCGCTGCCGATGGGATTGCTGACCGCCATGCTGCTGGTCTTTGGCCGGTTTAGCGCGGACCAGGAGCTGACCGCCACGCGCGCCAGCGGCATCAGCCTGCTCGCGCTCATCACGCCGGTGCTGCTGTTGAGCCTGCTCTGCTGCGGATTGAGCGCGTGGATCAACATGGCGCTCGGTCCGCAATGCCGCGTGGCCTACGTGAACCTGTTTCGTCGTTTGAGCGGCGAGCTCATGAGCAGCGCCCAACTGCCAGAAGGGCAATTCATCCGCGATTTTCCCGGCTACATCCTTTACGCGGAGAAGAACCACGGCGGCAAGCTCGAGGACGTGATGGTCTTCGTGCTTGATAAAAATGAAACGAACGTCACCACGACCATCCGGGCGCCGCACGGCACGATTGAGGTGGACGCACCAAACAAACAGTTTACGTTTCATCTGCTTGATGCGCGCAGTGTGTCGGTCGGTGAAAATGTGTCCATCAGCTCCTCGCCGGATTCGGTTTTCAACTTTCCCTTCCCCAATCGTGATGACAAAACCTCCAAACCCAGCATCAGCGACATGACGTTCTGGCAGTTACGCGCCGAACTCGCCGACCTGGACCAGAAGTTGGGGCTAGCACCCGCCGCCGCCACCAATTCCGTGAAACGGCTCGCGCAACTGCAGGAGGCCCGGCAGCAGCGGAAGGATCTGACCGAGCCGATCCGCGTGGAGCTGAACCGGCAGATTGCCTTTTCGTTCGCGTGCTTCGGGTTCACGCTCGTCGGGATTCCGCTCGGCATCCGCGTGCACCGGCGCGAGACGAACATCGGCGTGGCCATCGCGCTCGGCCTCGTGCTGATCTACTATGCTTTTGTTTTGACGGCCAAAGCACTGGCTGCCCGGCCGGAGTTCGCGCCGCACCTGATCGTGTGGCTGCCAAATTTAATTTTCCAAGCCGTCGGCGCCGTGCTGCTCTGGCGGGCGAACCGGGGCATTTGAAAAGCGAAGGAAGAATTATGATTAAAGCATGAAGAAAAAAGAACACCGCGCAAAGGGTTCTTCCCCCCTCATTTTTCCTTCTTCATTCGCCGGAAGACCTTACCAATCGCCGCCTGGTCCACCGGCTTGACAATGAGTTCGTCAATGTTGACGTGCGCCGGCCGGCTGGCCATCCAGACCAGAATTTCGGCGATGTCTTCGGCGGTCAGCGGGTTCATGCCTTCATAAACTTTTTTGGCATTGGCGGCATCGCCCTTGAAACGCACGAGAGAAAACTCCGTTTCCGCCAACCCCGGATCCAGCGTGCCGACGCGGATGCCCGTGCCGAGCAGTTCCAGGCGCAGCGCGCGGGTGATCTGCAGTTCGCCGGCCTTGGCCGCGCAATACACCGCTCCGCCTTCATAAGCTGCGTGCCCGGCGACCGAGCCGATGTTGATGATGCTCGCGCCGGCGTCGCGCGCCAGCAGCGGCAGCGCCGCCCGCGTCACGCGCAACACTCCGAGCACGTTCGATTGAATCATCGCCTCCCAATCCGAATCCCGGCCCTCGGCCACGGTGTCCAAGCCATGCGCGCCGCCGGCGTTGTTGATGAGAACGTGTAAATTTCCGTCTGGCGATTTCCGATTGACGATTTTCCTCTTCGCCCAGATTGTGAAAGCCTCGACGCTCGAAGTTTTGGCAACGTCCAGTTCATGAAAATACGCCGCCGCGCCGGCCTTGCGCGATTCCGCCGCGACTTTTTCCAGGCGGTCAACCCGCCGCGCGCCCAACAGCAGTTTTGCGCCCTCCGCGCCGAACGCTAGCGCCGCCGCCGCGCCAAATCCGCTCGACGCGCCGGTGATGATGACCCACTTGTCTTTCAACGAGATTTCCATCATGAAAATTATTCCGAGACGTCGGGTTCGCCGCCGCCTTTTTTATTTATCAGCTTGGGCACGCCGGAAATTTTGTCGAATAAAATTCCCACGACCAGCGCACACAGGCAGCCGATGACAACCCCAGAGACGCGGTTGAGCGAGCTGTGCCATTTGTCGTTCTGGCCGGCCAGCGTCACCAGGATGACCGCGACAAACGCCGGGCGCAGCATGTCATCCTGTTTCAAGAGGTAACACACCAGTCCCGTAACCATGACGCCGACGGCCATGGCCACGAGCGGCTGGCCGATGCCGATGCTCAACGCCGCACCGCCAAAAGCGCCCGCCAGGTTGGCGATGACGCGCATGGCGGACGCCTTGAACGAGGAATGCAGGCTAGGCTGCGTCACCAGCACGGCGGAAACCGCGGCCACCCACGCCGCGCCGGGCAGATTGACAAATTCATAGCACAGCGCGGCCACCACGGTCGCCACGGCCGCCTTGACGGAAAAGATGACGGCTTCAAAGTGGCGCGATTGCATCGGGAGTTCGGTCTTCAAGTTTCATGAGAAATCACGTTGCGAATAGTGTCTTCTTCTCCATCCATGCGCAAGCCGGGCCCGGCACCGAAATGGCGACATCGTGTTGAAGCGGAAACTTGTCGCGAAGAAAAACCTCCGGTACAAAACTGAACAGCCGCGCACAGCGCGTCAGATAATTTTTGGCTCTAAATTCAATATGGTGGAGCCTAGGAGGCTCGAACTCCTGACCTTCTCATTGCGAACGAGACGCTCTACCAACTGAGCTAAGACCCCATCCACCAGACCTTCAATGACTTAGAGTCATATTTCGCCTCGCAATTTTTAGCTTATACGCTGCGCTTATACGCGCTATAGCGAATGGCATGAAAACGACCCACTCACGCAGAGGCGTATTTAGCAAGGTTGGCGAAAACCTTTACCGCTATTCGTCAAACGGCGTTTATTATGCCCGCTACCGAAACAAGGGCAAGGAAATTCAATACAGTCTTAAAACCACTGACCGAGAATTTGCCAAGCGATTGCTTAAAGGGGAAATGAGCCAAATCAACAAGGTTGACTTGGCGTTGGGGAAAATGACCTTGCGTGCCGGCCGTTTTGCGCTTCGCCGACCACTTCGAGGTCATCCTCGAGTTCAATCATCCTGCGAAATCCCTCACGCACAATCGTGTGGTCCTCTGCAAGCAGAATGACGATTCGTTTCATGATTGGTTTTTCCGACATAAAGACTTTCTTAGACCGTTGGCTTGGCGTGAATCTCTTCTGCAAGTTGCTGCATCATTGTTCTATTTAAGTTTGGAATATCATTCGTGTTGCGTCTGGTAATGAGCCCCTAATCCGCAACGACCTTTCCTGACCTCATTTCAGCTTGGACTGTGCCAACATTGTTATGAACGGTTTTGCTAATATTTCAAAATACAGCGCGGAAATATTTTGCAATTTGCGAGAG
>Ga0302320_10014164_pt1 | contig 16530 bp, 16 predicted proteins | sample Bog_T0_3_FD_202130 | JGI IMG/M metagenome (GOLD analysis project Ga0302320, IMG submission 202130) | Peat permafrost microbial communities from Stordalen Mire near Abisko, Sweden - Bog_T0_3 | ecosystem: Environmental > Terrestrial > Soil > Wetlands > Peat | place: Sweden: Abisko, Stordalen Mire... | reverse complement strand
TGCATAACTGCCGCGTTCGCCCACCAACCTTCATCGGTGAATTTAGCCTGATCGATCATCCACAGCGACCAGTTAGGAAAATCCGCATTTAAATAGAGAAACTTCGAAATACTCAGCACAAAAATAATCGACCAAATCGCAACGCGAAACCATCGCTCGCCTAACCATCGATCTAAGTCGAAATTCATCTTTCTCAGGCACCTTGCCTGGTGGCCGCATGAATCGCCAGCAGCTTTTCCAGCAGCGGCCGCAGCAGCTTCAAATCCAGCGCATTCGCTCCGTCCGACTTCGCGCTCGCCGGATCGTCATGGACCTCCAGGAACAGCCCATCAACCCCGGCCGCCACCGCAGCCCGCGCCAGCAGCGGAATAAACTCCGGCTGCCCGCCGCTGACCCCGCCTGCCGCCGAAGGCTGCTGCACCGAGTGCGTCCCATCGAACACCACCGGCGCCATCCGCCGCATCACTGGCAGCGACCGATAATCCACCACCAGCGTGTTGTAGCCAAAGCTCGCTCCGCGCTCGGTCAGAAAGACCCGCTCGTTCCCGGTAGACCGCACCTTTTCCACCGGATGCGTCATGTCGCACGGCGCAACAAACTGCCCCTTCTTGATATTGACCGCGCGCCCCGTCTTTCCGGCCGCCACCAGCAGATCCGTTTGCCGGCACAGAAACGCCGGAATCTGCAGCACATCAACAGCCTCGGCTGCAATCTCGCAGTGCCCGGGCTCATGCACGTCGGTCAACACCGGTAGCCCGGTATCCTTCGCGAGCCGCCCCAGAATCCGCACCCCCTCGACCAGGCCCGGTCCACGAAAACTCTTAACGCTGGTGCGGTTCGCCTTGTCATAGCTGGCCTTGAAGATGTAAGGCACGCCGAGATCAGCAGTAATCCGCTGAATCGCCTCAGCCATGCGCCGCACATGGGCCTCCGACTCAATCACGCAGGGCCCGGCAATCAGGAACAATTGTCCCCCGCCCACCTGCACCGGCCCGATTTCAAAAGAGTTGCTCACCAAGCGATTCTATCGCGCAGCGGAGGCCCGACCAAATCCGGAAGGTTGCTACTCTTCCTTCCTCAATTTCGTTCCCCGCTTTACTGAATTTCGGCAAAGAATGCTTGAAATGGCATTTATGATGGTAAAATGCCATTATGCCTACCATCGTGGAAATCGATAAAGCCGGCCGCATCGTCGTTCCAAAGAAGCTTCGAGATGCCCTGCACCTAACGCCCGGCACGCGCCTGAAAGTCGAACGCAACGGTGAAAGCCTGGTGCTGGAACAGGATCTGCCGGAGCCGAGAATGGAGATTGTCGACGGACTCTGGGTCATGACGGGGGGGCCAAAGCTTACCATCGAAAGCGTAAATTCACTGATCGATGAGCAGCGCGAGCGGCGCATGCGCTATGTTGCCGGTCTCTCCGACGAGCCATGAACGCGAATATCGCAGCTTTTTTCGATACGTCAGTGCTCATTGCCGCAGGCGATGCCACCGATCCCCGCCACGCGAGCAGCCACTCCCTGCTGGCATCTGCCACGCCCAAAACGGCTGCGTGTGGGGCGCACACGCTGGCTGAATTCTATGCGGTTCTATCGCGCATTCCGGGAGGCAAGCGAGTACGCCCCGAGTTTGCCTGCGTATTAGTGGATCAGATCGTCGCCAGAATGACCGTCGTCCCCCTCACCGCCGAAGATTATACTGCGACCCTTCACGAAGCGGCGCGCATGGGCCTCTCCGGCGGCATCGTCTTCGATGCATTGCTGCTTGCCTGTGCCCGCAAAGTAAGCGCGGAGAAAATTTATACATGGAACGTTCGCCACTTCCGCATGGTCGCGCCGGACTTGGCGGATCGGATTGTGACGCCGTAAGCATCTTCAATGGCGCTCTGGCGCAACGGGCGAAGTGCAACCGCAGATCCTTCGGCTTCCTTCGCTTCGCTACGGTCGCTCAGGATGACAGTGCATTGGATAAAGACGAGACTTCGGTGCTCTCACCGGCCAGCCGCCCAAGCCTATTCCGATAACTAGCAGTTACAAACTCCCGGAACAGCGGATGCGGCTCGAGCGGCTTGGACTTGAACTCTGGGTGGAACTGGCACCCCAAGAAATACGGGTGGCCAGGAATCTCGACGATCTCTACATAAGTCGCGTCTGGCGTTGTGCCGCTTATGCGCAAGCCGCCGCCTGTCAACAGCGCCTCATACTCGCGGTTGAACTCATACCGGTGCCTATGCCGCTCGCTGATTTCAGTCGCTCCGCCGTAAGCCTTCGCGGCCAGCGAATCCTCTTGCAGAATGCATGTCCAGGCTCCCAGGCGCATGGTTCCGCCCATCTCTTCCACACCCAGCAGTTCACGCAATTTATAGATGATGCGATGTTGGCTAGCCGGATCGAACTCGCTTGAATTCGCGTCCTTCAATCCGCACACGTTTCGCGCAAATTCAATGCAAGCCGTCTGCATACCCAAGCAAATCCCAAAGTAAGGCACCTGCTTTTCACGCGCATAGCGGATAGCGTTTAACATGCCTTCAATGCCGCGCTTGCCGAATCCACCAGGCACCAGAATTCCGTCGAACCCTTCTAACTGGGCCTCATAACTCTTATCATCGGGAGTCTTCGATTCCAGCCCCTCAGCCTCGATCCAGGTAACTTCAAGTTTGAGATGCTGCGAGACCGCTCCATGCGTCAGCGCTTCCTTCAGCGACTTATAACTGTCCTCGTACTCCACATACTTGCCCACGATAGCAATCGAGACACTGTCCCTGGGGTGATAGCAGCGATCCACAAGGTCTTTCCATGCGACCAGGTTAGCCTCTGGAGCGTCCTTGTGCAGGTATTTCAGGATCAGCGTATCGAGCCCTTCCTCGGCAAACCGCAGCGGCACTTCGTAAATAGAGGGCACTGTAGTTGCGCCCACCACGGCCCGCTCTTCCACGTTGCAGAAGGCAGCAATTTTCTGCTTCATCTCGCGCCCAAGGTTCCGGTCTGACCGGCAAAGCAAAATATCGGCCTGAATCCCAATGCTCAGCAACTCCTTGACAGAGTGCTGCGTCGGCTTGGTCTTCAGTTCCTGCGCTGCGGCAATCCACGGCACCAGCGTGAGGTGAACAAAGACAGTATTCTCGCGCCCCAGTTCCTGCCGCATCTGGCGGATAGCCTCAAGAAACGGCAGTGACTCAATGTCACCAACAGTTCCGCCGATCTCGACAATCGTCACGTCCGCGCCATTCGACGACACCTTACGCATCGCGTTTTTGATCTCATTGGTGACGTGCGGAATCACCTGCACCGTCTTGCCCAGATAGTCGCCGCGCCGCTCTTTCAGGATGATCTGCTCGTAAATCCGGCCCGTGGTCAGGTTGTTGTCGCGTGACAGTGGCGCGTGGGTAAAGCGCTCGTAGTGACCAAGGTCGAGGTCAGTCTCGGCGCCGTCGTCGGTCACGAATACCTCACCGTGCTGAAACGGCGACATCGTCCCGGGATCGACGTTGAGGTAAGGGTCAAACTTCATCAGGTTGACGCGCAGGCCGCGGCTCTCAAGCAGACAGCCAATGGAGGCCGCCGCCAGGCCTTTACCTAAACTGGACACAACTCCACCCGTCACAAAGACATACTTTGCCGACATCGCCGCAACCTCACTTTTCAATTGTCTGGATTGGCCGTACAAGGGGTGCACAATCAAGTATGGCAGAGATTGAGCTGAGAATGAAGCGAAAAATCGGCGTTGGCTCCCTTCGAAATACCTTTACAGACCGATAATTCTTTTCAATTGAGCCGCTTACTCGAACATTCCGCTGTGTAAAACCAGCCTCTTACTGCAACTTGCGTTCGACCCTCATCACCGTCAAATCCCCGCCTGCTTGCCGCTCGAGGCTGCTGGAGCTACGATGCTGCATGAAAGCAGGCGCAGCGGGGAAATGGACGCGGCAACCACGATGGACAGAATCGAAATTCTGAAGACCGACATCACCACCCTCGCGGTAGACGCAATCGTCAACGCGGCCAATAGTTCGCTACTCGGCGGCGGAGGCGTGGACGGAGCAATCCATCGCGCCGCCGGGCCGGAGTTGCTGCATGAGTGCCGCCTTCTCGGGGGTTGCAAGACAGGCCAGGCGAAGCTTACCAAAGGCTATCGGCTTCCCGCACGATTCATCCTCCACACAGTCGGTCCAGTCTGGAATGGCGGAGACAACCATGAGCCGGAACTCCTAGCCAGTTGCTACCGTTCATGTTTCGCAATCGCGCGTGAACACGGCTTGCGCACTCTAGCCTTCCCCGCCATCAGCTGCGGCATTTATCGCTTCCCTGTTGAGCAGGCAGTAGAAATCGCTGTCCACGAAACCCTTGAGGAACTCAACAGGAATGAGGCCCTTGCAAAGGTGATCTTCGCCTGCTTCGACAATAACGTTTTCGATTCCTACGGACGCGAAGTTGAATCAGCACTGCGAGCAGAATTCCGCAGTTGAAAACCGCAGACGAAAAAATTGGGCGAACCGATCAGGCTCGCCCCGCTAGTTTTCGTGCGCTAGAAATTCAACGTAATCTTTGCCGTCATCGCTCGCGGAGTTACATAGTGCGTGCCGCTGAACGTCGAAAGGAAGTTATACAGCGCGTACTTGTCCGTAACATTGATCGCCGTCAGATCGAGGTCGACCTTGTAGCGCTCTTTGTGGAAGATGTTCTGCTTGCCCAGCGACGCGTCAAACAGATCGCGAGGTTGAATGCGCTGCGGGTTATGGTCGTTGTCGCCGGTGCCGGGTGCAGGAATCTTCAGCAACGACGAGCCATATTCCGAGGCTAGGCAAACTGCTGGCAGAGGATGTCCCGGGGTCGCCGCAACTCCTCCGCAAGTCAATCCAGCCTGGAATTCCTCATCCGCGGTCAGGCTGTTCAGATTCACTGCCGGCTGGCCATTCAACAAGGTTGAAGTTGGTCCGCAGGCGCTGTTGGGGTCGTTCGAAAGCGGGTTATAGCACGGTGCTGAGCCAGCCACCTGGCCCGAATCATACCGCCAGTTGAACCCACCCCATAGGCCGCTCAGAAACTTCCCGTGCGAGAAGGTGTACTGCAAGTGTGTTTCCTGGTTGAACCGCTCGTCATGGTCAATGCGGAAAGGCAGTCCGGTCGAACCAACCGTAGCTCCGGCTCCCGCAACCTGCGGCGGGAAGAAGCGTGCCGCAACCGACGACATAACTACGTACGCACTAATGTTGTGGTATTGCGGAACCTCCACATGCAGCGCATAGCCAGGGATCTTCGAGTTATGCCAATCGATGGGGAAGGTTATCGGCGTGTTACCCAGCACACTGAAGTCGAAAGCATTATGCGTGTACTTCCAGATGTATTCGCCGCTAACAACGACGCGCTTGCCGAAGGCCTGCTGCAACCCGGCGTGAAATTCGTTGCGGAAGCCCGGTTGAAGCGTTCCCGCCACACCTGTGGAGCAGTTGAGAAGCGGTGCCAAGACCGCATTCGAACATCCTTCGCTCGAAAGCACCAGGTTCTCATTGAACGGAGTTTCCAATGTCCGCGCATACGAGATGCGCAACACGCTCCCCGTCGGCTTGATGTTATAAGCAACGCCAAGGCGTGGTTGCGTCTGGTTGGCATCCGTCAATCCGTTGTAAACGTCCTGGCGCAGACCGAGGTTGAATAGCCAGTCCCCAACCTTGATCTGATCCTCGGCAAAGAGTCCCAGTTCTTTAACGTCGGTGTGACCCGCGTAGCTGTAGTAGCTTCCACTGCGCGTAAGGTCGTAGGGCGCAAGCACCGCGAGGTAGCTAGGATTCTGTCCAGCCGCACCATTGGGACACTGAGTCGGATTGGAATAACCCGGCAGCGGATTCCCGCTTCCATCCACGCACGGTGCGCTGAGCGAATAAGTCGGGTCCACTATACCGAGGTTATCGTTCTCGTTAAGGAAAGTCTGCCCGTACTGCGCTCCAACCTTGACGGTGTGAATGCCCTTGTCATACGAAAAATCCGCATGAACCGCGGAGTTAGTCAGCGTACGGTACTGCGAGATAGAGGACGTTTGCAGGTTGGCCGGCCCCAGGTCCGCCAGCGCATTGCCGCTGGGATAGTAGTTATAGTCGTCGCGACGAACAAACGCGCCCAGGTTGAAGACCGAGTTATCGCTGACAACGCGCGTGTATGTGGGCGAGATGTTGATGGTCCCGATTTTCGAATGCTGATCGGCGTTGCCCACTCCGGCAAACACCGGGTTGGCGCTTGTGCCGCCGCTGACGACGTTTTGCACGTCCAGGCTGTCATACGAGTTTGGCGTCTGGAACCACGACCGGCTGTAATTGGTGTCGAGGTGGACCGAATTCTTCGCCGAAAATGTGTAGTCCACGCGATCGAAGAAATTCTGTTCATTGCCCTTGTCGTGGAAGACTTGAAACTCCGGCGGATCGAGGAAGCGTCCCGAGTTCATTCCATCGGCCTCCACAAAATTTCCCCAATTCTTGCCGCCATACGACAGATCGAATCCCGCCGTTGCCGAACCAAAAGCTCCATACGAACTGCTGATGCTCCCGGTCGGCTTGGTCACTCCCTGCCCCGAGCGCGTTGTGGCCACAATCACCAGGCTGGTCTTGCCGCCATACTCCGCAGGTGGCGCGCCGCTGATCACTTCAATCGACTGGATTGAATTCGACGGAATCTGGTTGGAAAAGACCTTGCTCTGCTGATCGGTGATTGACTGGCCGTCCACGGAGAAGGAATTCGAAGCGTGGTCGCCAAGCCCGTGAAAAAGCCCGTTCGAGTCAGCCGACACGCCCGGAGTTGTCGCCGTGACAAGCGAACTCAGCCCCGAAGACTCGCTCTCCATCGGAACCTTGATAAACATGTCGCGGTCCACATCCGTATGGAAAGTTGGGTCGGTATCCACCAAGTCGCCGGTAGCCTCGACCGTTACCGTCGAGTCAGCGGAAGCAATCTGCAGAACCAGCTTCAGGCTTGTCCCCACCACTGAATGAATGTCAACTGCTTTCTTCTGCGCAGCAAAACCATTGGCCGAAACGGCGAGTTGATAGCTATTAAAAGTGACGTTAGAAAATTCGAATTGCCCGAGACCATCGCTTTGAACGGTGCGGTCCACACCGCTGCTTTGGTTGGATAGATGAACGGTTGCATTTGGAATCACCGCGCCCGAGGGGTCGGTAACTGTGCCGCGAATTACGCCGGCATTGCCGCCCTGGCCAGGCGAATGAGCAGTCGCCAGTGCCAAAACTAAGACTGGAATAAATCTGAAAAACTTGCCGTAAGTAGACGGCATAAGGTGCCTCCCAATGATGGCTGTATGATGCGGAAACAAGGCCGCGGGGGAATCGCGGAGACCTTAGCGCTGGGTGGGCATTTATCCTTCGCCGTCTCAGCTTGTAAGGATTCGCCGCGCCTTCGTTCATGAAACGGAACGAATCGCAACCAGGAAAGCTGAAAAGACGATCGGAAATTAGCCCTGGAAGGCGGTTGGAGGAGGACGTGTAAAGAGTTGCGGATGCCAGTACCGTGTGACCGTACGAGCCTCAAAAATCGGAGCAGGACTCTCGATCTGGACAAGAACTACAACAGCAGCAGTCACAGCGATCGGCGCCGCTGTATGCATCACGATGCAAAGCGGGCAATGGTCGGCATCGGTGTCCACAGGATGAACGTGAGCCACCTGCGCAACAGCCAACAGCGTCAACAAGATTAGACACACGACGGTCACAGCCGACAAAGCACCCGGCTTTGCGCGGCGTTTCCCGCTCAGAAATGTCTGAAATCCCGTCAATACACGATCCCTGTTTCAAGAATACACAGAATTAGATGTGTTGTGCGTCGAAATGGTTACGATAGCGCCTCGACTTTTAACTCCTGAGACAGCCCAACCCTCCGTGCTAACGCCCGTCTAACCTTCAGCGATCCATTTGATCCGCTTGATCTACACTTGGAGCGAGTCAGCCACATTCCCAGTCTATGAGCCAAAAATTTCATTTCCGGCGATTGCTTGCAGGATTCTTTGTGATCCTGCTGCTGGCCGCGCCCGCTTCATTCGTCATTGCGCAGAAAACCTTGCCACTCAAGCCCGATGTGCCCGGCACGCAAACCAACCATCGCCTCATCCTCAAGGACGGCAACTACCAACTGGTTCGCAAATATGAAGTTGTAGGCGACCGCGTGCGCTACATCTCCATCGAACGAGGCGGCGAGTGGGAGGAACTGCCCGAAAACCTTGTCGACTGGGATGCCACCCGCAAATGGGAGCGCGACCACGCCACGCAGGTCGAAGAAGCATCCCCGGCCATGAAAGAAGCGGCCGAAATTGACAAGGAAGAAGCGGCGGAACGCAACGAAGCGCTCTCGCGCAGGCCGGAGGTGGCCAAGGGCCTGGAACTTCCCGACGAAGACGGCGTTTTTGCGCTGGATACTTTTCAGGGCACTCCAGAACTTGTCGAGATGCTGCCCGCCGAACTCAACGCGAACACCAAATCCAAACACGGGCTCAACACGCTGAACCCCATGGCCGGCGCCAAGGCCAGTCTTGAACTCGACGGCGCGCACGCCAAGGTGCACTTCCACGTTAACGATCCCGTGATTTATCTCTCGCTGAACGCTCGCGACGATGCGGAGCAGGTTGTCTCCCACGCCATGACAGTGAACACCAGCGGAGCTAAAGAAGTAGCGAGCCGCAAGCATGGGGCGCATTCGGCTCATTCGGGGTTCGCGATCGTTCGAGTAGACGAGCGCCGCGCCATCCGCGTCGTCGGCGCCATCCACATGAGCCCCAACGGCACCGTCACGCAGGATGAAGACGTCATTCCCACCAAGGTCGAAGTGCTTCCCGGCAAGCACTGGCTCAAGATCACGGCCACCCAGCAACTCACCATTGGCGAATATGCAGTTGTGGAACTACTCTCCGCCTCGGACATCAACCAGTCCGTCTGGGACTTCCGTGTTGACCCGCAGCTAGGCGACAACCCGGCGTCGCTGGGGCCGATCTACAAGTAGCCTACTCAAACTTTCCGGTAGCTGGTCTACAGCACTTCCGGCCTTTTAGCCTTTGAGAACATTTTCCGCCGCTTCTCCCATTCATCGGAGTTGAAAAAGCGCGGCCCCACTTCGATCAGGCGCGGAATCATATTGAACACCGCGATCCGGCTCCACGGCCGCCCATCCCGCTGGCGAAATCCCTTCTCATTCAGGTCGCTCACAATGGCCGAGTAGGTGAAGTCCTGCACCAGCAACTCCATCATCAGCATCAGCGACTGATGCTCCCTGGGGTGAACTTCGAGGCGCCGGCAGTCGTCCGAAACGCGCAAGCCGTAGGGGATGTCTTCATCGAATCCGCCCTCGGGAGGCGTTTCGGAGTCGGGTAGCTCGCGCCGCCATTCGATAGAGACCATTTGCCATCCGGCCGACGTTCTTTGCTGGATGACGTCAGGGCTGAAAGGACCAGAAACCACATCGCGAACACGTTCAAAATACGCCATAGCGGACCTCCGTACAGATTTTCTCGTCAACCTGCCAGCAATTCAGCGACCAGATTATTGGCTGCAACAAATCGAGTCAAACCTCTCGTGGACAGTATGATAGCCAAAATCTCGCTTGAATGGCCAACACGCCATCTGTTCGCTTTTGTAAATTTTTGTCCAGTTCCGGACAGCGTAACCACCTTCACGGCTATGCCGTCGGACGCTGCGGGTTCTCTGAAATGGCGGTTTCGGAAGATACAGGCAATGCGCCGGTGTCTGTTGCTACATTGACTTACGCGCCGGTGTTGGAGCGCATCCGGCAAGTACCCCGCGTGGAGAACGCCGCATTGGTCACCTCGGCGCCGCTGCAGGGGATGAATATCGGGACAGGCTTTACCGTCGTGGGCCAAGCGAAGGATCCGGCCAACAAAGCGGAAGCCAATGTGACCGCGGTCAGTGGAGTTTACGCGCGAACACCAGGCACGCCGATTGTTCGCGGACGCATGGTAGGCGATGGAGATACATCGACCACTCCGTTTGTGATTGCGATCAATGAAACGCTGGCGAATAAATACTTCGCAGGGAAGGACCCGCTGGGGAAGCAGATGAATCTGGGCGGCAAGGATACGGGCATGATCAAGCCGTACACGATTGTGGGAATCCTCGACGACCGGGTGGATAGCGGGGTCGGGAGTGACACACATCCAACAACCTTTGTTCCGCAACAGCAGGTTCCTACTAGTTTGCTCTTTTACCAGGCGCATTTGAAGACTATTGTTACCTTTGTCGTCAAGACGCGCGGCGATATACCTGTCGCGGTCGAGATGCATTCGAACGCACGATGATCTTCCTGCCCGACAGCGATCGGGTCTATTCGATTGGCGCCAATTGGTGATTGCTTACAATGTGCGCGGAGTTCAGGTACACGATGCGCGTCTTGCCGCGATTATGAAGGCTTATGGCGTAAACCACATTCTGACGCTGAATCAGCCGGATTTTCTTCGCTACTCCGATATTCAAGCGGTTCACCCTAACCAGGTGCAGCCTTCTCCGCGTTAGTCTGGAATTCATGCGAACGGCGTACATCGGAATGGGCGGGAACCTGGACAGTTGGGCTGGGAGGCCGGAGGCTACTCTGGCTGCTGCGGCGACTCGGCTGGAATCGCTGGGGCGCGTGGCGAGGCGGTCATCGCTCTATTCAACTGATCCTGTTGGGTTTGCTGACCAGCCGCGCTTTGTCAATGCAGTCGTGGCGCTGGTGACCGGGTTGGTGCCGCAGGAGCTTCTAAAGGGTTTGCTGGACGTCGAACAGGAGTTCGGGCGGGATCGGACAGCGGGAATCGCGAACGGTCCACGTACGCTGGATCTTGATCTTCTTCTTTTCGCCGATATGAAGATCAGCGAACCGGGCCTGGAGATCCCGCACCCGCGGCTTGCGGAGCGCGCATTTGTCCTGATTCCTCTGTGTGAGATTGCGCCTGCGATGGTTGTCTCAGGCAGCGGGAAAACCGTGTCACAATTGTTGGATAGCTTATTAAAAGAATCTGAAAGCGGGACCGATGCGGTGTTTCCTATTCAAAGTGATGTTTGGCGTGCTGGCGCTGGCTTGGATCGGGCTGAACCCGGAGCTGCTTAAGCCGCAAAGCCCGGCCACGATCACTGTGACATTGGAAGATGGCCGCGGCGCAGCTATCGATGGGGCTACAGCGAAAGATGCTGCGGGGAATCTTTTGGGACGCAGCGATGCGGGTGGGAAGCTTTCAATTGCGTGCGCAGTACCATGCGAGGTGCGTTTTACGGCGCAGGGATTTGAAGATAAGACGGTGCAGCTCAGTGCGGCGACGGTTGTCCAACTACAGCCGGCTGGGCACACGGAGCAAGTTACGGTGACCGCGTATCGCACCCCGCTTGGCTCATTGGAAAGCCCGGCGACTACACGCGTCCTTTCTCAGCGAGCGCTCAGTACCACCGCCGCGGTGACTCTGGATGATGAATTGCGGCAGCTTCCGGGGATGGAGCTTTTCAGGCGGTCGAGTGCCCTGGTAGCCAATCCTTCTTCGCAGGGGATGAGCCTGCGGGCGCTTGGTTCCACCTCAGCCAGCCGAACTTTGATTACCGAGGACGATGTACCGCTGAACGACGCTTTTGCCGGGACCATTCACTGGCTTGAACAGCCGGAGTTGGCCATCAAGAGCATCGAGTTGGTGCGTGGCGGGGCGAGCAGCCTTTACGGTTCAAGCGCAATTGGCGGCGTAGTGAACATGGTTCCGGAACGGCCCGCTTCCAACCTGGCCGAGTTACGCAGCAGCTATGGCGATGAAAACACGTATGACGACAGCGTGATGCTCCAGACAAAGTTTGGGCCTTGGGGATTGTTGGCGTCGGGCGGCGTGCTGGGGACCGATGGGTATATTCAGGAGTCTCCGGCACAGCGCGGGCCGGTGGACATTGCCAGTAACGTCCATGGCCAGAATGGAGTGGCGCTGGCGGAGCACAACAGCGGTCCTCTGCGAGTTTTTGTGCGGGGAAGCGGCTTCAATGAGGCGCGCAATAATGGAACGCCGTTCCAGACAAATGGTACCCGGCTCTGGCGCTACGCAACCGGCGGTGACTGGCAGGGTCCGCACAATGGTTCGCTGGTTTCGCGGTTCTATGGATCGACCGACCACTTCCGCCAGACGTTTTCGAGCATCTCGAACCTTCCGAATTCTGCTTACCCGGACTGCTCCTATCGCTGCGGGGAAAATCCTTCGAAGTTCTCTCTGACTCCGTATAACGAACTGGGGGCGGTGGCACATTGGAATCAGCCGCTGGGAGCGGGGCTTCTGCTGGTGGCCGGGGCTGACAGCCACGATGTGCGCGTGTGGGACCGGGAACAGAGCCTCGGAAGTTCCACCACGCTGACTAATCTGCACGATCATCAGAGAGATTCCGCCGGATACGCGGAGGCTATGTGGGTCCGAAGGGCGTGGACGCTGACTGCCTCTGGCCGCATGGATTGGTTCCAGAATTACGACGGAAGGAAGCTCCAGTGGAACGGGAGCACCTGGGTTCCGGCGGCCACGCAACCGACTCAGCTGGGGCAACGGTTTTTCGATCCGCGTGTTGGGATTTCTCGCAAACTCATGGAACATTGGGCGGTTTCGGCGTCGGGATTCCGAGCTTTTCGCGCGCCCTCGCCGAATGAACTCTATCGGTCAACCCAGGTGGGAAACCAGCTGACTTTGCCGAACGGGAAGCTCCTCACGGAGCGTGCTGCAGGCTGGGAGACGGGGTTGGCGAGCGAGTGGCATTGGGGCAGCATCCGCTCCAGCTACTTCCTGACGGAGGTCAACCGGCCCATCGATGCGGTGACGACCAATCCGAACTCCTCGCCGATCATGCTGATGCGGGAAAATCTGGGCCAGATTGAAAGCCGCGGCGTCTCTTTGGATTACGAACTCGCGCCTCTGCGTTGGTTAGCCGTGGACGGCGGCTACCAGTATGCCCATGCGGCGGTGACCAAGGACAGCCAGACAACGACGTTGGTGGGCAATTGGATTCCCGAGGTTGCGCGGAACCTGGCCACCATGAATGTGCGCGCTTTTCGGCCGAGATTTGGAAGCCTGAGCCTGCAAGGACGGCTGAGCGGACATCAGTACGACGACGACGCCAATGTTTATATGCTGCACGGGTATTTCCGGCTGGATGCGTATGCTTCGCACGACTTCGGCAGGCGGTTTGAGGTTTTTACCGCGGGAGAGAACCTGCTGAACCGGCAGATCGAAGACTCGAAAACCCCTACGACGACACTGGGCATGCCGCGTGTGGCTCGCATTGGCTTGCTTGTCCGGCTTAACGCAAAGGGAAAGTGAAGCTCCCGCCGCAGAGGGCTGTGCTGCGGTGTCTAACCCACCCGAGGAGCTGAGCATGGTAGGCTGGCTTGTCAGTTTCAAGGAGCCTTATTCCTCATGCCTTCCAGCCAGGCCGCACAATTCAACCTAGTTTCTGCTGCTCATGCTTCCATGATCGAGCACGGTTTTCAGCCAGAATTCCCAGCCGGTTCAGATGCTCAGTTAGCCGACATTAAGGCGCATCCTGAGCCGCCGGCCGTTCCCGGAGCGCAGGACCTGCGGAGCTTGCTTTGGTCGTCGATTGACAACGACACGTCCAAAGATCTCGACCAGATCGAGTGGGCCGAGCAACTGAAAGACGGTCGCATTCGGGTGCTTGTTGGCGTTGCGGATGTCGACGCACGCGTGGGGCTGGGTACTGTCCTTGATGGACACGCCAAGAACGAAACGACTTCCGTCTACACGGGCGTCAAGGTTTTTCCCATGCTCCCCGCTGAGCTCTCTGAGGGCATAACCTCGCTCAACGAAAATGAAGACCGCATTTCTCACGTCATCGAGTTCTCAGTGGATTCGTCCGGCACTGTTTCCGACGGCAAGGTCTATGCAGCTCTCGTCCGCAACCGCGCTCAACTTGCCTATAACGCTGTCGGCGCGTGGCTTGAGGGCACGGGCCCCGCCCCCGCCAAAGTGGCTGCCAATGCCGACCTGGCCGCGCAACTCAAGCTTCAGGACGCAGCCGCGCAACGCATGGTTGGTGGCCGCTTTCAGCACGGAGCGCTCGATCTGGAAACCCTCGAGACGCGCCCGCTGATGCAGGCTGACAAAGCGGTCGAAATTGTGAGTCTGGTGAAGAACCGGGCGACTTCCCTGATTGAAGAGTTCATGGTCGCGGCCAACGGAGTCGCTGCACGCACCTTCGAAGACGCAGGTGTTGCCTCCATCCGCCGCATTGTTCGGGTTCCCAAGCGGTGGGACCGGATCGTTGAGGTTGCGCAGGGGCTGGGGACGACTCTGCCGGCTGAGCCGGATTCAAAAGCACTCAATGATTTCCTGCTGGCCCAGAAGCAGAAGGATCCGGTTCACTTTCCGGACTTGTCGCTCACTGTCATCAAGCTGATGGGGCCCGGCGAGTATGTGCTGGTCAAGCCTAATGAGCCATCGCCTGGGCATTTCGGCCTCGCGGTTCAGGACTACACCCATTCCACAGCACCCAACCGCCGCTTTCCCGACATAGTGACCCAGCGGCTTATGAAGGCGCTGCTGAACCACAAACCCCAACCCTATTCCGAGAACGATCTCAACGCCATCGCGACTCACTGCACGCTGATGGAAGACAACGCGCGCAAAGTGGAACGCGATATGCAGAAGCGCATCGCAGCGGTTGTTCTCCGCCCTCGCGTCGGCCAAAGCTTTCCAGCCATCGTTACCGGCGTCAACAAATACGGCACCTTCGTTCGCACGCTTGACCCTCATGTGGATGGGATGGTGGTGCAAGGTGGCAAGGGACTGGATGTGGGCGACAAGGTTACCGCCAAGCTCATCTCCACGGATCCGCAGAAAGGGTTTATCGATTTTGCGGTGTAAGGGGCTAATCTGGCAGCCCGCTCGTTCTGTTTGGTTGAGCTTCAGCTTGGTCAATTCTGCGATTAAGGCAAGCATCTGTTCCTGCTAGAAATTCGGACCCATATTCTTCCAGATCTAAGCGCAGGTCCCGAAAAGCCTCCAGTGGATCGGGTGAGAACCCCGGATAATGGCTTGGACTGGGTTTTCCTATTACCGATCGCATGTAGTCCTGGTGGGACATCGAACGACCTGCCAGGTGAAACTTGACCATCCCCAAGCTGCAACGGAAATGCAGTTCTAATCTCCGATCATCTCTTCTAAACTCCCCGGAGGCAAACGGACCGCCACTGCTACCCCCCGAATAGAGGGTATAAAAAGTGAATCCATGGGCTGACAGCAGGGTATCAAGGAGTTCGGAACCTCGCTGCAGCATTTCATCCGCTTTAGTCATCGCGGATTCACTCCGAATCTTCTTTTTGGGCCTGGCGAGCGGATTCTCTCTGGATGCACATCAGTCCAACTGCCCAAGTACCCTTGCAGCTTCGGTCACCGTGATCATGAGAGTCTGCGGATTCACGGGCGAAGCGATGAAACCATGCTTCTCATAAAAAGTCTTGGCGCTCGGGGAGATCGCGTTCACCAAAATGGCTCGAATTCCAACGATGTCTGCGGCCTGCAAGGTTCGCAAAACTGCATCGCGGAGAAGATCCGCCCCGAGGCCACGGCCCTGAAAGCGTAAATCGATAGCTAGCCGTCCAATCAGGATCACAGGCACGGGGTTGGGCATGTTGCGCTTCACCCGCAAAGCCGCTTCAGTATGCGTCACAGCCCCCGCCGCAAGCGCGCAATAGCCGGCAATGGAATTTTCGGCGCACACTACATAGGTTCGAGAAGCGCCGCTCTTTTCATTCTGAAGCGCTTGGTCTCTTAGCCAATGATTAAGAGAAGGTTCACCGCAGTTAAACAGAACCAGGTTGTGGCTTGCGCCCAACCTTTCCGGCGGGCTCATTCGGTCACCGAGGCCCTCTATTTCTCCCACAATGGCTTCTTCTTGAGCAACCGCGCCAACTTGGGATTGGTGGCAGGAGGATTGTCCAGCATGGCAGAGAATCGCTGGAACTCTTCTTCTCCGATGTTGAAATAGCGCCGATCGAGCAGGACCGATTCAGCTTCTCGACAGGCCACGTCCAACATGAAATCAGAACGGTTCCTTCCGAGCACGTCTGCCGCGCTGTCAATCAGTAATTTCTGACGTCGACTGACGCGAAGGTTGATATTTTCGGCACGCAATTTGCTCGATTCGGCAATAGCAGCTTTCATTGATCTCCCCGCCCTCACACGACTTAGTCTACCATCATGTGCGCACAATGTGAATCTTGCCAGCTATCTCGCTGGATCGCCGATCGCATGGAGCTCCGCACTATTTCGGCTGCTGAACCAGCCCGATCAGGTGTCCTTCGGGATCGGTAAACCCGGCAATGATCGCGCCAGTGGGCACCGTATGGGGTCCAAATCCCAGTTTGCCGCCTTTCCGCTCAATGAACTCCAGCGCAGCAACTATGTCTGCAACCTCAACATAGAAGGTCACATGGCGACGGGCTTCGACCATGGCGCCTATGCCGCCCGCGATCCCCGAACCGGTGCTGACCGATGCGTAGCCCTCCATGACCTGATCGA
>Ga0302320_10014162_pt1 | contig 16531 bp, 11 predicted proteins | sample Bog_T0_3_FD_202130 | JGI IMG/M metagenome (GOLD analysis project Ga0302320, IMG submission 202130) | Peat permafrost microbial communities from Stordalen Mire near Abisko, Sweden - Bog_T0_3 | ecosystem: Environmental > Terrestrial > Soil > Wetlands > Peat | place: Sweden: Abisko, Stordalen Mire... | reverse complement strand
GAGGCTGGTTGACCTCGTGCGCCAGACCGGACGCCATCGTCTCCAGCGCTGCCTGGCGCTCGTCGTTCATCAGGCGGATGCGCGCCTCGATAAGACGCTGTTCGGTGAGGTCGCGGGCGAAGCCGACCAAGACGTCGCCCCCCCCCGTGCGGATTTCGGAAAAGGTGACGTAAATGGGAAAAAACGAGCCATTCCTGCGCCGCCCCTGAATTTCCCTTTTCAGGCAAGGCCTGGCCATCGCATTGCGCCAAAATCCCGGCTCCGCCGGCATCAGGCTTTCGATGGTGGCGCCGATGATGTCATCGGCCGGGTAGCCGAACATGCTGTGGCCGGCGGGGTTCAGGCTCGTGATGCTCCCGTCGGGGTCGACGGTGAAAATGGCGTCGTCGGCTCCTTCGAACACCGCCCGCAGGCGCTCTTCGCTCGCCTCCAGCGCGGCGGCGGCGTTCTGGCGCCGGGTGACATCCTGCAGATAGCCATGCCAAATGACCTCGCCATTCTCGAGAACTTGGGGCTCCGCCTCGCCGTCGATCCAGATCAACCCCTTTTCGGGATGGTGATAGCGGTAGGTCATGAGCCAGGGCGCGGTCTGCTTCACCGCGCCAGCAATGCTTGCAAGGACGGAATTCGTGTCGGCTTTGTGGACGCATTGGAGCGCGACCGACATTTGGTCCGCCAGCACTTCGGGCCTGATCCCGATCACGTCTGTGATCTTGGGCGCGGCATAGGGCAGATAGCCCGATCCGTCGTCGCGCAAACGATAGGTAAAAAGCGCGCCGGGCAGCGTTGACGCAATGCTGGTCAATTGCTCGACCAGTCCTGTCTTCTCATGCAACAGCCGCTCGGCGTTCACCTCGTCGGTCACGTCGCGGCTGACGCCGATCAGATAGGTCATTTCCCGCCGCCGAAAAAAAACCTTGCCGTTCGTGGCGATCCAGCGCACGGCGCCGTCATTGGCGCGCCGAATGCGGAAGCGCGTCTCGTAAACGCCGTCGCCATCGGGGTTCAGCGCCACCTGCATGGCCGCCAGCCGCGCGGCGCGGTCTGCTTCGTGCACGCGCGCCACCAGATCCGAAAAGGCAACCTTTTCGTCTGGCGTAAAGCCGAACATCCCCCGCTCGGCCGCATTGCATTCTTCGGAACAATTGAGAAAATCGATTTCAAACATGCCGATCGTGGCGGATTCGACCGCGAGCCGCATCATTGTCTCGCGGCGCTGAGCCTCGCCGTCGGCCCGGCGCAAATTGGCGGCCTGGGCCAGCCCCCCCAGCACTGCGACGATGGCGCCGCCAATGAAGAAGACAAGGCTCCGGCTAAGCTTTGCATCGTCTGGGTAGATATTGTGCCAGAGGATCAGCGCCGCAGCGAACAGGCAGCCAAAACCGCCGCCCAGCGCCACAAGCAGGCCGAAAATATCGCGACGCAGCGCCGGATAGCTCAAGGGCGCCGTTGGGGGACCAAAGGGAACCGCGCCGCGCATATCGCGAACCGAGTTCAAAATCATCGGAAAAGACCTAAAGCGGAGCGTCTCGGTTATCATTGTAATAAGGAAAAAGCTAAACAATTCAATGAAATTCGACGACGGCCGGACGGCGGGGGATGGAATTCACGAAATCCTGACCGGGCCGGTCCAGTTCGACGCGGCGGTCGGCGGCCGATTGCATCAGGGTTTCGATGGAGCCCAGCGCTTCCGAAGATTTCTTGGGCAATTGTTCGCGCCGCTTGGGCGCCTGCTCTCCCGCAGCCGTGCTCAATTGCACGATCGGCCCCGTTTCGGCCTGGAGCGCCAGTCCTGGCAGGGGTTTGAGATCGACGCCGCTATGCGCGTATTGCATGATGTCATGCCAAGTCGCGGCCGGCAGGGTGCCGCCGGTCATTTTTTCCATTGGCTGGCCGTCGTCATTGCCATACCAGACGATGCCGACGAAATTGCCGGTGTAGCCGCAAAACCAGGCGTCCTTGTATTCATTGGTCGTGCCGGTCTTGCCCGCAACCTTGATGCCGTCGAGCGCGGCGCGGCGCCCGGTGCCCTGCTCGACCACTTGCGTCATCATCCACACGAGATCATTGATGTAATGCTGTTCGATCGCCGGTTGCGGCTGTTCGCCGTCGCGGTCGTGGGTATAGATGGTCTCTCCACGGCTGTTGAAGATTTCGAGCGCGGCATAGGGCTTTATCCGATTGCCGCCATTGGCGAAGGCGGAATAGGCCGTCGCCTGGTCCATCGGACTGACTTCGTCGGCGCCGAGCGGCAGCGACTGGGTGTCCGGCAGCGGCGCGGTGACGCCGAGGCGCCGCGCCGTGGCGATGATCTTGGCGCGGCCGAGTTTTGGGTTGCCGTCCCCAATCGCAATGGACAAGCGCACCGCTACCGTGTTGAGCGAATGCGCCAGCGCATTCCACATCGGCATAGAGCCGGCATAGGAGCCGCCGTAATTTTTCGGGCACCAGTTGACGATGCAGATCGGCGCGTCCACCACGGCGGTTTGCGGCGTGAATTTGCCGCTCATCAGCGCGGTCAGATAGACATAGGGCTTGAAGGACGAGCCCGGCTGCCGCAGGGCGTCGGTGGCGCGGTTGAACTGGCTGGCGCCGTAATCGCGTCCGCCGACCAGCGCCCGCACCGCGCCCAGCGGCTCCAGCACGACCGTCGCGCCCTGTTTGGCGTGGAAACTTGGCCCGCTCTGGCGAAGCATGTCGTCGATGGTGGTTTCGGCCTTTTGCTGTAGGCCGGAATCCAGCGCTGTCCGCACGGTGACGACCCGCTCGCCGCCGAGCTTGCCGGCGTCCGCCAGCGCCTTGATCTCGTTGAAGGCCCAGTCGAGATACCAGTCGGGCGAACTGGCCTCGGCGCTGCGGTCGATGGCGGAAGCCGGATTGCGCTGCGCCTCGGCGATCTGGTTCTCGCGCAGATAGCCCGCGACCACCATGTTGTGGAGCACGTCATTGGCGCGGGCGCGGGCGGCGGGCAGGTTGACATGCGGCGCGAATTTGGTCGGCGCCTTGAACAGGCCAGCGAGCATCGCCGCCTGCGCCAGGGTCACGTCCTTGACCGAACGGCCGAAATAGAATTGCGACGCCGCCTGAATGCCGAAGGCGCCTCCGCCCATATAGGCGCGGTCGAGATAGAGCTGCAGGATCTGGCGCTTGCTCAAATGCGATTCCAGCCAGAAGGACAGGAAGGCCTCGTTGATTTTCCGCGTGAGCGTGCGTTCGTTCGACAGAAACAGGTTTTTGGCCAATTGCTGGGTCAGGGTCGAGCCGCCCTGCACCACTCCGCTGGAGCGGGCGTTGACCGTCAGCGCGCGCGCCAGCCCGATGGGATCGACGCCCCAATGGTCGAAAAAGCGCCGATCCTCGGTGGCGAGCACCGCCTGCACCACATAATCGGGATATTGGTCGAGCGTGACTGCGTCGTCGTGCAGGATGCCGCGCCGCCCCACTTCGCGGCCATAGCGGTCCTGGAAGGTCACCGCGAGATCGGTTTTCTTGAGCCAGTCGCCGGCCCCGGTGAGGCGGAAGGCGGGCTGCGCCAGCACCAGCATGATCATGCCGCCGAAGGCGCCCAGCGTCAGGACCTCGCAGGCCAGTTCGACCGCGACGCGCGTGGCGCCGCGCACGTGAAATCGCTCCATGAAGCCCGAAAAATCGCGCCACATCTCTCCTGATCTGACGCTCGCCGTATAGAGCGAGGAATCGATCCAGGAATCGGACGCCAGCAAGGCGTTGCGCGCGACGCGAAACCATCTGGCGTTGCGGATGTCCAGGGCCAAGAACGCGACTCCCAATTGTTGCTTTTTCGCGTCTTTTCTTCAAGCTTAGCCTTATCGGCTTCGTATAAAGACGGTATGGGGCTCATTTAACATTGTCTTGACGCACTTGACGAGCAAGACCTGCGGGCGCATCTGCAAATGGAAAATTTTGTCCCGTTTTTGCTCACGATCCCGGAGCGGGATGCGCCCTTTCGAAGCGGGAGCGGATGCAGGACTTATGAAAGAGACGCCCCAAAAAAAAGCCGAACCCTTCTGGCGGGGCCGGACGCTGAAGGATTTTTCCAAATCCGAATGGGAAAGCCTGTGCGACGGCTGCGGCCGGTGCTGCCTCGTCAAGCTTGAGGACGAGGACACGGGCGAGATCTATTTCACCGATATCGGCTGCCGCCTGCTCGATGTGGCGACGGCTCGCTGCGCCGATTACGGCCATCGCGCGCGGCGGGTGAAGGATTGCCTGAAGCTCGACCCCGAAAACGCCGCCGCCCTCAAATGGCTGCCGCCGACCTGCGCCTATCGCCTCATCGCCGACGGCCAGGACCTGCCCGACTGGCATCCGCTGGTCAGCGGGCGCAGGGACAGCGTCGTTGAGGCCGGCGTCTCGATTTTGGGCAAGGTCGACACGCTTGAAACCGGTCTGAGCGTCGATGAGTTGATGACGCGCATCGTTTCCTGGCCCGGCAAGGTTCCCAAAGCCGCGAAAAAACGCCGCGTCCCCGTCAAAGTGTGACTTTAACGCTTCCTTGCGCCGTCGCCTTTCCGCAAGCTCCGAAACGGGATTGCGCGACCGGGAGGTGAATGAGACCGGAACGAATCGGTTTTTCCCGGTCTTGCCGTTATGTTCCCGCGAAAATGAAGACTTCCTTGCCACATCCTTTGTCCCTAGCGGCCCAAAACGGGAATGAGGGATCAGGACGAGATCAAAACGGGCGCGAATCGGCTTTCGTGCGGAAATCGGCTTTTGTTCCTATGCCGCCAGCGCCGCAAGGATCCGCGCCCAGCTGCGCGCGCCCTTGTGGAAGGACGACAGCTCGTATTTCTCGTTGGGCGAATGGATGCGGTCGTCGTCGAGCCCGAAACCGACCATCAGCGAATCCATTTTCAATTCGCGCTTGAACAGGCCGACAACGGGGATTGAGCCGCCGGACGCCGCCAGAACCGGCTCGCGGCCCCATTCGGCCTGCAGGGCGCGGCTGGCCCGCTGGATCGCCTCGGAGCGGAAGGGCAGCGACAGGGCGGGGCTGGCGCCGTGGCTCAAAAATTCGGCCTCGCAATCGGCGGGCAGGTTTTTGCGCACATAGGCGCGAAAGCTGTCGAGGATGGCCTGCGGGTTCTGCTTGCCGACCAGCCGGAAGGAGAACTTTGCGCTGGCCTGGGCGGGAAGCACGGTTTTCGAGCCCTCGCCGACATAGCCGCCGATGATGCCGTTGACGTCGCAGGTCGGGCGGGCCCAAATCTGCTCCAGCACCGAATAATCGGCCTCGCCAGCCGGGACCGACAGGCCGACGTCGTCGAGAAAGGCCTGCTCGTCGAATTTGAGCGCCGCCCATTGCGCCTTGATGTCGTCGGGCAATTCCGGAACGTCGGCGTAGAAATCGGGCAGGGTGATGCGTCCGGCCTCGTCATGCAGGCCCGCGACGATTTTCGACAGGACATGGATCGGATTGACCGCCGGGCCGCCGAACATGCCCGAATGCAGGTCGCGGCTCGCGCCCTTGACGACGACCTCTTCCAGAACAAGGCCGCGCAGCATGCAGGTGATCAGCGGGGTGTCGCGGTCCCACATGTTGGTGTCGCAGACCAGCATGAGGTCGGCCTTCAATTCCTTGCCATTGGCGGCGAGGAAGGCGGGCAGCGAGGTCGAGCCGGATTCCTCCTCGCCTTCGAACAGGATGGTGACATTGCAGGGCAGGCCGCCATTGGCGCGGAAGGAGCGGCAGGCTTCGACCAGGGTCATGAGCTGGCCCTTGTCGTCGGCGGCGCCCCGCGCCACGATTTGCGGACGGCCGGGTTCGGCCTCGACGAGGCGCGGCGCGAAAGGATCGGTTTGCCACAGGTTGAGCGGATCGACCGGCTGCACGTCATAATGGCCATAGATCAGCACACGCGGCGCGTCGGCGCGCGTTGCCTTGGCCTTGGCGACGACCATCGGATGACCCTCGGTCGGCCGCGCCGACGCCTCGAAACCAAGGTCCTGCAATTGCGCGACCAGCCAGTCGGCGGCGTGGGCGCAATCGGGCGCGTGGGCGGGATCGGTGGAGATGGAAGGAAAGCGCAACAGGTCGAACAGGCGGTCGAGCGCGCCCTGGCGGTCGGCGTCGAGCGTTGCAAGCACATTATCGAGAGTGGACATGACCGGCCCCGGGTTGAGTCTTTCCGTAAACTAGCAATTGGGGCGTTCGGCGTCACGCGGCGCGGGCGGCGTCGCAACAAGTGAATGAAAATTTTTGCGCGGGGAGGGACGTTTTAGCGGGCTTTATGTGTTCTTGTTATGTTCCACGTGAAACCTTCGTTTGCCGTCAAGGGAAGTCGTTGCGGCTTTCTTCTTGAAAGAAGGCGCTTTTCCGGCGCCGGTTTACCTCCCGCCGCGAGCGCCCGGAAGAAGCGGCGCCGCGTCGTCGTAAAACACAACCGGACGGTTGAAACGGGTGAAAACGCGTTTTAACTGAACGAAATTGCGCTCGAAACGCACCGTTTTCATCCGAAAATGTGACAATTTTGCGCTTTTTGTCGCCGTTTTTTCGCACGGGACCATTCAAAATGGCGCCACAACCATAGCGCGATTCCTTCTCCCCTCGCGGGAGAAGGTGGTCCGAAGGACCGGATGAGGGGCGCCGCCTGCCGCCGCCCAATCTCCGTTAGTCGCGCGCCAAACCCCCTCATCCGACTCGCCTTCGGCGAGCCACCTTCTCCCGCAAGGGGAGAAGGGTTTGCGCACACAGGCTATACCCTGATTACAGTGTGGAGGGCTCAATCGGCGGATAGCCGTCTTGGCGACTTCGCCCCCAGCCGACCGCTAGCAAGTTCATCCCGGTCCGAGCTCCCAGCAATCCGCCCCTTGACCAAGCGGGACAGTTGACAACCTAAGGGCAATATGGTGCCGTCGAAGCTTGAGGAATCGGACCACAGCGGGAACGTTGCGACCGGAAAGCCGGCGCTGCTCGTGGTCATTGCGCTTCTTTCCGGGCTGCGCGGTTTCGCAATGCGCAGATTGGAAAAGCAACTATGACGACTTCGCCCCCCTCTTCCTCATCCCGGCCGCTGGAGGGCGTCAGGGTTCTCGACCTGTCGCGCGTCCTGGCGGGCCCATTCTGTACAATGATTCTCGCGCAGCTCGGCGCTCAGGTGATCAAGGTGGAGCGTCCAGGCGCGGGGGACGACTCGCGCGCCTTTGGGCCCTTCGTGAATGGCAAGTCGCTCTATTTCTCGTCGATCAATTACGATAAGGAGAGCATCGCGCTCGATCTGAAGCAACCGGCGGATCGGGCAATCTTCGAAGACCTCCTTGGTGTTTGCGACATTGTGGTCGAGAATTTCCGCCCAGGCACGATGGAAAAACTGGGTTATGGCTGGGACACGCTGCACGCCAAATACCCGAACCTGATCTATGGCGCGGCCTCCGGATTTGGCGATAGCGGACCCTACTCCAAGCGCGCAGCCTACGACATGGTCGTGCAGGGCATGGGCGGCATCATGAGCATGACGGGCCAACCGGACAGCCCGCCTACGCGCGTGGGTGTGTCCATCGGCGATCTAGCGGCAGGCCTCTACCTGGCCATCGGCCTGGTCGCAGCGATCCAGAAGCGCAGCCAGAGCGGAGGAGCGGTGAAAGTCGACATCGCGATGCTCGACTGTCAGTTGGCCCTGCTGGAGGACGCTTTGGCGGCCTTCTCTTCGCTTGGCGAAATCGCCCAGCCGCATGGCTCTCGCCATCCCGAAATCGCGCCCTTCCAGGCCTATCGCACCGCGGACAACTATGTCGTGATCGCCGCGGGCAACGATCATCTCTTCGGCCTGACGGCGCAAGCGATCGGCCGCCCCGACCTGGCGGAGAACCCCAATTACAAGACCAACGCGCTGCGGCACTCCAATGTCGACGCGCTCGAGGCGGACATGGAGAAGACGTTGCGCAAGCGCCAGACGCAGGACTGGCTGGAGGCCCTGAATGCCGCCGGCGTTCCGTGCGGGCCAGTGAACACCGTCTCCCAGGTGTTTCAGGATCCGCAGGTCGCGGCGCGCAACATGCTGGTCTCGATCGACGACCCGGTGATTGGCAAGCTGACCGTGGCGGGAAACCCATTCAAGATGTCAGGCGTGGCCGATCCGGCGACGCGGCGCGCTCCGCCTGCGGTCGATGGCGACCGCGCTGCGATACTGGCGCTGATCAACCGCTAAGAACCCCTGCGAAAGGATCCAGAGATGGCGCTCATTCAGTCGAGCCTCGCAGATGGCGTTGGCACAATCGCCTTCGACAATTACGCCCATCGCAACGCCCTGAGCGCATCGCTCATCGCCGAAGCGATCACCGCCTTTGCCGCCATGCGCGCCGATGCGCGCGTGATCGTACTGCGCGCCGCGAGCAAGAATAAGGTCTGGTCGGCCGGTCACGACCTGAGCGAACTCTCTCCGAAAGGTCAGGATCCGCTGGCTTGGCGCGATCCTCTCGAGCTGTTGCTGCGGGCCGTTGGCGACTTTCCGGGGCCGGTAATCGGGATGATAGACGGATCGGTTTGGGGCGGCGCGTGCGACCTCGCGCTCGACTGCGATATCACGCTCGGCGACGCGGATGCGAGCTTCGCCTTTGTGCCAGCCAAGATTGGCCTGCCATACAATCTGTCTGGCGTGCAGCGCTTCCTTGCGCGCCTGCCCCCGAATGTTGCAATGGAAATGGCTGCGACCGCCGACCCGGTCGACGCCGATTGGGCCCTGCGGGTCAACCTCTTGAACCATCTGGTCCCGACGCAGGAACTAGAGTCGCGGACCTACGCGATGGCGAAGACAATCGCCGGGCGTCACCGCGAGGCCATTGCCGCCTTCAAGGCGCAGGCGCGTCAACTCCTCAGCGCGCCCTCGATCAGTCCGGAACGGTCCGAATATCTTGAGGGAGTGCGCTGGTCAGTCTACGCCGCAGCGCCGCCCTTGCCCGTCACGCCGCCGAAGGAATGATTGTCGTCGCTGGCTTTCCCGGTCTCTGCTTCGTCGGCTATCGCCGTAACAAGATGGCTTCCGTCGCCGCCTGATCGCGTTTTTCAATCGACATTGAGAAAGGCCGCCGAGAGGCGGTCTTTTTTTGCGCCGAACTATCCGGGATAAACGATCGCATTCGGCTTCAAAGCAGCGGGCATCCTTTGGACAGACCGAAGGTCAGCAAAGAGCCGCTCTCGGTCTATCGCGATGATATCCGGCTAGTCCGGGAACGGGTGCGACCCTTTCCCTCCTCGCGCGTTGAACAACGCGTAAGCTGCGCGCCTGACATCGAGGAGACGCTCAATGATCGAAATCCCGCAAGGCTGGAGCGGCGACGCGCAGCGCATCGCCAAAATCTATCAATTCAAGAGCTTCGCCCAGGCGCTCGCCTTCATGGTCGAGGTCGGGCTTTATTGCGAGAAGGCCGATCACCATCCGGAGTGGAAGAATATTTATAACAAGGTCTGGGTCGAGCTGAGCACCCATGACGCGGGGCGCGTCACCGCGAAGGATTTGGCGCTGGCCGCGCATATGGACGCGGTTTTCGCCCGCTTCGGCGGGTAATCTAAATCATCGTCAGGGCGATCCGGTTGCGCGTCGCCTCGCGCGGGCCGGGCAGATGGATGCTGACTTTCGCGCCCTCGCCGGGGGCGGATTCGATGCGCAGCTTGCCGCCGTGCAGCTCCACAAGCGAGCGCGCGATGGCGAGGCCGAGGCCCGGTCCCTTCATGCCGTCCTGCATCAGGGGCGAGCGCTGCTCGAAGGGGTGGCAGACCAGCGCCAGTTCCTCAGCGCTCATGCCGCAGCCGCTGTCCTCGACGATGATGTCATGCGCCTCGCCGTCGCGTTCTACGCGGACGCCGACCCGGCCGCCTTCCGGCGTGAATTTGAGCGCGTTTTTCAGCAAAATGCCGACGATTTTTTGGAGCGCCCCGGCGTCGGCGACAATGCGCATGGAGTCCGGCGCGTCGAAGGAAATCGCCACTTGCTTCGCTTCCGCTTCCGCGCGGAAGGCGTCAACAGAAGCGGCCAGCGTCGGCGAGAGGTCGATTTCGCTGGCCAGCAAGGTGATTTGTCCGGCGTCGAGGCGCGACATCTCGAGCACGTCGCTGATCACGCCATGCAGATATTCCCCGGATTCCCTGATGTGGCTGGCGTAGCCGAGATAGCGCGGGCTGCCGATGTCCCCAAAAACCTGCTGCTCCATGACTTCGGCGAAGCCGATGATATGGGTCAGCGGCGTGCGCAATTCATGGCTCATGTTGGCCAGAAAATCCGACTTGGCGCGATTGGCGCCTTCGGCTGCCGCCTTTTGTTCGAGATAGCGCTCGGCAAGTTCCGCGAGCTGTTGCGCTTGAAGCTCCAGCGTCTGGCGCGATTTCCGCAAATCGGCGACGGTGGCCATCAACCGCCTTTCGCTGTCGAGCAATTGTTGCTCATGCCGCTTGAGATTGGAAATATCCGTGCCGACCGAGACGTAGCCGCCGTCCTTGGTCCTGCGTTCATTGATCTGAAGCCAGCGGCCATCCGCAAGCCGGGCCTCGTAGACACGGCCCCCGGCGAGCGGCCGGGCGCTTTCGGCCTGTTCGGCGATGGATTGCGAACGCGCCATGGCCTGCCGGTAGGGCGTGCCGGGCAGGGTGCATTCGGCGGCCAGGTTATGCAGGGCCTGGAATTTGGCGTTGCACAGCACGAGGCGGTTCTGCGCGTCCCACAGCACGAAGGCTTCGGAAATGGTCTCCACCGCGTCCCTGAGCCGCAGGTCGGCGGCGGCGCTGCGCTCCGCGAGGCGCACCTGTTCGGAAATGTCGACGGCGATGCCGACCAGATGCGGCGCGCGCTCGCGCCCCTCGTAAATGACCTCGGCCCGCGCCCTGATCCAGACCCAGGCGCCGAGCGCGTCGCGGATGCGGAAAGCGTGGTCGATCGAGCTGATTTTTTGCGCCGTCAACAATTCGGCGATTTCCGCGAGGTCGCCGTCGTCGGGATGGATGAGGGCTTTGAGGTCGCCGAAGGAGAGGGAGTCGCTGCTGGGCGGCATGGCGAGCATGTCATACATCGAATCCGACCAGTAAATGCGGCCGGAGGCGAGATCCCAGTCCCAAAGCCCGCAGCGGCCGCGATTGAGCGCCGCCTCGATGCGATTGCGGATGCGGGCGCGGTCGGAGACGGCGTCGAGCGTGCGACTGGCCTGGGCGAAATAAGCGAAGGCGACGAAGCCCATCACACCCGCCGTCAGCAGCAGCAGCACGCCGGAACGCCAGGCGGCGGCGCGCCACTCGGCCAAGGCGCTGTCCATGGGCTGGATAATGGCGATCTGGCCGAAGGGCGGCTCCAGATTGCGCACCGCCACCAGGGCGTCGACGCCATCCGGCAACTGCAGGCGCATCGGCCCGGCCTTGTCGGCGAAAATGGTCAGGGGCTGCGCGGCGCCGAGTCGCGCCGACAGCGAACCCGCCGGCAAAGGCGAGGGCGGCAAGGAGGCGACGATCTCGCCGTCGGCATCGGTGAGCAGAAGGCTGCGACCGCGTGCTAAAACCCGGCCCTGGGCGGCGTCGAGGATCATGGCGGCGGGCGCGCCGGGCGCTGCGCGGCGCATCGCAGCGTTGATATCCTCGACAGCCAGCCTGCCGATGATGTCGAGTTCGGTCAGCGCATCCGGCGCGACCTGGGAATAGCTCTGCATGGCGATCTGTCCGGCGACGCCGAACAGGGTCAAGAGAAACAGAATGACCATGACCGGAACGGCCCGGCGCAGCACCGGCTCCAGATTTCCGGTCGGATTTTCAGGTTGGGGCGGCGCGCTGGCGCGCCCTTTCCCGTCGGGCGGAGTGGTTCCGGGATAGGTTTTGCGCGAAGGCTCGGGAAAAGGGAGGTCGGTGGCGGGAAAGAGGGGGGTCACGGTGGCGCCGGGGCCTTCCGGCGAGGGGTCGGCCGATTGCTGGGACGCGGGCGTTGTCTTCATCCTGTCGGTCGCGTTCGATGCTTCAAGGCGTGAGGCCGCATCGGCGACGTTTGCACGCGCCATGAAACGCTCCCAATAGTGTGAAATCCGGCGAACCGAGGCTACTCGCGACGCCCTCGAATCACTTTCAGTTGAATCCGGGAGCGGCTTTTTGTCCAGACTAAATTTTAGTTAACAAAAAAGTTTTCGAGCAAAATTCTTTGATTGGACTTTGCGAGGAAAGCCGGCGCGGACGCAAGTTTATTGCATCGGCAAAGCGGCGCGTTTGTTGGAAAACGCCGCCAAAATCGCAGGAACCACGGGCCGCGAAGAGCAAGACGGGCGTCGGCGGAAGCTTGCGCCAAGCTTGCTGCGCCGATCGGGCGCCCCGATCCGTGTGCGCGGATCGGGACTCTTTTGTCAGGCCAAGGCGCGGAAAACGATGTCGCGCGCGTCGGGCGACAGTTTCTCCTGCGCCGCGATCCGCTCCAGCGCCGCGCGCGCCAGCCCGCGCCGGCCCTGCTCCAGATTGCGCCAGGATCGGAAGGACGACAGCATGCGGGAGGCGACCTGCGGATTGGCCTTGTCCAGCTTGAGGACCATGTCGGCGACAAAATTATAGCCGGCGCCATCGGCGGCGTTGAAGCTGACCGGATTGGCGTTGGCGAAGGCGCCGATCAGCGCATAGACGCGATTGGGCGTCGAAAAGCTGAAGGCGTGGCTTTTGGTCAGGCGGCGAACCCGCTCCAGCGTCTCGGCCTCCGGGATCGTCGCTTGCAGCGAGAACCATTTGTCCACGACCAGCGCGTCGGTGGCATGGGCGCGAAAGAAGGAGTCCAGCGCGCGTTCGCGTTGCGGCGCGGAGAGTTGGGCCAGCGTCGCCAGCGCCGCCATCTGGTCGGTCATGTTATTGGCGGCCTGGAATTGCCGCATGGCGATCTCGGCCCCGGTCTGGGAGTCGCCCGCCGCCAGCAGGTCGAGGCAGGCGTTTCGCAGGGCGCGGCGCCCGGCGTGGACGGCGTCGGGCGAATAGGTATCGTTCGACTCCAGCCGGTCATAGGCGGCCAGCAGCGGCTCCGCCAGCAGCTTGCCGATATCGCTGCGCAGCGCCTTGCGCGCCTGGAAGATCGCGTCGTGGTCGACGTCGGAGCCGATGTCGCGGGCGATGTCGTTGATGTTCGGCAGCGTGACCATTTGCGCGGCGAAGGCGGGATCGACGCTGCGGTCTTCAATGATGGCGCCGATCGCCTTGGCCAGGGGCGTCGAGAATTCGGGCATTTCGCCGTCGCGGATCAACCGGGTCGAGCGGATCAGCAGACGCGTCGCGAAAGTCTGCGCCGCCTGCCAGCGGTTGAACGGATCGCTGTCATGGGCCGCCAGCACCAGCAGATCGTCCTCGTCGAGATCGCTGTCGAGGATGATCGGCGCTGTGAAGCGGCGGAACAGCGAGGGAACCGGCTTGCTGGGCACATCCTTGAAGACGATGCGGCGGTGCGTCCCGGCCAGCTCGAAAATGGCGAATTTTTCTTCGCGCGCGCTGGCGGGCTTGTCCTGCACCAGCGGGATTTCGGCGCCGTCGCGGGAAATCAGTCCGATGCGGATCGGCATGACCAGCGGCTTTTTCACGGGCTGGCCGGGGGTGGGCGGCGTTTCCTGCGACAGGTCGAGCGTGTAGGTTTTTGCGCTCTCGTCGTAGCTTCCCCGGGCGGTGACTTTCGGGGTGCCGGCCTGCGCATACCACAGGGCGAAATGCGTCAGGTCGCGGCCGGAGCTTTCCGCGAAACAGGATAAAAAATCCTCGATGGTCGCGGCCTTGCCGTCGAAACGATTGAAATAAAGCTCCATGCCGGCGTGATAGTTGTCGTGCCCGATCAGCGTGCGCAGCATGCGGATGATTTCCGCGCCTTTCTCGTAGACGGTGGCCGTGTAGAAATTGTTGATCTCCTGATAGGTCTCCGGGCGCACATTATGCGCCAGCGGCCCGGCGTCCTCGGGAAACTGCGCCGCGCGCAAGGCGCGCACATTGGCGATGCGCCCGACCGCCCGCGAACGCTGGTCGGCGGAAAACTCCTGGTCGCGATAGACCGTCAGGCCTTCCTTGAGGCAGAGCTGGAACCAGTCGCGGCAGGTGATGCGATTGCCGGTCCAGTTGTGGAAATATTCATGCGCGACGACGCCCTCGACATTGGCGAAATCGGCGTCGGTCGCGGTTTCCGAACGGGCCAGAATATATTTGTCGTTAAAGATATTGAGGCCCTTGTTCTCCATCGCGCCCATGTTGAAGTCGGACACGGCGACGATGTTGAAAACATCGAGGTCATATTCGCGACCATAGACGAACTCATCCCAGCGCATGGCGTGGATCAGCGATTCCATCGCGTAATGAGCGCGGTGCATCTTGTTCTTCTCGACATAAATGCCCAGCGCGACCTTGCGCCCCGAGAAGGTGGTGAATTCGTCCTGCAGCGAGTCGAGATCGCCGCCGACCACCGCGAAGAGATAGCAGGGTTTGGGGAAGGGATCGCTCCACACCGCGAAATGCCGGCCGTTCGCCAGTTCGCCCGACGAGACCGGATTGCCGTTGCCGAGCAGAATTGGCGCTTCTTCCTTGTTCGCCTCGATGCGGGTGGTGAAGACGCTCAGGACGTCCGGACGGTCGAGGTAATAGGTGATGCGGCGGAAGCCCTGCGCCTCGCATTGGGTGCAATAAACCACGCCGGAACGATAAAGGCCCTCAAGCTTTGTATTAGCTGAGGGGTCGAGCAGGGTCTCGATTTCCAGCACGAAGGGCCGCGCCGGCGGCGTCGCAAGGATCAGCTTGTCCGGGCTCGCGACCTGGCCGAGATCGAGCGGCTCATTGTCGAGGGAGGCGCGGACAGGATGGAGGTCGTCGCCGTCGAGAACCAGCGGCGCGCCGGGCGCGCCGGCCGGATTGGGGCGCAGGCTCAGGCGCGAGACGACGCGCGTGGCGTTGGGGTCGAGGCTTATGTCGAGATCGACCGAGTCGATCAGGTAGTCCGGCGGGCGGTAATCGGCCAGGCGTACGGGCTGGGTGGCGGGGGCGGCTTCAAGCTCGGCGGACATAGCGACTCTTTCGAGTTACGGACGCGGGAAATCCGGCGCCCGGACAACAACCAAGCCGGCGTTTCAAACGCCGCCGGCCGATACGCTATTTAATTCGACGGCGCGCAAACCGCTATCCGCCGAAAGACAATTTCGACAATGCTTTCGCCGGCGCAAGCCGGAGCCTAGCATTGACCCATATCACGGCAGAACCCATATCATGCTGTGGCTTGACCGACACCACGCTTCCGCGAGACAAAATGAAGTCAAGCGGGACAAATCGACTTTGCGCGAGATTAAAAAAGACAAAACAGAGGCGGCTCATGCACAAGTTTCGCAAAATTTGCGTTTATTGCGGTTCCTCCGGCGGCGTCGATCCGGCCTTTGTCGCTTCGGCGCGGCGTTTCGGACGCATTCTCGCCGAAAACGACATAGGCCTCGTCTATGGCGGCGGCGATCTCGGCCTGATGGGGGCGGTCGCCCACGCCGTGCTGGAGGCTGGAGGACATGTCACCGGCATCATCCCGCATTTCCTGCAAAAGAAGGAACGCATGCTCGAAAGCGTGCAGGACCTGCTGATCGTCGAGGACATGCACGAGCGCAAGCGGCTGATGTTCGAGAGGGCCGACGCTTTCGTCGCTTTACCCGGAGGCATCGGCACGCTGGAGGAACTGGTCGAACAATTAACCTGGGTGCAGTTGCAGAGGCACGACAAGCCCGTGATGATCGCCAACGTCGGCGGCTTCTGGCGGCCGCTGCTCTTTCTGCTCGATCATATGCGTGATCAGGGGTTTATTCGGCCGCAGCTTGAGGCGCGCTATATGGTTTGCGACTCGGTCGACCAGATCCTGCCCCAAATAGAGGCCGCCTGGGGCAAGTCGCGGGCGCCGCAGCGCGAGTTGCGCCCGGAATTGTGAAGCAAAAGGCGCTTTGCCGCTCCTCTTAGCGCCTCAAGCTTCGCGCCAGTCACCCGGGCGAAGATGAGAGGCGGTTTAAAGGAGAGATCAAGTCAATGCCCGACGACATTTTGAATGCGATGCGCGGCCTGCGCGAAGACATGCGCCAGCGGCTGTTGCAGTCACCCGAATACCGGGCGCTGGAGGCGCTCGACGCCGTCATCGACGAAATCGGCGCCATATTGCAAAAAGCGCCTCCCGTTTCCGCTTCGGCGCCCGTCGCGTCCGAAATCCAGATCGCGCCGCTGCAAGAAGCGCGGCTGCAAGAGACGCGGCTGCAAGAGGCGGGACAAAGCGCAGCCGCGCCGCCTCCGTCCGCGCCGGCCGCCCTCAGGACCCCGCAAACGCCCGCCGCGCGCCATCAAGCCATCGCCGATGCTTTCGCCGAGACGCTCGCCGCCAAACTGGACCCGCGCAACGGCGCTCGCGCGGCCACGGCCTATCAACTTGGCCGACACACGCATTTCGAGTGATCTCTTCAAAGTTTCCCGCGCAGGTTGATCTGAAATTAACTTGCTGCGACCATATTTGCGTCCATGACCGAGATCAGGACGCAAGCCTCCATGGAGCATATCATTCGTCGCCTCGAAGCGATTCATCGCGCATTGCGG
>Ga0302320_10014161_pt1 | contig 16531 bp, 12 predicted proteins | sample Bog_T0_3_FD_202130 | JGI IMG/M metagenome (GOLD analysis project Ga0302320, IMG submission 202130) | Peat permafrost microbial communities from Stordalen Mire near Abisko, Sweden - Bog_T0_3 | ecosystem: Environmental > Terrestrial > Soil > Wetlands > Peat | place: Sweden: Abisko, Stordalen Mire... | reverse complement strand
GGCTATCGCGGCGCGTACCTGGGCGGAGTGCACGAATTCAAATCGATCGAGAGAATTCTCGCCATGGAACGGTCGTTCGCGCCCGATGACTGGAAGCAGTTTGCCCGCGAAATCCAGTTCTCCCGGCCGGGCGAGTTCTTTTATTACCAGGCGAAACCCGAAACTGGCCTGGCCGACCCCGAGCGCGAGACGCCGCGGCCCCCAGCTTCCGGACGTCACGTGTCCATAGCCTACGCGATATCAAAACTGGCGCACGACAACATGTTCGAGGTGGGCAAGCCGTTGGCGAAGCTGGGCGCCCGTCTGTGCGCGCACGCGCGTGATCCGATGGAGGGGCCGGCGCCGATGCGCGCGCTGGAGACGCTCGGCAAATCAGTTCTTTACCACTGCAAAGATTGCGGGGACTGTTCGCTGCCCGACATTGCGTTTCTCTGTCCGGAATCGCAATGCGCCAAGAACCAGCGCAACGGTCCTTGCGGCGGCACGCGCGAGGGCCGTTGCGAAGTGGATGGGTTCGGAGATTGCATCTGGCTGCGTGCCTATGAGCGGTTAAAGCACGACGGCAGCGAAGAAGATATGCTCGCCCACGCTCCCGTCGTCCAGAATCAAGGGTTGCGCGGAACCTCGGCCTGGGCGAATCTTTGGCTCGGCCGTGACCACTCAACCCGGTACTCCGATGCTGCGCCAATGCACTCTGCGACCGCGTTGAGCAGGGCCGCCGCGCCGGAGCCTGAGCAAATCGCTGGCGCCTTGCCGGAAGCGAACGAAACTAAGGCCGCAAAATAGGTCAGATTTTGAGAAAGTTTGAGTTTGAAGTGGATATTTAGTTTGCGTCTCGACTAAAATTGGACAGTATTGATCCAAAAACCCCCCTCGAACCTTGGGAACGGTGGACTGAAATGGCTCGTAAACTTCACATCATTGGGGAGTTGATGAACAACTCCTATGCGCGTGCGCGCCGGGCTTTCACGGATCGCAATCCGGCCGGCTACCAGGAATTGGCGCGGCTACAGTCGCAGGCGGGCGCCGACTACCTGACACTGAACGTGGATGGAACGCAACGTATCCAGGTGCGCCGCCAGGAGATGCTCGACTTCCTGCCCGACGTCATTCCGGCCATTCAGGAAGTTACATCGACGCCCATCGCCTTTGACAACCCCTCGGTCGACTACCACCGTGTGGCGCTTGAACACTACGATCGCGCCAAAAGCGGCCCGCCGATTGTAAACTCGCTGGCGGCGTCGCGCGAGCGTCTCGACGAGATGGTCGAGCTGGTCAAGCACTATGACACGCTCGCCGTAGTGATGGCCTCCGAGACGTTCGCGCCCGGCGGTACAGCGCAGTGTCTGACCCCACAAGACTCCTACCGCGCCGCGAAGTATTTCGTCGAGTTGCTCGCACTCAAAGCTGGCCGCCGCAACGACCAGATCATCATCGACACAGGTCTTGCTCCGGTGGGCGCAGATACATACGGCCTCATCAATATCGGCCTTGACGCCATGCGGCTCATCTCTGCCGATCCCGATTTCAAGGGTGTACATCTCATTGTCGGCCTTTCAAACTTTGCCTGGGGAACTCCAAAAACAGTGAAGTACGAACTCGAAAAGGCATACCTGACGCTGGGTATGGAGGCTGGCCTCGACTTTGCGCTCGCCAATCCCGAGATGAACCCCGGCCCGCTGCCCAACGATCATCCTATGGTGGCCAAACTGCGCGAGGCGCTTGAACAGGGCCGGACCCAGAAGGGTGAGACACCGGAGGATTCGGGTTTCCGCCAGGCCGAGGCCATCATGAATATCTGCCGCGAGCCCCAGGCCGTCGACTTCTGAGATGACATGCACCGACCAGATTCCCGCTGCAACAGCGGGCCGCCGCGTATGGCTGCGCATTGGCACATTCCTCGACGGATCAGGCACCGCGCCGTTGCGCGATGCGCACGTTATCTACAACGAGACTGGGATACTCTACGCGGGCACTGCGACCCCGCCGGCGGAACTGGTGAAGAACGGTCACACGGCAACTGCGCCTGACGCCGAACTGCCCGACTACACTCTGCTCCCCGGACTCATCGACGCGCACACGCACATTTTTCTTGAGGGTGGCGAGCTCGATCTCGACAAACGCGCAGCCTTTTTGAAGCAGTCGCCCGAAGAGCTGCTTGCCTCAGCCAGGGCGCGCCTGGAAAAAATCGTGCGCCTCGGCGTAACAGCCATGCGCGACTGTGGCGATAAGGATGGCGTGGGCCTGGCGCTAAGCCGGCTTTGCTCCTCGCCCGATCGGCCGCTCATGCCCTACATCGATAGCCCCGGCGCGGCGATCCATCACCGCGGGCGCTACGGCAGCTTTATGGGCGAGCCGCTCGAAGATTTTCCGACAGCCGCAGAATGCGTGGCAGCGCGCGTCAAGGCCGGGGCCGATCGCATCAAGCTCATTCCCACCGGCATTATCAACTTCAAACAGGGAGCAGTCACAACTGCGCCGCAGATGACCACCGAAGAGATCGCTGCGATTGTGGCCGCAGCCAAGAGTCACAACCGGCAAACTATCGCGCACGGCTCCGGCGACGATGGCATTGAGCGGATTATTGAGGGCGGCGTCGATTCCATCGAACATGGCTTTTTCTTGCGCGACGATCAGTTGGCCAAAATGCGCGACCGACACATTGCGTGGGCGCCTACGTTTTCGCCCGTGCAAAAGCAAGTGATCCATGCGGATCGCCTGGGCTGGGACACTCAGGTGGTCGCGAACCTCAGGAAGATTCTGGACCAGCACGCGGCGAGTCTGGTGAAAGCCCACGACATGGGCGTCACGATCGTTGCCGCCAGCGACGCCGGTTCCTGCGGGGTGGCTCACGGGCTCGGATTACTCGAAGAGCTTGAATTGATGGAACAGGCAGGCCTCTCACCCTCTGCGATCATTTACGCGGCAACCGGGGCAAGCGCCGGGCGGCTGGCATTCAAAGAAAAGTTCGGCGAAATCAAGCCGGGCTACCTGAGCCGCTTTATTCTCACCCGCTATTCGCCGCTCGAAACCGTCGCCAATCTTCGCAAGCAAAAAGTCGTCGTCTTCGATGGCCAGATCTTCGCGACAGGTGAATCGCCCGACGTCAGCGGGCTGTGAGAGAGTCCGCCGTCTGCGGAACTTAGAGCTCGATAAACATCGCGCCGTCTTCCGCGGTGAGCCCAATGCCCGCAGCCGTCGCCGCCTCACGCAGCGCAGCGTCCAGCATCACGACGGGATCGTAGCTTACGTCGAGACGCCGCATCACGCCGTCACCCTTCTTGCCGCCCGCCGTCAGAGTGATCTTTAACCCGCGCCGTTTGCATCGCACCGCGGTTCCATCCTCGAGCTTCGTGTTCATCGGTTTAATGTAAGCATCCACATAGTGCACGCCGATGCCCGACTTGTCGGCGGTGTGCTCGGGAAGTTTTTCTTTCGCGGCTGGGTTCAGATCGCAGAGTTTCGATTTCATGCTTGGCTCCGTGGGACCGGCAATTGTTTTGATCTCAAGTATTCGTCCATGGTTTTCCTGAAGGCGCGGATGTGATCCGGCGAGCTTCCGCAGCAGGCGCCCACGACATTCGCGCCCGCTTCGAGCAGAGGCACAAGCCCCTTGACCATCTGCTCCGGCGTTTCATCGTAAATCACTTTCATATTCTCAAGCCGCGGCTTTCCGGCATTCGGCTGCACCATCACCGGCAGGTCGGTTGCGCTCTTGTACCGGATCACGGCGTCGCGCGCGCGCTCCATCTCCATGCCTGTTCCGCAGTTCAGTGCAACTACATGCGCGCCGTGCTCTTCCATGAACTCCGCGGCACGCTCGGGATCGATGCCCATCATGGTGCGAAAGGTCGAGCCGTCGAGCGTCACATCGTAGGCAAGCGATCCAATAATGCAAGGCGCGCCGGCCTTTTGCGCCGCTTCAATAGCGATCTGGAGCTCTTCGAGCCCCGTCTGCGTTTCCACGATAATGGCGTCGGCGCCGGCATCGACCAGCGCAGCGGCCTGCTCTTCGAACGCGCTGCGCACATAGTCCTCAGTAAATTCGCCGAAAGGCTTCATCAAACCGCCAAACGGGCCGATGTCGCCGAGCACATAGCCACCGCGCTCGCCAAATGCTTCGCGCGCAATGGCCACGCCTGCCTTGTTGATCCCGGCCACGTTATCCTTCTGGCCGTGCCGGTTGAGCATGATGCGCGAACCACCAAATGTATTGGTGATGAGGCACTCCGAGCCGGCCTCCACGTACCGGCGCTGGATTTCGAGCACCCGCTCCGGATGGTTCAGATTCCACGCTTCGCCGCAGTTACCCTGCTCTAAACCTGCCAGCATCAGCTGCGTTCCCATGGCGCCATCGCCCAGGAGGGGTCGCTCCAGCATCGCTTCCTGAAAGAGCTTCTTCATCGTTCTTCGGCTTCCTCAGCCAACTCCCTTTGTACCAGAGCATAGTGGATGGTTTCGAGCACGATGCCCCATTTGTGATCGCGGCTTGAGACCTCGCAATAACACCCCGCCCCAGTTGGCATACGCTTCCATCCAAGAACGGCGTTCAGCCGTTCCCCCTTGAGCGGCTTCTCCCGCTCAATCGCAGCCATCAGCGCATTGGCGTCTTCGACAAAGCGGCACATATACGTGTAGCCATCGTCGCCCGCAGCCGGCAAGCACTCCTGCTCGCGAATCGGATACCCTTCGGCGCGCGATCCCAGCTTGACGCGGTAATGAAACGTAAGCGGACGGCCCATGTTTGTGCACGTGGTTCCATCGTAGCGGAAGACCGCGTCCACAGAGCCGTCCGGCTCCATGCGCAAGGTGAGCCGCTCCTCCGCCCAACGTTCGAGGGCTTTCTTGTTGGTTTGATACCGCGCATTGCGATCCATCCCAGGCACCCGCGTCTGCATTTGTTCGCCCGCGGTCCGCGGGGCCTTTTTGTACGGCGAGCGCCGGTACTGGCACGGACCGAATGAGCATCGCTCGCAGGGAACAAGGGTTGTGAGTATTTGCAGACGATCCGTGTGCCGCGTGAGCCCGAACGCCGCCAACTGCGTCTTTTTGGGCCGCAGCATGCCAGAGTCGAATGCTTCCACGGACGAAGGAAATGGTTCCGATCGCGTTCTCTTGAGCAACTCAAGCAATCGCGTCTGCTCCGAAACATCCCACTCGGGATACCCAGGGCTGTCGTGGGGCAAGACCGCCATCTTCCGCTGCTCCGCCCAGTCGCAGAGCCGCGCTCCGGCCAGCGTCGTCAGATGTTCCACGACGGCGGACGCGTAGACCTCAAGAAAGAAGTACTCGTCGGGTTTCTCCTCGGTCCAACGCCGGCGCGCTTCTTCCTCGGCCTCGGGACCTGCGCCCACCGCGACGAGAATCACGCTATGGGCATCGGCATCCTTGAGCGTGTTGCTGAGACGCTGGCTTGTGAACTGCACTCCGTCGGTGATTATCGAGTTGCCGGCGATCTCAAATTGCTCAGCCTGCCGTGCGTACATCCAAGGCCTGCCATGACTCGCGTACCAATCCCGCGCCCAGTCGGCCAACTCCCGGGAGCGTCCTTCCAGCTTCCAGCCTCGCGGAAAGCCGAGCAGCCGCACATACTCCTCTTCCTGCACATTCAGCTCGGAAAGCGTGCAAGCCAACTCGATGCTGTCGCTCATGGTAGGCATGGCATCGGCTCCACGGGCTTGAACTGGCAGCCCTCCACAAAGAAATTGAAAAAATTGGGATGCGTTTCAAGGCGGCAGTGCTGCACCTGCTTTACCAACTCCTCGAGTTCCTGCCGCTTGGCTTTCGAGAGCAGGGCAATCGTCGCTCCCTCGATTGCGGTGTTGCCGGCTTGCACAATCTTCGCCGTCGGCAGATTCGGCACCAGCCCGATGCGCTTGGCTGACTCCGGCCCGATGTGCCGTCCGAACCCTCCTGCCAGATAAAAGATGTCAATATCGTCAAAGTCGATCCCGTACGCGCTGAAGATCACGTGCAATCCGGCAGCATTCGCCCCTTTGGCCTGGGCCAGTTCGTTCACGTCGCTCTCCAGCAGATAGACTTCTTTGTCCGCGTCCCGATAGAGATCGATTCGAGCGAGGCCATCTTCGAAGCGCCCGTATTCATTCATTCGGCCCGTGCGCAAGAACTCGCTGAGTGCGTCCACCAACCCGGAACCGCAAATTCCCTCCGGCTTTCCGTTGCCGATTACGCCAAGTTCAAAGCTGCCCCCGGCGCCAATCTCTACTGTTTCAATTGCTCCATCCAAAGCCGGCATACCGCACGCAATCGCTCCGCCCTCGAAGGCCGGCCCGGCGGGGCAGGAGGCCGCAAGGATACGATGCCTGTTCCCCAGGATCAGCTCGGTGTTGGTTCCGATATCCATGATCGCGACGAGCCGCTCCTGATGGGCCATATCGACCGCAAGCATTCCCGCCGCGGCGTCCGCGCCCACGTGCCCGCTGATGATCGGCGCACCATACACGCGTGCCCGAGGATGGATCGGCAGAAGGCTGTGCTGTCCGGTCTGCGTCAGGCTCGTGGTCACGCGCGAGCCCGCGGCCATCTCGATTTCAGTGATGGACTGGTACGGACTTTGACCGATGGAGTACACGCTCTGCCAGAAAAACAGGTCGCGCATGGTGGAGTTACCCACCACTACCATCTCGTAGATGCTCTTCGGGTCGACAGGAAATTTTTCGATCGCATGGCTCAAATATCCGGCCAACGTGCGCATCAGCAGCCGTCCCGGGTGCTCGGTGTCATACGAGATGCGCGACATCACCTCGGACCCGCCAAAGCGCTGGGGATTTTCGAACGAAGTGTCCGCAACCAGCTCGCCGGTTTCGAGATCCATCAGCCGCAACACGACCGTGGTGGTGCCCAAGTCCATGGCAATACCGTGAATGGGCCCGGTCGAGCGGTCAACCTCGACGCCATCGATCAGGATGCGGTCTCCTTCCCGGGTTACCGCGGGGTCGAGCTGAACCTGCCCTTCGATTGCCGGCAAGCCCAGCGCGTGCCGCTCAATCCGCATCTGCCCGCGGCGCATTGTATGGCAACGCACATGCCCGCTCGGGCCCGTCACAAACGTCTGGCAGGAGAGACGAAAATTGCCTTTCAGATGTTGTTCCGGATCGGTCCGCGCCGAGAGAAGGTCCATTCCTTCGACGACTTCGACCATGCACTCTTTGCACTTACCCTGCTTGCGGCAGGAGGTGGGCACGTCGATCTCGAGCGCATCAGCCTGCTCGAAGAGCGACCGCCCGTTCGCCGTCTCAGTTGATTGTCCGTTGATAGTGAGCGTGACGGTCATTGCGAAAGAGTTCCTACCATTTCTTCGCTTCGAGTTCGGTCTTCAATGCCTCCGCCACCTCGTCCGCCGAACCTTCGCGCTCCGCTTCTTCGCTCCAATGCCACGCATCAAGAAAGGCGTCGGTCTCTGTCAACCCTTCCTTCATCGCCTGCGCATCCACGAGCGCCATAACGCGGTCGTCCAGCATTGCCGTCACGGTGTCGGACTCATCCTCGACCCTGATCTGCGTAGGAATCTCTTTCCAATAAAGAATCTTGTACGTGGCCACGGATTGCCCCTGTCGATTTACGTCTGCGCCGTCAGCCGCAAAAACAGATCCACCGCGGCCGAAGCATTCGCTCCATATCCGTCGGCGCCGATTTCATCGGCAAACATCTGGCTGATCGGAGCGCCGCCCACCGCCATCTTGATCTGGGTGAGGCCGGCGGCGTCAAAGCCATCAATCACCGTCTTCATATACATCATCGTAGTTGTCAGCAGCGCGCTCATGCCGACGATATTCGGCTTGCATTTCTCTGCCGCCGCCATGAATTTCTCTACGCTCTGGTCCACGCCGATGTCGTGCACCTCAAAGCCCGCGCCTTCCGCCATCATGCCTACGAGGTTCTTGCCAATGTCGTGCAGGTCGCCGCGCACCGTGCCCATCAGCAAAACGCCCTTCGGTTTGGTGCCGCCGTCCTTCGACGTCAATAACGGCTTCAACACTGCCATGCCGGCCTTCATCGCCCTGGCTGCAATCAGAACTTCTGGAACATAGAGAACATTGTGCTTGAAGTCCTCGCCGACCACGCTCATACCCGCGATGAGTCCTTCGGTCAGAACCTCTTGCGCAGAGCGCCCTTCGGCGAGCGCTTCTTTCGTCAGGCGCTCCACCTCGGCGGCGTTGCCTTCGTACAGAAACTGATTCATCTGGGCGTAATCGGGCATTTTCCTTGTCCTTAACCAATGCTCATCGCTGCCGAGCGTTTCGAGTTGAACTCCTCAAGGGCTTCCAGCATGGCCAGGATGTTTTCGCGAGGCATGCCAGGACTGGTGCCTCCGCCTACCGACAGGATGATACCCTCGCCGCCGGAACCTTCCAACACTTCCAGCGTCTCGTCCTTCACTTCTTCCGGCGTGCCGCGCACCGCAATCTCCAGCGGATTCACGTTTCCCATCAGGCACATGCGGTCGCCGATGCGCCGCTTCACTTCAGTAATATGTCGCTGCTTGCCCCAGTTCAACACGTTGAATCCGGTGTCGGGCAGGTGGTCCAGGCACGCATCCACTTCGGCGTCGTTGTGATAAAGCTTGACCCAATCTTTGGGGAAAGCATCGCAAATGCGCTTCAAATAGGGATGCGCGAACTCCAGGTAATGCTCCTCGTTGACGAATCCCACAATGTCGTCGAGGATAAAGATGCCCTCGACCGTATCGCCCATCACCTTCTGCTGTGCCTTCAGCCAGTCGATAATCACCCGCGTGCACAGATCGATAAGCTTGTGCGCGCCTTCCGGATTCTCCACCAGGTCGATCATGAATTCGGTCGTGCCGCGCACGAATCCCGCCGTACACAACGGCCCGCGCGAGGTCACCATCGGCAGGATGTAACCGGCATCGAGAATCCTCTGCCGCGACATCTTGATGCGGTGCAGCGTTAGTCCTGCGAAACCGTCAGCTTCCACTTCGTACTCGGGAAATCTGTCGATGTCCTCGAGGTGATAGAGCGTTTGGTATTCGCTCGGAGTATTGTCCTGCCAGAATTTGATCTTCGCGCCCAGGATCGATGGCTCGGCCGCCATCCCGTACTCCGTCCACCAGGACGGAACGAAGATGACATCCGGGAACTCCCGCATGATCTTCAGATTGGATTGAAACCAAAGCTCCGGATCGAGGAAGTAGTCCAGGTGTTCGATCCCCAGGTAGCCCGGAATCCAGGGGCTATCGATAATCAACGCCATGGGGATCTTGTCCATTTTTTCGCGGCGGACCGCACGCTTGAATGTTTCCCACTGTTCTGGCAGCATCAATATCTCCTGGCCGATAATACGGGCTATCTAGCCCCCATTAGTCCGGCTGTCGAATTAAATCACAAATCGCCTTTAAGGCTCGAATTCTTCAACTGCTAAATTTTTTGTGGCTCCGACGTTCAGGCTCTTGAGCTGAGGCTCGCGAAGGGGAGTAGCCTGCGGATTTGGTTTGACTTAGCAATAATAGAGCAACCCCGCTTGGTGGAACAATATTAAAGCAGCCTGTTTTGTCCCAATGAGAGAATTGGGGGGATGAAACGGTGAATGCGCCACGGTCCTCCGCCAAACATCCATATGTAGGACTGTGCGTGTCATTCGCTGGAACTTAATCCGGACAGAACTCGCCGGCTTTTCAAGGAGATAGGCCGGACCCTTCACAGCCGTAAACTGCACAATTCAAATAGTCTTCACTGCTAAGAGGCGGCGGCAAAACCAGCAGATGGAGATTGGGCGCAGAAATTCCATGCAGTTCCAGATGCGGCTGTTGCAGCAGGCGCGAACCAAGAAGGGCTGCATGCGGGATGGCCGCAGGGCGCTTCAATCCAACACGCACGTCGCCGACGGGAAATAGTTCCGAGAGCAATTTCCGATCTGCCCTGCCGGAAAGCTAGTGATTGCTGCGCTGGTCCGATTCTGCCTGGCGTTTGATCTGGTTGCCGAGATTTTCAAGAAAACGATTGATGAGCGCCACGCTGCGGCGCAGTTCCTTGCGCCGGAAGTCTCTGAGCAGTGCGAACATTCCGGGCGGCTCGATAACAGGTTTCTTGTAGCTGCCCAATGTCTCGCTCACTGCCGCCACAATATCTTCGAGAATCTCCGGATTGATGCTGGCCAGCATCTTGCCCAGCAGAATGGCGTTGCGCGTGGCGCGGACCGCCTCTGCTGAACGCGCCGCGTCCACTGCGGTTTCCAGAATCTGGTTGCCCGCGGCGAGCGCGCCGGTCAGCACGCGCAGTGTTCCTGTCTCGTGCAACTGCTGTAGCAGTTCGTAGCTCTCAAGCAGCGCCTCGGCGTGCTCAGCGGGCGCCGCTTCCAGCCGCTTGCGCAGGGTCTCGCGTGGATCGTAGGGCGGTACTTCAAATGCAATCGGTTGCGCCATGGTTAGCTCTCCTCGCCGGCTGCGGCAGGCGCCGTGCTCTTGATCTGGATGAGATGCTGGCCCGGTTCATGGTAGTCCGCGCGCGCCCACTTGCGCTCGACCTCGACGCCCCTTTGCGGCGTTGGCGCGCCGTGACGCCAGTTGCTCGGCGGCAGCGGATCTGGACCGGCCGGGCTGAGGACGGTCATACGCACTGAAGTTTCCTTGTAGGCAGGCGTGTGGGTTGCTTCATCGGTGTAGCTGCTGGTCAGGCGATTCACCGGCTCTGCGACGGAGTTCATGGGCATGTACAGCTCATTGCCGCTGACGCGCGTAGTAACTACTGCCGGCACGGTCACTTTGCCATAGCGCGAATCGAGTTCCACCATCGCGCCGGTGCGGATGCCGCGCTCCTTCGCAAGTTCCGGCGATACCTCGACAAATGTCGATGGCGTCTTTTCGCGAATACCGGCCGTGCGGTAAGTCATGTTGCCTTCGTGGAAGTGCTCGAGAAGGCGCCCGTTGTTCAGGTGCAGATCGTACTCCGCGTTCGGCTGATCGCTCGGCTCGGTCCACGACACCGGGTAGAAGGTTGCCTTGCCATCGGGGAAATAGAATTCCTTCGTGTAGAGCAGGGGCTGGTCAGTCCCGTCGGCGGCCACCGGCCACTGCAGAGTCTTATAACCCTCCAGTCGCTCGTACGTAACGCCGGCCATCAGCGGCGTCACCGAAGCAACCTCCTCGTAAATCTCGGATGGATGCTCATACGCCCAGTGCGCGCCCAGACGATTGGCGACGTCTATGAGAATCTCCCAGTCCGGCCGGCTGTCACCCAATGGTTCCATCGCGCGATACAACCGCTGAATGCGCCGTTCTGTGCTGGTGAAGGTGCCTTCCTTTTCCAGGCTTGGGCTGGCCGGCAGAATCACGTCAGCGAAGCGGCAACTTTGCGAGAAGAAAATCTCTTGCATAACGAAGAAGTCGAGCTTCTCGAGCGCTGCTGCCACATAGTTCGCATTGGAGTCGACCAAACTGATCTCTTCGCCGAACATATACATGGATTTCAACCGCCCGTCGTAGATAGCGTCGATCATCATGTGGTTGTCGAGGCCCGGTTTGGGCGGCAGTGCCACACCCCAAGACTTTTCGAAGCGGGCGCGAATCTCAGGATCATCTACCTTCTGATAGCCGGGAAAGTAGTTGGGCATGGCGCCGTGATCGCTCGCGCCCTGCACGTTGTTATGGCCGCGCAGCGGGTACGCGCCCGTGCCCGGCCGCATGTAGTTGCCGGTGGCGAGCAGCAGGTTCGAAATCGCCGTCGATGTGTCGGAGCCCATCACGTGCTGCGTCACGCCCATCGCCCAGCAAATGCACACGCTCTCCGCCTCGGCCACCATGCGCGCCACTTTTTCGATCGTCTCGGCCGACAACCCAGTACGCTCGCTTGCCATCGCGAGCGTAAAAGGCTCCAGGCTCTTGCGGTATTCCTCCGCGCCCTTGACCCACTTGGCGATAAAGTCTGCTTTGGCCAGGTCATGATCGAAGATGTACTTGGTCACCGCCGAAAGCCAGACGAGATCCGTGCCCGGGCGGGCGTGCAGGTGAATGTCGGCGCGGCGCGCCATCTCGTTTTCGCGAAGATCGGATACGATGAGCTTTTGTCCGCGCAGCTTGTGCGCGCGCTTGATGCGCGTGGCCAGCACCGGATGGCTCTCAGCCGTGTTGCTGCCGATGATGATCACCAACTCCGCTTGCTCGATGTCGCTGATGGATCCGGAATCGCCGCCATAGCCGACAGTGCGAAATAGGCCAGTGGTGGCCGGGGCCTGGCAATACCTCGAACAGTTGTCCATGTTGTTGGTGCCAATGACCGCCCGCGCCAGTTTCTGCATCAGGTAGCTCTCTTCGTTAGTGCACTTCGACGAAGAGATGAAAGCCAGTGCGTCCGGCCCGTGCTCCGTCTTGATCTCGCCGAAGCGCCGCGCCACCAGGTCCATCGCCTCATCCCAGCCGGCCTCGCGAAAGCCCTCGCCTTCGCGGATCAGCGGCTTGGTCAGCCGGTCGGGACTGTTCACGAAGTCCCAGCCGAACTTGCCCTTGATGCATGTGGAAACGCCATTCGCCGCGCCGTCGGCCGGTTCCACCTTCAGAATGTGGCGATCTTTTGTCCAGATGTCGAAGCTGCAGCCCACACCGCAATAGGTGCAAACTGTCTTGGTGCGCTTGATGCGGGACTTGCGCATCTCAGATTCCATCTCCGAAAATTTCATGATCCCGCCGTAGCCCACCTCAGGCTCCACGTCCTTCACAATGTCGATCATTCCATCCAGGGTCTTACGCGGAAGGGCAGTAAAGTAGCCCGCTTCGCCCAACATTGACTTTTCCATCAGCGCATTGCACGGGCATACCGTAACGCAATGCCCGCACGAAACACAGCTCGACTCGTTGATGGGAGCGCCGCCATCCCAGAGCACGCGTGGATGTGGGTCCTCCCAATTGATGCTGAGCGTTTCGTTGACTTGGAGATTTTGGCACGCCTCCACGCAACGCCCGCACAGAATGCATTGCTGCGGATCGTAGCGATAGAACGGATTGCTCACGTCCACTTCGTAGGGCTTGGGCTTGTAGGGGATCTCCTGGTGCTCGATGCCAAGGAGTTTCGTTGTGTTGTGCACTGTGCAGTTGCCGTTGCTGTTGTCGCAGACCGTGCAGTAGAGCACGTGGTTGCTCAAAATCCGATCGAAGGCCTCGCGTTGCGCCGCAAATGCTCGCGGCGACTGTGTCTGCACGCGCATGCCGTCCGCAGCAGGCGTTGCGCAAGCGCGCACCAGCTTGCCATCGGCTTCTACCATGCAGGTATCGCAGGTTTGAATGGGGCCAAGTTGCGCGTGATAACAGACCTGGGAGAGCTGGATGCCGCTGCGATTCATCAGGTCGACAAGACGCTCACCCGCGGCGAACTCCAGGGGAATGCCATTCACCGTCACTGCCATGCTCAATCACGACCTCCCGTGACCGACTTGAGGATCAAGGCCTCTTCTATCTATTTTGCGCCGCGTTTTTGCTTTTGCAGCTGCGGTCGGGTAACCGCGGTGCGCCCGCATAAACAACAAAACGCTGCCCGCGCAAAAAGCCGATGAGCGTCATCCCCATCTCCCGGGCGACTTGCACCGCAAGGCTGGAGGGCGCGGAGATCGACGCCAACACAGGTACGCCGGCGGCCAGCGCCTTTTGTGCGATCTCGAAGCCGCCCCGCCCGCTCACCATCAGGATAGATTCCCCGAGCGGCAATTTGGCGGCGTGCATCGCCCAGCCAATCACTTTATCGACCGCATTGTGCCGTCCAATGTCTTCGCGGAGGACCAGGAGCGTTCCCTCAGCATCGAACAACGCCGCAGCGTGAAGGCCTCCGGTGCGCTCAAACACCGCCTGCTCGGTGCGAATGGCCTCGGGCAGGCCGCACAGCACCTCGGGCCGCACGCGAAAGTTTGGATTCGGAGCTCGCAGGCCGCGCCTGCGGATGGATTCGATCGACGCCTTGCCGCAAATGCCGCAGCTCGAGGCGGCAAAAAAGTTGCGTTGCAATTCCGCCGCCTCGAAGTTCCGCGTGCGCAGCTCCACTTCCACGGTGTTGGTCTTCAGGTGCGTCTCCACGCCTGCCCCACGCATGGAGGCGATCTCATCGGCGCTCTCGATAATGCCTTCGGTGAGCAGGAACCCGGCCGCCAGTTCCACATCGTGTCCCGGCGTGCGCATGGTCACTGTCAGGGGCGTGCCGTTCACGCGGATTTCCAACGGCTCCTCGACGGCCAGCATGTCCTCAACGGCACGCTCTGCGCCGTCATGCCACTCCGTCACCTGGGTCAGCACCACACTGCGCGCCGGTGGCCGCATCTCCCCTCCTCACCGGCATTGACCTTCGCCCAGCGAGCGGCCGATTGTCAATACCGACAGGCATCGATTGCTGTGCGCTTCTCCACTCGATGAGTATTGACGCCGAAGATCGCCGCCACCGAACCACTCGCGTTCTACGCAGCCATCAGGAACCGCAAGGAACTACAGCGCAAACAGCGAAATACCTTCGCTTATCGAACTGTGATCCCCAGGAAGGGAACAGCGCCGGCAATCCAGGAGGCTTGCACCAGAACAAGCAACAGAGCCAGCCAAGACCGGCCTTCGCCACTTCGGGAGCTTGCGGAGTGGTGGTGGTTTGGATCTTATTTGCGGCGGAGGAGCGGAGCCTGACCGTGGTCGCCCTAGAGCCAGTGTCCGAAGCGCTTAAAAGCAGTGAAGACACCTGAAACCATGTGGACAGTGTATTCACCGTCCGGCAGATCTGCAGGGGCCGTCAAAACACTGCAATTCGTATATTTAGACGCAAGTGCAACCGTTCCCCGCGTGTCAGATGCCAATTGACGGGCTATCACATCGCACTCGACTTGGCGGCCCATTCCTTTCAGGATCGCGCGCAACAATACAACTTGACCCATATAAACTTCTCTGTGCGCTTCCTGGTTACTTGTCAGGTTGAAATATGGCTTACCTAAGCCCAATGCCTGCGTATAAGATGCAGTCGAGCCCGAGAAATGATGCCCGAGTTCTTAACCTGTTAGCAATCTCCTTTGCAAATTACAGAACAAATGGGTTATCGCTCTGGGTATCCGCGGATGAAACGCTGCAGGAGTGCAAGCCGCCAACCAAGAGCAAGGCAACTAATTTTCGACCGCATGCATCTACACCTACGCCTTGCAATACGTGGGGATCGCTCATAACTTAGGGTGTTCAAACTCTCCCCGGACCCAAGTGGTGCGTTCCTCCTAGCTTCCCCTTCCAGGAGTACACAGGTATGGAATCCACTGTTCAGAAGCCCACCAACGGGAAAAATGCGCCGGAGCTTCCTGCAAACTCTCCATCGCTGGCTACCTCTATCGCTGTTTTGGAACCGCCGCCGGAGCAAGAGTGTCTGGCCGCGGTTCTGCAGAGCCTGGAAACCATGAAGAATGGCGACTTCAGCGTTCGCCTGCCCGTGACCTGGACGGGTTTGCCGGGAAAGATTGCCGACAACTTCAACGAGATCGTGATTGCCAACGAGCAGATGGCGTCCGAGTTGAGGCGCGTTGGCCAGGCCGTGGGCAAGGAGGGCAAGACGCGGGAGCGAATTCGCGTGGAGACGCGCCGCGGTGCCTGGGACGATATGGAGGTCTCGGTGAACACCCTGGTGGAAGACTTGCTGCGACCCACAACCGAAGTGACGCGCGCGATTGCCGCTGTGGCGCAGGGCAATTTGACGCAGACCGTGCGCTTGGATGTGGACGGACGGCCGCTTGAAGGCGAGTTTCTTCGCTCCGCGAACATTGTGAACACCATGATTCAGCAGTTGGGCGTGTTCACTGCGGAAGTGACCCGCGTGGCCCGCGAAGTGGGCACTGACGGAAAATTGGGCGGCCAGGCCTTGGTGCCCGGTGTGGCCGGAACATGGAAAGATCTGACGGATTCAGTGAACTCCATGGCCTCAAACTTGACCGGCCAGGTGAGAAACATCAATGAAGTGACGACGGCCGTGGCCAGCGGCGATCTTTCGCGCAAGATTACGGTGGACGTGCGCGGCGAAATTCTGCAGCTCAAGGAAGCCATCAACACGATGGTGGATCAGCTGCGATCGTTTGCGTCGGAGGTCACGCGCGTGGCGCGCGAAGTGGGAACGGACGGCAAGCTGGGCGGGCAGGCCGTGGTGCCGGGCGTGGCCGGCACGTGGAAGGACTTGACGGACTCGGTGAACTCAATGGCCTCGAACCTGACTGGCCAGGTGAGAAACATCGCCGAGGTGACCACGGCCGTGGCCCGCGGCGACTTGAGCCGCAAAATCACGGTCGACGTGAAGGGCGAGATTCTGGAGCTGAAAGACACCATCAACACCATGGTTGACCAGCTCAACGCGTTCGCCGGCGAGGTGACGCGCGTGGCACGCGAAGTGGGTACGGAAGGCAAGCTGGGCGGCCAGGCCAACGTGCCCGGCGTGGCAGGAACCTGGAAGGATCTTACCGACAACGTGAACTTTATGGCCGGTAACCTGACCGGCCAGGTGAGAAACATCGCGGAAGTGGCAACCGCCATTGCGAACGGCGATTTGAGTCGCAAGATCACTGTCGA
>Ga0302320_10014156_pt1 | contig 16534 bp, 13 predicted proteins | sample Bog_T0_3_FD_202130 | JGI IMG/M metagenome (GOLD analysis project Ga0302320, IMG submission 202130) | Peat permafrost microbial communities from Stordalen Mire near Abisko, Sweden - Bog_T0_3 | ecosystem: Environmental > Terrestrial > Soil > Wetlands > Peat | place: Sweden: Abisko, Stordalen Mire... | reverse complement strand
CTTTATTTTTAGTTAAAAAAACAAAAATATTTTAATATTTTAATATTTTACACATTTTTCAAAAAAATATTTTTTTTATTTGGTTTTTATAATTTCGATTCAGAAATAATTTTGATATTTGGTATTCCTATGAACGTTTTTTATTTCGCCTTCCTTTTGGCTTTTTTCTTGTATGGATTATTTTTCGAAAGGACCATTACAATTATTCAGGCAATCATTTTCGGATTTTATCTAATTGGACATTTCCTAACTCCAAACTCGAAATATTGCACAATTAGAAGAAAGGTGATGATTGCAATATTCAAAGGTCGCTATAAAATTTAAAAATTAACCTATTTCAATGATTTTATTTTATTAAAAAGAGCAAGAAGAAGGTAACATTTTGGCCAGATTTGAAGGGGATGTCACAAATCTTAACAAAATTCTGGAAGAATTCCCGTAAACAAGAAAAAAAAAGTATTCATAAAATTTTCGTTATTAGAAAAGAATCCAGACCAACACTCACCCATTTTGTGATTAGAGTCCTTGCTGAAATCTTTAGCTTGGCTCAAGGTACTTTTTTTAAAAAATTATACACTTCATTTTTAAAATACTAGATATGAATGGCAGAATTTGTTTTGGCAAGGTGAGAATCAATTTTTTTTCTTTATTAGCTCTTAAAATTTTGCACTTATTTAGTATATTCCATATAAAGATGTGAATATTGGCTGTTTAGTTGATGTAGATGGGGGAAAAGTACATTATTAAAAATTAAACAAAATAATGATGATCTTCAGGATCTTGCAAATGTTCTTTTGGAAAAAGCAGATAAAATGTATCTGGAAGACATCAGAGATGTAATTAAAGAAAAAGCCTCAAAAATTAAGAAAAAAGAAGATAAAGACCAGAATGAACGAAATGACTCTCTAAAGCTTCTCCCCTCCAGGTATGAATTTTCTTATCTACATATATTCAAATTTTCATACTTTTGTTCTAAAGTGTGATGCAAATCCTTTTCGACATTTTATTTTTTGTATCAACAACTTTGGGTATCGCAATACCACCGTTGAAAGTCATAAGATTTTCAATAATTAAAAAAAAAAATTTTTTTTTCGTTAGCTCAAAAAATTTCCATTTGGAGTTGGTTGTGTAACAAGCCTTGGAATGCTAGGAATTCGTGATGCATTTGTCCCAAACAATAGTATTTCTAAAAAGGAATCAAAAAATTAATTTTTATTTATTTAATAAAAGTGATCACCAGGAATGTCATCTTTGCTGCTGTGGGTGAAGTTCATGATAGTCCGAAAGTAGTTGATGATAAACTTGAAGTAAGACCTTGCGTTTTTATCAATTTTACTGTTGATCATCGTTTTCTTGATGGTGGAAGAACGAAAAATTTGAACAAAACTGTAAAATTTAATTACTTTAACAATAAATGACTCAAAAATTGTTAAAAAATTAGATATACGAAGCTTTTGACCATCCGGAGAAATATTTCAAATGCAAAGCTCAAAAAACTGAGAATTAAAAAAAATAACATATATTAACAAAAAATCTTTTTTGGAGAAAAAAACTTTTTCAAACATATAATGATTTAATTTTCAAGAAGTTTAAAATAAATTATAAATGATCAAAAATTTAGAGAATCAAATGAACCCAACGGGATATAATCCCAGTATTTGGAACTCTGATTTCCTGCCAAATGAATATCAGATTCCATCCTCACCGAACCCTCATAAATTCAATAATTTACCGAATTCATTTCAAGTCCATGCTCCTGATTTGATCATTCATAAATCAGAGAGGGAACCTCAAAAAAAATCCTTTACAGAAAACGAGGAAATTTTACCTGAATTCACTTTGCATGGACAACTAATCTCAATAATAAGAGCAAATGATGGAAAAGCTGATTTCAATTTTATTCTCGAAAAAATCAAGCAGATTTTCCCTCATTTGCGAAGAATAAATGGGCGTAAATATTCAGGGAATTTAATGAAAACTGTGAATGGAGGGTTGCACTCAACCGAAATTTTCAACTATAACTCTTTTAATAACTTGTGGGAATTGAAGGAGGATCTAGCCAAAAAATATGAAGAAAAAACAGTGCAGAAATTCAAGGTCTACCAGAAGAAGATTTCGAAAAAGCCTAGTTCCAACTATGCAATCAAAAAGAAACTCGAAAAACCAGATCACAAGACAAACGAAATGAAAAGACTTTATCAAGATTCCTCTAATGTGAAAAGCAACGAGGCTCCTTCAAATGAGTCATTTCATAATTTGAAGGATTTTGTGTCCGAAGGCATCCATCCAAATGAAAATAGCTTCAATCATGCTGAATTTGGGAATTATTTGATGAATGAAGGAAATGAGATCGCTGATTTTAAAATGGAAGAGGACATTCCTTTCGAGAAGATTAATCATAAAAATTCATTGAACTCCTTCCCAATATTAAGTCAATTCAATAATGTTGAAGAAAACAACAGCCCTACTAACATGAAAAATAATGAGAAGATTCAAATCATAAAAAAGAAAAAAAGACTTTATAAGAGATCTTATGAAAAATATAATGTCGCATTCAAGAGTTTGGAAAAAGTTGTTGAGTATATGTTGGAGAAAAATTATGCAAATCTTATCAAAAATCCTTTTACAAATTTAAATGGAAATGAATCACCAGAGGAAATCATTCAAAAAATTGGAACGGAAAATATCATTGGAGTTGTCAGATGCTTCGATTATTTTAAAGCCTTGATTATGGAAAATTTGGAGAAAAAAACAAACAAACTGAGAGACATAGTGGTCAAGGGTGATGCTAAAAAATCGAATTTTTTGGTGAATGTTGCTAAAGATGTGTCCGATATTAAGAACAAATTAAATAATATTTTTAACCATAAAAATTGAGTTTTATTTGATTTGTGTGAGGCTGAGGGTCAATGTATTTAATTGAATCTTAACATATTTAAATATTTCTTGCCATTTAGCTCATTAATTTGTAAAAATTTTGATTTATAATTTTTCTAGAAAATAAATTTATAATTTGAAATTAAAAACATAAACCCCCCAAAAAAATAAAAAATTTATTTTTTGAAATTTGTCATATTTATATTTCTTAGTGGATTTTTATTTATCTGCCATCTGCTTCACTTTATCATCAATTGATTTGAACTGCACATCGAAATTTATTGGATAAACAAATGGCCTCAAATCATATCTATTATCATCATTACTGTAGCTTTCGGCATGCACAGCCGGGGTTAAGACAGTCATTTTATGCCTATTAATAGCATAAAATCTAAAGAACCTTTTGACCTTCTCCCCAATTTCTTTCGCTGAAACATGTTTCCAAATTCCAAGTAAGCTATTAAACATAGAAAACGGTCCATTTCGATTAACCTTTCTCAAAGTTCCGAACTGACTAAGTTCAACATAGCTCATCCCCATATCTTCCTCATCAGATTGTGAAACATTCCCATTTTTTTCCAAAGGTCTGAGTTCGGCAGTAGGTGTTGCATTAATCACTGCATCAAGACTCTTCAAATTTCGATTTTTGATGCTCCAAAACAAAAATCTTTTCAAATCAATTTTTGATAGACTTCCTATTGGATTGATATCAGCTGAAGAACAGTCATATTTAGTCATATACCCTCTCAATCCTTCATCTAAATTTGCCGCCCCAAGCACTAAAATGAACCCAGCGTTCTTCTGTTGCACCGGAATCAATTGAGACATAAGATAAGCCAATACCATCCTTGCTCTAGCCTGGATATTCTGCAAAGCAAGATCCTCCTTCGGAGTTCCACCATGAGCGATGAATTTCGGCTCAAAACTAAACGTATTTTCAGCTAAATCCTTAAAAGCTTCGAAAATCTTCGAGATATTCACATCATAATGGTTGGCGCCGATTTCCTTGGACAGGTCTGCTGCTCGTTTCTTGGTTTCGGCTGAGGAGTTGTTCGAGCCCATGTAGCAAGTGAAGAAAATCTTGCCTACGATTTCTTGAATTGATTTCGGCATGAATTTCTCATCCTTGACAATTTTCCTCAAATCATTGAGAACGTTGGTGTCATTTTCTTTGGTGATGGCCTCAAATACCAAATACCCTATATTATAAACTATCACTGCAACCGCTGAACTATCTGCTCCTCCTGACAAAGGCAAAAAATATCCAGAAGCGCCTGTTCTTCTCAAATAATCATATAAATAACAAGCCGGACCCAATGAGATTTCCTCTTCAGGGGAATGCAAAACATCCTGTATCTGCAAAGGCTTTGCCAACTCTTCCTCTAAGTTCAAAACTCTTGCCACTCTGAAATCAAGGCTTATTCTCGGTAGTTTTTTCTTTGAGTTTCCTGCTTGAATGGCCCTTGATTTGAAGGCCACTCGTAAAGATCTTACCAAATCAAGATCCAATATACAAGACACCACTTCCACATCCCTCAATGAAAACTGTGACCCTATTTTCAATAATTTGCCATTCTGTGCTATCATACTCGCACCATCATAATATAGTCGACCCCCATCACACCCTCTTTGATTGGCATACAGATACACACCACCATTTTTCTGTGTCGCTTCTAAAATCAACCTAATCCTGCTATCTAATTTCCTCAACTGATGATGGGACCCGCTATTGTTCAAAAAAATCTCAACTCCTTCTAACCCCATTTCAATATTCGGTGAATTGGGTTGCCATAACTCCTCACAGGTCTCAATGCCAACCTGTGTGTCCTTGCATTCTATTATTGGATTACCGATAACAGTGTTTCCTTGATCTGAAATGATCCTAATGATCTTCGGCAAAGCAAACTCCTCCAATTCAGTCTTGTTCCAGGCAGTGAAATAACGGCCCTCTCTGTAGTTTCCATCATCAGCCATATTCATTTTTGGTCGAATTAGTACAATCTTTTTATTTAACAATATCACAGCGCAATTGTAGAGGATGTCACGATGAATAACAGGCATTCCAATCGAACAAAGGATGTCATTTGTTGCATCTGTTGAAAGAATGTCAGCCAACATCTCCCAACTATGGTTCACGGTGTCCAGTTCTAAAAAATGATCCTCACAACCATAACCAGGAACCTCCAATTCTGGACCTAAACGTATTGTGCAACCTCGACTTTTTGCAATCTCTATTGATTCGATGATTCTCTTTTTGTTGCCAATAAAGTCCAATGCCCATTGGTTCAGATTGCAGGTAGCAACTTTAGCATAACGGGTGAAATACATTTTTTTATATTGTAGTTGTTAATTTATTTTTAAATTTTATTTCATAAAAAAAAAATCGCTATTTAATTTCTTAATTGGGAAATATTTTTGAAAATTATCTTTTGAAAAGGCTTTTAAATTTGAGGATTAATTTTGAAACCCTCAAATATTTTGAAGCCTATGTTGGATTTATTCTTAATCATTATGGTCAAAAATTCTTTTATTAAACAAGAACATAAATATTTGAGAATTTGTAGTCTCAATAAAAAAGCAAAAATTATCAAAAAATGGGGATCTCTCCATCCAAAGACACAATCAGAAGTCTTGCCTCAATACAAGAAATCACTAAAATAGAAGACATAAATAACAGCACAAATCTCGCCGTAGCTCAAGTTCTTGGCTGGCAGGTAGTCATAAAAAGAAATGAATTCCAAGTTGGTCAAAAAATCGTTTATTTCGAAATCGATTCAATCCTCCCAGCGGCAGATTGGTCCGATTTTATGAAAGGAAGAAAATATCGCGTCAAAACCGTGCAGTTAAGGGGTGAAATCTCGCAAGGTTTGATCATGCCACTTACAATTTTGGGGAAAAATGCCAAAGAATCAGATTTTGAAATCGGGAAGGACCTGACGGACATTTTAAACGTGAAGAAATTCGAAGAAGAAGAAATAGAAGATGAGGATTTGGTAAATGAAAATACCATGAAAAGTTCTGATGGAAAAAGTTTGGCTTTTCCTAATAATTTCATTGCAAAAACTGATGAACCCCGAATACAATCTTTTCCAAAATATTTGGATAAATTTCAGGGGAAACCATATTATGCCACAATCAAATATGATGGGACCTCAGCAACTTACATTTTGGACCCAAAAGATTTGAACGAATTTTATGTCTGCTCAAGAAAAAATAGGAGATTTGGAGATAATGTGTATAGCAAAGCCGCTTTCAAATACAAAATTGAGGAAAAATTGAAAGAAGAGAAAGGAAGATATGCCATTCAATGCGAAATTTATGGCCCTAAAATACAAAAAAACTATCTGTGCATGAAAAAAATTACTATAGCAGTTTTCACTATTAAGGATTTATTCGAGGATAAATACTTGGATCTTGAAGAAATGATTGCAATTTGCAAAAAAATGGACTTGCCGATGGTTGAGATCATCGAAAAAGGGGATGCTTTTACATATAATCTGCAAGATTTGAAGGAGAAATCAAAAGGAAGTTATCCTAATAGTAAATTTCATAGAGAAGGATTGGTGTTTAGATTGCAGAAAGATTGGCACAAAAATGCGAGAAATTCCTTCAAAATTATAAATGATGATTTTCTTTTGATGGGAAAGCAGAAAATATAAGAGAAAAAAATGGCTTTTGGAATAAAAATTAATATTTTTTAATTTTTTCTAAAAGATTAAAAATCAATTATTTGTAAATAAAGAAGAATACCTATTAGAATAACTTTTAAAAAATAGTCTTAAAATTAAAAAAATAAAATTTTTTTACAATAAAAATATTAATTCAAAAATGAAAAAAAAAAAAAAAATTATTGTTTTTTTAAAAAGAAAAAAATTGGTTAGGAAATTTTTTTAAAAGAATAATTCTCGATAAAATTTTATTCAAGTCTTTGGAAATAAACCCAGTTCTTTAGCTCCTCATTCTTTACAATCTTTTCCTCTCTTTGCCCGTAATTTTCTGTCGAGTTCAAAGTCTCCACCTTTTCATGAAGATTGCTAGTTTTATAAAGTTGTAGGCTGATTTTTTTGCTATCAACTTTGAAAATTTTTTGGAAAAAGTCAATAATGTCTGTTTTTGTGAGATTGCTAATTTTTCTGAAGTATCTTTCATATTTCTTAAAATCATTTTTCCCAAAACAAATTTCCTCCCATAATCTTTCGCTTAAACTATTGAGATCTGGATCTTTGAACAGGAAGTTTTGTGAGACATGAGTTAAAATGTTTTGGAATTGTGTTTCGCTTTTATTCGCAATAATATCAAAAAATCGGAACAAGAATTCCTCAACGTATTTATTCATTAAATCTGGTGGATTATTAGAACCTTGAATTCCTATTAAAAAACCATCGACATTTTTAACTGAAAAGATGTTGGAATGAACAACATATCCCAATTGTTTTTCTGTTCTTAGGAAATTGAACGCTTCTGAATTGAGAAGGGTTGAAATAACGACTGATTTTACATAATCCGCATCATTTCGTTCTCCGATTTGATAATAATTAATGATTGCGCTGTTTTCATCATCGGAATTTGAATTATTCATCAAGAAAACTGAATTGAATTTTTCGCTGACATTCAATATGGATGTGTTTTGGAGATTAGTGGAGGTTTGTTGATTATGAGCGTAATATTTCCCCAATATGGTTTTGGTGATTTTTGTTGATAAATCATTAGCTTCGGAGGGTAATATGTTGCCAACAAACAATATATTAAGCTCAAAATTTTCAAAGATCTTATTCAGGAAAACTTTTAAATCTTGGACAGTGATTTCATTCAAAAAGGACAGAATTTCTTTATTCGATAAATAATTTTTCCTAAGGATTTTATGCAAATATTTTTGCAATTGTTGCAATGATTGTGCTTTGTTCAGATTTTCGTAAAAGTTTTTTATATCAGTTAAATAGACTTCGAACTCATCCTTTTGCATATTTTCAAAAAAACCTTCGAAATCCATAAGATTTTCCATCAACAACGCGATTTTATCAGAAAAACCGTTAATTTGCATTTCAATGCCCTTTTGATGGGCCACCAAACTCGCTTTATATTTCAATAATTGAGCATCATAAAGAAGCTCCTTATTTCTATTATTGATGATATCAACAATAACTCCCAAGATGACTTTTTCTTTTCCCTGATCGATATCATTAATTCTGATGAAAATCTTTATGTCAGTCTTTGGAATCAAGAACGTCCTATCAGTTTTCAGCCAAACATTTGTTTTGCTGAGGTTTTGAGCGATTTTTATGGGATATTCATTGGTTAAGTCTCCTAGGATTTCATCATAAAAGCATTGCGATTTGAAGTAGCTGTTATAAGTGATTTCATTTGTATCAAAATCATCGAATATTTCATTCATAATTTTAATGAAATTTGGCTTTGAAGAATATTCCTTCTGAATGTTTATCACGTTATTTTTAAGAAGGAGCTTTTTATTTTCGACCTTTTCATTATTATGTGAACAATAAGATTTCATTTCGAGGTCTTTGGGCACAAATCGAACAGGTATTTTAAAGCTGAAATTATCAAAATTGGTAATATGGGATTCATCTATTTTGCTGATAGTTGAACTGTTGATATTTTCAGAAGCGTAGTTGATTTTCATGATTTCATCATATTTGTTCAATTTTTTGAAATATAGCAAGGAATCATTATAATCAGCAGAACATTTTATAGTGCTACCTTTGGTGAAAGAATAATCATGGTTCAGATTTTCCAGAGGAACTGTAAAAAATTCGTAATCATAATAATTGTTATTAACATTCATTTCATAAGGATCTTTAGAAATGTAATCGCAATATGTGAAAGTCTCTTCCATCAATTCTTCGAAAGTAGTTTGGCTTTTATCCAAAACTATCGATTCACGAAATTGAACCATTTCCGTGTTATTTAAATTAAGGAATTTGTTGGGCTTCAGAACGAACCTTTTTGATTTATCATCGAGTTTTTTATGAGTGAAAACCTTCATGTTTTGAAAAACATCGTTGTCATAATCAAAGGAATTATTAAAGAAATCACTTTCTGTGAATTTAACATTATCAAATTCGATGGTTTCATTGAAATAAGTTTTGAATTTCTCAGTATTCGTAATTTGTTCGATCTCCAAATCTCCCGCCCCCAAAACAACCAAAGAATTTTGAACCTTAAATTGATCCAAAACTTCTCGGATAATACTTCCATTATATTTCATAAAAACCTCTTTATGTGCCACAATATTTTCAAAGGAGATTTCGCCTTTTGATAAGGCATTTAGATTTGACACTAGGTTTATTAAATCATCCTCCAAAGACTTTTTCTTCGAAAACAGGAAATTCAAATAACTAACAGCTCTGAACTGTTTATACAGGCTTTTGCTGACTCCTTGTTTTCTGATTTGTTTGATCCAATAAAAGAATTCCTCAACGATTGCCAATGTATTTACCACTCCGGCATCACTCAAGCTTATCATAACAGCAAAATGCAAAAAATCTGGAGTTTTCTGAATGATATCGCTTTCTAAACTCGTGATCCAACCTTTTTTCATCAAGTTCCATTTTAACCCATTTTCTCCTTCCAAAGAAACCACTTGGCTCAGAAAATCCACAGGGTTCACTTGAGGGTCCATGTTTCCGGTCACATTGAGAGGGAAAACTATGGAAATCATTTTCTGTTTCCCGATCGTTTTGTACCAAATGAATTTGCCTAAATAAGAAGGTGGATAAGCTGGAGGCATGTTGATCAGATGAGCCGGGAGTTGATATGTTTTCTTATGATTTTTCACGAGGTTGAACTTGTCAATGACCATTTTCTCAAGAACATCCAAATGATGATTTCCTATTAGGACCAATTTCATTTTATGGCTCGAATAATAGTTTTTGAAGAATTTTATCACTTCCTCCTGGATTTTCAGGTTTTTCATTTCAGGGATTAGCTTCAATGATTTCAGGTTCCCGCAAGTGAAGCGATGGAAACTATGTTTCGGGTTCGAATTTCGTCTCAAAAGCTCGAAAAACCTCCATATGTTCTTCTGCAAATTCATCTCATATTCATTATGGACTGCGAGAATTTCTTTTTCAACTCTGGAAGGATCAAATAAAGGATCGATGAAAAAATGTGAAAATATCTCAAGTGCAGTGTCAAATTCTCCATTATTCACTGTGAAATAAAATTTGGTGTAATCATCACTTGTGAAAGCATTGGTTTTGCCCCCATTGAGATTGATGAAATCTTTGAAATGGCTAACGTTATGATATTTTTTGGAGCCCATAAATAGCATATGTTCGAGGAAATGTGCCAGACCTGGGATTTCTTTGGGATCATATGAAGACCCGACATCGATTTCTAATGAGGCTCCTGAATGATATAGGTCTGGATCTGAAATCAACATGACATTCATTTCATTTCCTAATTGTATCCAACGAAAATCACGAGTTTCACTTAATGGCTGTAGAATGCCATCAGAATCATTGCGAAATAAATGACTATAACGTGATCTCTTGATTTCGAAGATCATGAAAGGAACGAGGACAAAGATCAAAGCGAAGGAAATAATAATCATAATCATATAATTTTCCATCATGAAAACGTTCCATCTTTGCAGAAATGGTTTTCGGGGTCTTGGGGGGGATGGCGCAGGGTTTGGAAGAACTAGAGGGTCTTTTTCTAGGAGAGGATTAAAGGAAACGACGTTATTTTGTTCCATTGATTTTATATAGACTTCATTTAATATGATCAAATAAAAAAATTGTTTTAGGAAATCTATTGGTTTTTCGGTTTAAATGTTGAAAAAGCTTTAGTAAAACTTAAGAATTTGAAAAAAAACATGAACAAAAACCTGACAGGCATTGTTATCATCATTGGAATTGCTGTCTCCTGGTGTTCCTGCAAACAATTCACTTTTATGATGCAAACTTTCTATGAATTCAAAGCCACTTTTTTCATCATGTGGTATCAAACGAGCTTTATCTCATTTTCCATTTTATATCCCATTTTAACCTGCCATAAAATCAAAGTCACCTTGAAAAATGACAAAATGGGTTTCAAAAAACTCATAAAAATGGGCATGATCTTTTATATTTTATGGCTTATTTCGAACTACTTCGCTATTTTGGCCTTGAAAAACATATCAAGTTCTTTGATGGTCGCTGTTTTTAGCGTTTCCCCGGCATTTGTTTATATTCTTTCCTTCATCGTTTTGAAAGATGAATTGAATTGGATTAAAACTTCAGCAGTGGTTTCAGCTGTTTTGGGAGTAATTTTCATTGGAATATCGCAAAAAATCCTCGATGGCAATGTTGTCGGGATTTTCTACGCGATGTTTTCAGCCTTATTCTCAGCATTTTATATTGTTTTCCTGAAAAAACTTATAGGAACAACAACTGTTGCCACTGCAACTATTTTATTGGGAATTATAGGACTCATAAACACTGTGATGTTTTGGCCTGTTTTCTTGATTTTGGATCATTTCGAGATTGAGACCATCGATTGGAATCAAATTCCTTGGGGATATTTGAACATCAGTGCAGTTACTGGGTTTTTTTTTAATGCTTTTGTCAACATTGGAATCGCCTTTACTTATCCTTTGTTTATTTCAATCGGCACGATCTTAGGGATCCCTGCGAATATTTTCGTGGATTGGGTGATTCATGGATTAATTATCACTCCTTTACAACTTGTAGGCTCTTTTTTTGTTATCGTAGCGTTTTGTCTTTTGGTGTTCAGCGGAATGATAGGGCTTAAAAAAGAAAAAGAAGATGAATCAATGGAACTGATGTTATCTGAAGAGATTAATAAAGAGAAGAAAATTTTAGATTCAGATATGAACCATAACATCAAATCGCATCATACTATTTAATTATGAATTGGTGTTATTATGTTGAAAAATAAATAATTAATTTAATTTGGAATGAAAATTTAGCAATTTGCGTTCATAAAAAAATTTTCAAATCAGAATCTCATAAAAATGGGTTGCGGATGCGGAAAACTCAACTCTCGTAACATTGAAAAATTTTCTATTTTCAGACTTTTTTACTTAGATAAAAAAAAGGATAAACCAGATATTAAGCCCTTTGATGAGGGAAATCAACGCAATTATTATGAAAATGAAAACCCCCCACCAAAAAAGAAAACCAAGAAGTTTCAAGGTGATGGTATTATTATAGGGACTAAAGAAGAACAGACAAATGGAAATGTATTTAGAACAATTAAATTTAGTTTGTTTTAAATAATAAAAGAATGGAGATAAAAGACAAAAAATTCTGGAAGCAGCGGAAAAACGAATGCTGGCAGAACAAAATAGAGGAGTTAAAAAAGAAAACCAATTTGCATATGAGTTGCAGAAAAAAAAACTTGAAGATGCTAAAAAATATGAAAACGAGCAATATATTTTGAACGTAAGCCTTTCTTTGTTAAAAAATTCAAAATTTTTTTCATTTTTTTAGTGGAAATAATAAAAACTGAGCGCTGGTCTTCTTTATTATGAAAAAAAAAAATAATTTTGCTTTAATTGTTAAAACTATCGAAATTTTGTGATTAATCAAAAAGACATTAAATTATAAATGTTAATACAAAAAAAAATCACTCATTTTCCATTTTCTTCATTTTTCTTCATTTTTTCTTTTTTTTGTTTTTCGGCTGGGTTTTCACCTGAGACTGACTAATTTCTTCTTTTTGTGTTTCCTGAGCAATTTCAATGTTTTTTTCCTCCAAAGGCATATTTATGGTTCCAGTTAACTTCTCAATTTCCTTTCGAATACCTAAAACATTCTCCTGGTTTTTGGCAACATTTCTCTCAATCGACTTCAAGTTTTCCTGAAAAATCTTGGTGAACTTCGTGACTTTATCGGTGATCCCTTTTTTGTTGAATTCAAGCACTTTCGAAATATTTTTCCCCTCTATGTTGATCTCATCAGCTGATTTCTTCAGTAAATCGATAAATGGTTCAAGTTTCTCTTTTAATTCAATGTCAACCTATGAAAAAATCCGTTTTAAATGAAAATGTCTGAAACAATACGTTTTTGATGATTTCATCAAATTCCTGTTTCTTGCCTAAGTCTGTATTCTTGATCCCATTCTTGAAGTTAGCAAATTCATTGCCCAGGTACTCTGCCAATTTCATCTTAGTCTCATCATAATTGAACTCCATGTTCAAAGTCCTAGGCCTCAGACTCATATTGTTCCGATCAAAAGCATCATTGTCCCCTTGAATAAATGAGCAGTTGTTCTTTGGCTTGACAATGGGTTGAAAAGCCATTGATTTATTGTTCGGGAACATTGATGAAGTGGAGAAGTTGTTTCTTAAAGTCACATGGTTGGAATTACCTTCAACTTCACTTAACCGATCACATTTCTTCATGAAGTTGTTCTCTTTTTGGCCTGTGGGAAAGAAATTTGGGTTGATTTTGGCTGGGGAGAAGATTCGAGGTTGAGTGAAACCCATACTGGCACCATTTTGACTTGACTTTACATAAGGCTCATCGGTACGATAGGACATTTTGTCTTTCTTTTGGAGGATGTTGGTTGAGGAGAAGATTTTTTCATTTTGGGACATGGTGAAAAAAGACATTGGTTTATTAATTTTCGAAAAAATTCCATTTTCCCACGGTTTTTATAGACGATTTGGGAAATTTAGCAACTTTGAATTAAGCTAAATTTTCATAATTTTCGAGAAAATTTTAACTCGGCTTGTTTTCGGCTGAATTTCGATCCTAAATTAAATTAATATCTAAAATGTTAAAACCCCATTCAACGTTAAATTTCCTCTTCAGAAATAGAAAAGCCATCCTCGGGCTTTCATATTTCAGAAGTTTTATGTCCACTTTTAGAAAAGATTTTGATTTAATTCAAGAAGATGAAAAACTATACGAAGATTTCATTGGTATTGAAAAAAAAAAAAAAAATGGACATATAAATATTCAATCGATCTGAGGAAAAATTGAAAATAATAGAACAAAGCATAAATTCCAAACCTCCTGAGAAATCTGAATTGATCATAATGATCAAAGAATTGAAAGAGACTATGAATCAAAAGGCAATTGAATCAAATAAATTAAAAGCTTTATTTCAAAGCATTTTGGATAAAAAACAAGAAATAAACACACCTTCGATTTTCTTGCAGATTTTTTCTCTTGTTATAAATATCAAAGAAGAAGAAAATGCCCGGTTTTTCGCTGAAAGTTTAAAAAGCTCCATTATATCATTTTTCGGACTTTTAACAGAAATCGAGCTTTCATTTGTTGTATGGGGTTTTTGCAAAGTCAAAAGCAACGATGAAGAATTTTTAAAGGATTTGACAAAACAAATTTGTTCAACAAAAAACAAAATTAGTCCAGAAGATTATTTGAATATGCTTCGTCTGATTTTAGCCATTAAAGCTTCTCATCCTCAAATTTCCAATGAACTTTATAAGTTTGCAAAAAAGGACCTGTTGAGTTTATTTGAAGCTTCTCAAAAACCCAGCTTTCTTACTGGAATAATTCGATGTTTGTTTGAAATCGGAGAACAAGATGGATTGATTTGGGGAAGAATTTGGAAATCTCTCAATGAGAAGATTCTTCTTTTGGGTCCTTTTGAGTTGACAGAATATTTGTGGACCTTAGCTAAAATGACCCAAAAAGAAGTCTTATCAAATCAAGAAGTAAAAAATATTTTTATTAGGAATTTTAAATTTTAATAGTCTATTGATTGGAAACAAATAAACTCAATATTAACAACAAATATCAAAGTAATGAATTTAAATGAGATAAATTTAGTGGTGTGGGCCTTGAACAAAATCGATTATAAATTCGAGAAAGACATGAAGATGGTGTTTCAAGAACGAATTTTTGCCTTATTTCGAGCCAATCATAAGCAACTCTCTGAAATCTCTTTGAGCCAATTATGCGGGTCATTACTTTCGTTTTCTATTCTCGATTTGCAAGATAAAGGGTTATATTCAAAAACCTTACTCACAATCAATAGTAAAATCATCCATTTAGAGAAAAATGATCTGATTCCTTTGATAAGTTGCCTTCATCTTATCAAGAATAACCCTAGAAATGACTCGATTTTCAATTATTTGGAGACTTTCCTGAGCAAAAACATCAATGAGCTTGATTATAATTTGCTGATATTATTACTGAAAAAGTATCCCTTCAGACCAAACAATTTTAAAGAAAACGTGATTTTGAGTTTCCTTATGGAAAAAATCGCGTTTTTTGATCAAAAAGATTTCGTTTCTTTTTTTTCCAATCTTCAACCAATGAAAAAAAACATTAAAAAGGAACAAATTGAATTGCTTTTATCTACAATATTCCCACAAATTCCGAAAATGGACCTCAAATACTTCAGTATTTTCGTCAAAGATTTCGGCAATTTCCATTATATTTCTCCCAAAGGCGAGGAAATTATGAAATATGCTGAAAAAGTGATAGTGGCATTGATTGATGAAAATAATGAAAATATCATGAAAAAACAAAATGAATTCAGTTGTTTGCTTTTGGGTTTATCGGAATATGCTTATAAATCAAAGGGTTTTTGGCAAAAGGTCGAAATGAGTCTTCTTCAACCTTTTTCTCTCTTATCATTAGAATGCAAAATCGCACTCACTAATGTTACGGCCAAACAATTCAGTAATGAATTTTCTGCTTTTGTTCAACAAATAACGATCAAGAAAATGAAGACCTTTTCGAATAAACATTTGATTGAACAATTGAGAAACATTGAAAAAATGAAGGTTTATTCAATTCAGAAATTCTTTTGGAGCGCAGTGGAACTCGAAATCATTGAAAGGTTCAAAAACGAAAAGCTTGATTTAAACGAATTGGCCTCATTATTATTAACAATGAAATCGCATAAAGCGGGAAGTTTCAAATTCTGGAATGAAATCCTGATTTTGATAGGTTCTCATAATTCTTTACAAAAGATTAATATGAAAAATGTCAAATCGAGATTAAATTTCATCACTTTAATGGAATCCTTCAGAAAAAACAACAAATTATCAGCTTCATTAGGATCTTTGTTATTACCTTATGCATTGGATCTCACCAATCAAAATCAGCTTTTCGTTTATGAAATCCATGAAATGGCACTTTCTTTTAGTGGCATTAAAATTGTGGATGATCAATTATGGTTTAATCTTGAATCTCACTTGTTAAAAAGCTATAAAACCATACCTTTTAAGAAATTGCTGGATATGGTGATTTCCTTTGGAAAAGTGAAGAGAGGATCTAACCATTTCTGGGTCACTATGAATGCGGTTTTGGTTCAAAATAAAGAAAAAATCGACGATTTTTCTTTGCCCATATTTTTGAAGGTCATTGAAGAAAATTATTCATTCAATTTTATGGATTGGGCACAATTGTTTTATAAAAAAATGGAAATTAATATGGAAGATCCAGAAAAATTCATTAGATATCTAGAAGAAATCAACAAAAATCGATTTCTGATGAATGCTTTGAAAAAGTTTGATTGTCTTAAAATGATGAAGCATTGGAAGGAAAAAATCCGATTTAATTTCGAAGGAGAGAAAAAAAGACAAGAGATTGATAAAATCTTGATGGAGATGATAGAGGAATAATTTTTTATTAATATTTTTTCAAATTTGAAAACAAAAAAATTTTTTATTAAAAAAAAAAATCTTCATTTTTTTGAAAAAATTTTGAAAAAT
>Ga0302320_10014149_pt1 | contig 16536 bp, 20 predicted proteins | sample Bog_T0_3_FD_202130 | JGI IMG/M metagenome (GOLD analysis project Ga0302320, IMG submission 202130) | Peat permafrost microbial communities from Stordalen Mire near Abisko, Sweden - Bog_T0_3 | ecosystem: Environmental > Terrestrial > Soil > Wetlands > Peat | place: Sweden: Abisko, Stordalen Mire... | reverse complement strand
CGCCTGAGCGATGGCAGGCGTTGCATCACGAACATCGCAGAGATATCCGGAATGCAAGGCGATGTGATGACGACGCATGAGATTTTCACGTTTGATAAGCGCGGAGTGGATAGCCATGGCATGGTTCATGGCACGTTCCGAGGAACGGGACTACCCCCTGAACGCTGCACTGGGATCATTGGACCCGCCGGGATAAATCTTTCTCGGGGCATTTTCCAAAACTCAATGGAGGTGTAAGAGTGCTGCAACTCATAGGGCTGTTTGCCGCGTTGTTTGCAATATCGTTTATCGCGTTTATGTTCTTTACGCGCGCCTCTAAAACGGAACAGGCTACCTTAAAAAGGGCACAACACATCGCAACAGGCAAAGACGCGGACTCAGAGAGCGATCTCCTCCTGATCGCCTCCGCACCTGTAGACACGGCTGCTTCCAACACGGGACTGCGCGGCACAGCGCTGGTCAAGCATTTGGAGTTGCTTATCCAGCAGGCGGCCTTGTCTATGAGCGTACCCGCCTTTTTCGGGCTTTCATTTACTGGGGCGGTTCTAGCCTTTCTCCTTAGCTGGATGCTTATTCCAATTCTGCTTGTCGAGTGCATCGCGTTAAGCGTGGGCGCGTTGTTGCCCTACCTCTACTTGCGCTTTAAGCGCGAGCGCCGTCTTACCGCTTTCGATAAAGCACTGCCCGGAGCCATGGAGCTGATTTCGCGCGCTGTGAAAGCGGGTCACTCAGTACAGGCGGCGTTCGAGATCGCCGGGCAGGAAGCAATGCAGCCTGTAAGGTCTGAGTTCGCCGTCATAAACGGTCAAGTCAAATTCGGCCTCCCGCAGAACGAGGCTCTTTTGCAGATGAGCGCGCGAATTCCGACGCAGGATCTGCGATTCATGGTAACCGCAGTGTTGATCCAAAGGCAGACTGGAGGCAGTCTTCCTCAGGTACTCGACCGCACCACGCACATGATCCGCGAACGCATCCGAGTTGCCGGGGAACTGCGGATCAAGACCACACAGGGACGGCTCAGCGGGATCGTCTTGATCTTTATGCCCTTCGGCGTTGCATTGGTAATGAAAATCATCAGCCCAAACTGGCTGGACCCGCTCATTACGGACCCGCTGGGACACATGCTGCTGTATTACGCGGGTGCGTCGCTCGCAGTTGGCAGTTTGCTGGTCCACATCATTACTAAGCCCGAGGTATAACGATGCTTCAAGTCCTCTATTTTCTGATAAGTCTTGGCAGCTTTTCAGCGGCCATGGCGGCGTTCTTGTTCTTTGTCCTGCGTCACGATAAAGCTCAGATCGAAAAGAGAAGCGCAGCTGTTCTCAACCCGCACCTCAGAGCCCTGGAAGAGCGCACGGGAACTCCATCGCGGGCGCTGCTCAACTTCTCGAATATAGTTCACGCGATTCGGGAGCGTCTGGGAGTTGCAGAAAGCAATAAGCTGCAATATCGGTTAACCGCGGCAGGATACTACCACCCCAGCGCGCTGGACATTTATGTTGGTATCCGCGTTCTGCTGCCGGTTGTCGTAGTGGCGCTGGTATCATTCTTCACCGTCAGCTTCGTCGCTATTGCCGGTGTGGCGGGTGCCGCCTATCTGATTCCAGACTTTGTGCTGGACAGGCTTATAACAAAACGGCGGACCATCATCCGACAGAGCCTGCCCGGAACGGTCGACCTGCTGGTCATTTGCATGGATGCAGGCCTTGGCGTGGACCAGGCCGTACAGCGCACCGCCGATGTGCTATATGTCGCCTACCCCGATCTCTGCGACGAGCTCCTCTATCTTGGCCGCTTGCAGCGGATGGGGCAAACCCGCGTTCAAGCCTGGAAACAACTGGTGACCCGCACAAAGTCGACGGACATCGAGCAGGTTGCGAATATGCTCAGCCAGGCGGATGCCTTCGGAACCCCCGTCTCGGATGCATTGCGCGCTCTCACCGACTCCCTGCGTACGCAGCGGAGGCAACGCGGAGAGGAACACGCCGCGCGTAGCGGCATCGTGCTGCTGGTTCCGCTGGTCTTCTTCATCTTTCCGGTGATTTTTGTTGTTTTGCTTGGGCCCGCTGCGATCTCGATCGTCCGCGGCTTCGGTACGTTTGGTCAATGACTCTCAGAAAGGAGATATGTCGATGACTGGAAGCGAGATTCGCATTATTGCGGGCATTCTCTTCGTCATCCTGCTCGGTGTGCTTATCTGGCGCCGCGGCTCGAAGACGCCGAGCTGAGTAGTCTTCCCGAACGAGTATGAGGGAAGGTGTACAACCGCGTTGTCCACCTTCCTTATCAATAACACTCAACCACAGCCAGGAAAAGAGCAATGCACGAGGTTCTTATAACAATGGCATTTACCGGGATGCCGCTGGCGCTTGCTGTGCCAAAAGGCTAAGGGGCGCGAATGAGAGAAGTCTCTGTTCTTGATTCAACCCGCAACGACGTGGTTGTGGGTAGCAGAATCCAGGTTGCCGATTCGCCTTTGACCAGGTTGATTGGGCTGATGGGGAGGAATTCCCTCGAGCCTGGGACGGGATTGTTGCTCCGTCCCTGTTCAAGCGTTCACACCTGCTGGATGCGTACGTCGATCGATGTTCTTTACCTCAATTCGCATCTGAGGGTCATAGCGATCGACATTGCCCTCAAACCATGGCGCGTTGGCTCGGTACGGCTCTGTACTCGAATGGTGCTCGAATTACCCGCAGGCACGGTAGCTCGGCTCTGCATCGCACTGGGCGACCAACTTGCCATCGAGGACATGGCCCCTAAAGCAGCCACGACTTTTTGCGTTACAGGAGCCTGAGAGGAGGTTTGTAATGGCCCAATATCGCATCGGACAAGCCATACTCTCCCCGGACCGGCCGGACTTCGAGCAAATGCTTGGAAGCGCCTACAACTCCAAGTTGCGGCCGATGTGCGTGTGCGCAGGAGACCTCGGCATTCCGATGTATATCGCCAAAATCAATGAACGATTTTGGCTCAAGCGAATGCCCAACACCGGCCGCCAACACGCTATAGGCTGTGCCTCCTGGGAGATGCCGGAGGAATTCTCTGGCCGAAGCGACCTCTACGGTTCTGGCCTCACATACGATGAGGACAAGGTCAAGCTGCGTCTCAGTTTTCCGCTCTCCAGGCGGGGCAGCCAAGCACCGCCCGCAGTGGCCAAGTCCTCCACAGACAAACCCAGCGTCCAAGCCGACATCAAACGCCTTACTCTGCGAAGTTTTTTGCACTACCTCTGGGACGAAGCGGGTCTCACCAAGTGGCCGGGCAAAAGCACGAAGCGCAATTGGGCTTTTGTCAACGAAAGCCTGACTATTGCGGCCGACGAGAAGACGGTCAAACAAGGCGACCTGCTGCACTATCTCTACCTACCCGAGCCATGGATAAAGGAGCAACGCGAGGAAATCGCGGGGCGGCGGCGCGAACGCTTTGCCGCAACCTCTGGGTCCGTCGGCAAGAATGCCCATCAGCTCTTGCTGTTGATCGCCGAACTGAAGGAAATCACACAAGCCGGGATAGGCTTCAGTGCAGTGCTTTTCAATCTTCCCGATTGTTCGTTCATTATTGACCAGAAACTTCATGAACGGCTGCTGCGGCACTTCGGCAGGGAGATGCGCATGTGGACCGGCAAGTCACCCGGTCACATCATGATGGCCGCAACCTTCTCCGTCTCTCCGGAAGGCACGCCACAGCTCGAAGAAGTGTCGCTCATGTTCGTTTCAGAAGAGTGGATTCCTTACGACAACATCTACGAACTGGCCCTAATCCAGAAACTCGTGGCCGACAAGAGATCGTTTCTAAGACTCTTGCGCTATAACCGTCCGTTCAACACGCCCATGCCAGCCTTCCTGCTTACCGACCACGGGAACGATCCGGTGGCACTCTATGTGATGGACACTGAGTCTTCACTGGATGACCACCAGATCGAAGCAGTGGCTTCAGCATCGAAATACGAGTACTGGCTGTGGAGTCAGCGAACTCATGGCGGCACCGTTCCATCCCTGCCGCCGCCACAGCCTCCAGCCAGCGCAAACGCCGCTACGCCTCCATCTCGGAATCCCGTTCCAACGCCGTCGGCCACTTTCACTTCGTCAACGCAATTTGGCGGCTTTGCGTCACCGGTCATTCAACCACGCCAGACAGCAGAAGCAGCCGCGGAAACCGGCGCGCATCCGTCTCTAGCCGGCACAGGTCCTCAACAGGCAGGTAGCCGGTGAACGACCAACTCCAGCAGTCTTACCCGCGCAATCGCAACCGCAGCATCGAGAGGTTGCCCTACAGAACACAACCCCAGTTGTCGCCACCCACTTGCGTTGTATGTGGCAGCCGGAACATCCGCCCATTCTCGGCGATTTACGGCCGCGGCACAACCTTCTACACCCGCATCAAAGGACTCATCCTCAAACATGGATATGAGCGAACCAAGCGCCAGTCGGTTCTCGCCAGCAAGTGCAGCCCGCCGATGAAGCTACCCTGGTCGCCTGCAGTCCTCGTTATGTTGCTCTACTTCGGTGCGCAATGGGGCGCCAACAGGTGGCGCCACTTTTCCTACCTGTTCGAGTTGGCTGAATACTACTTCGGCTGGGGATCCCTACTGCTGGCCGTAGCGGCCGGCGTAAACAACTTTGGCTTTTACCCGCAGCGAATGAGTGCGTGGGGGAGATCCTACTTTTGCGAACGCTGTGGCTCCTGCACGACATTGGAAAGATAAGCATCGCGGAGGCTGGCCCTCTTGTTTTGGAGTTCAACAGACAGAAAGGGACAACGTCTTATGCCAGTACAGAAAGCGCCCATCCACTTGTATTGGGTGACCACGAAAGACAACAACGAAGACTGGTTCATCTTTGCCCGCTCGGCGCGCACGGCTGCAAAGTTTCATGAGGAGTGCCACGGTTACAATCCCAACGATGCAAGCGCCCATCTGGTCATTTCCGATGTGCTGGAGTCTGTGGTCAGCGCTGTACGGTGCCCCGCAGACATTGCCCATCTAAAGGCACTTGGCTTTGAGACCGCCAACCCGGAGCCCAGTCACCGGGAAGTTTGCCTAAGCGGCGCGCCGTTTGTCGAGGGGCAGCTTCACGCGCAAGCGCCTGCCGTGTGCAACGTCCTGTTTGGCTAACTGGCCTGAGCCGTCAGCAGAAAAGCTCCGGCCGGGTGGCCGATGTGGAACCGCCTCAAAGGCGCGGTCTTGCACAGAGACTACAAAATACCGAAAAAAGTCTCTGTGTAGACGTTCCGTAAAGAGGCAGATTTGTTATACGGTGTCCTCACGGATATGGCAACGCAGTTCGCCACTATCGAGTCGATCAACCAATGTGACGACGATATGTTCGCGTCGCCCCAGGCGGTTGAGTGCGCCCTGTCACGAGTGGGATACATCACCAACTCAGTGACCGCGCACACCATCTTCTACGCCTCGACACTCAAACGGCCCATTCTCCAAGAGGGCCCGGCCGGCGCCGGCAAGACGGAGTTGGCGGTTGCGCTTTCTCGCGCCAGTGGCATGCCCCTCATTCGACTGCAATGCTATGACGGCATCACCGATAAACAGGCCATCGGCGATTACAACCGCGCCATGCAGGAGTTGTACGTCCTGATGAATAAGGATGCGAATAGGAACTGGCGCGTGGTCCGGGAAGAAATCATGTCGCGAGAGTTCTTCATGTCCGGACCACTCCTGCAGGCAATCGAGGCCCCCCAGCGCGCCATCCTGCTTATTGACGAGGTAGACAAGATTCCCCATGCGTTCGAGGCGCTGTTGCTGGAAGTACTGAGCGTTTGGCAGTTGTCGATTCCGGGCATGGGAACAATTGCCGCTACCACCATTCCGTTCACAATCCTCACATCCAATGCCGAAAGGGAGATAGGTGACCCGCTCCGGCGGCGTTCTCTATACCTGTTGCTTGACCATCCGACGGCGCTCCAGCAAGCGCATATCGTCTCACTCAAGTCGCCCAAACTATCTCCGCGCACTCACGCGTTCATCGCCGCCTTCGCACAAGCGCTCAGGGCGTTCAATCTTGAAAAGCCGCCCAGCATTTCGGAGATGAACGACCTTGCCCAGGCGATGGACATGATGGGATGGCCGGTGCTCGTTCCGGAAATCAGTGAGCTGGTGTATCCGTTGCTCGTGAAGCGCACCAAAGACCTAGGCAAGATGCGCACCAAGGAACAATTCGCAGCAATTCTGGGCAGTGCGTTCAAATATCTCATTGAGATGGCCCCCGGAATCTGGCCAACTCTAGTTAAAGAGACGCCCTCATTGGACGTGTTCACTCAGGTTCTCGATCAACCCCCTGTCACCATCACGCCTCCGGTTGAGCTTGAGGAGACCGGGGAGCAGGAACCACACTCATTCCTTGCACCGGCACCTGCGGAGATAGGCAATGGCCTGGAGCAGCAACCGCACACACTCGAGGTTGTCAATGCCGAATAGATTCATCACCACAGTTGGCGCGCTTACCCTTGCCCTCACAAGTGGGGGCGCATACGCGGGAACGCCAACCATGCAGCCGCGCGAACCCGCCGAAGCTGCCTATTACGCAGATGTATATGCCGACCACTATGGAGTACCCCGCGCGCTTGTGCATGCAATCATCCGCGCCGAATCCAACTGGCATCCCAACGCTGTGTCGGATAAGGGAGCGATGGGTCTCATGCAGTTGATGCCCGCTACTGCGCGCACCTATGGAGTGCGAGATCCGTTTTCAGTCACCGACAACCTCAACGGAGGAGTGCGGTACCTCGCGTCTCTCATCAACAAATTCGGCGACCTCCGCCTGGTGGTAGCCGCGTATTACCGAGGGTCGCATCCAATTGAACAGCGCGGCCTTAACTATTCAAACCGCGCAGTATCCAACTATGTGCGGGTGGTTAGGAGATTCTACGATGAAGAACTTCAACGGCATCAGGACAACCCGCTATACCCTTGAAGGCGCGGTCTGCCTGGTGTTCTTCTTGATGTGCGCCTGCCTTTATGGGCAAGATATTCCCGGGACAGGCGCGACGAACGATCCAAAGGCGAGCCAACAACCCACTCTCGGCCCTCCGACGGGGGATGCCGCACCCTCTGCTCCGGAGGGTACTGCGGTGGTAGACGAAGACCCCGATATTGTTCCCAAACAGGCGCCGGTGACGCCCAACGTCGACCACGAGACGGCGAGCAGCGACGACGTGTACACAATTCATCTGAGACCGCTGTTTGCCACCGTTGTGCGCTTACCGGAGGAGGTCACCTCGCTTGCGGTAGGTGCGCCTACACTAATCGCGGCCGAGCACGACAAGTCGGAGCCGCGACTTGTGTTTATCAAGCCGATGACCGAGAAGAAGGTCGACAGTAATGTTGTGGTTGCCCTTCGGTCGGGACGCACACTCTCTATCCGTGTGATCTCGGCTGGAGAAATGGGCAGCACCGACCCTGTTGATTTCGTGGTGGATTACAACCAGCCGCACAACCTGATGCTTGCCGATACCCTAATAGACTCGGACCAACCGATTCCGCAACCCGCTATATCTGCGCCAGCTGGCAGAACCGCGCCAATGCAGGAATCGCACAGGGCTGACAGGCCGGCACGGCAGCGTTCCCGGTCATCGAATTCCTCAACCATTGTGACTGACTCCACGCCAGTAGCCAGAGCAGAGACTCCAGTTCACTCTCCGGCGAGAGCCGCCCCCGTATCCACCCTCGACGCACTGTATCAGGAGCAACTGAAGGTCGCAGCGCCGCATTACACCACGGCGGAGGATCTGGCGCGCCTCTATCCAGAAGACAAGTTTGCCAGCCGCGACCTCTCCGCTTCGCTTGGCCGGTCTGTACAAGAGGGTGATTCTGTCACGGTGTCCTATTCAGTCCTAAACCGCAGCGGCCGGTGGATCGAAGTTCTACCGCCTCTGCTGGAATTCAACAACCCAGCCAAGTCCAAGAAGAATGGAAAGGTGGATAAGAAGCACCCGGAGGCCTTGGCCGAGCAGTTGCCCATCAGCGACTACCGGATGAGCAAGATGAAGCTGGCGCCGGGTGAGCGCCTGGATGGAGCGGTCGAGTTTGACCGGCCAGGATTCAAGTACAAGAAGGAACGGCTGCTGTTGCAGATCGCCAATGCCAGCGAGGTGGATACCGCTTTGATGGTGCCGGTTCCCTTCGTGCCCGCAGAGCGTTAAACAGGGAGAGAGGAAAAATCACTATGTCGCAGATCGAGTTACCCGAAGGAATGAAATCGGACGCGAGGCCAAGCCCGATGTATCAGGCGCCTATGGGAATAGGCAACGACACGGATACCCCACATCCAGGAGAACCCGGTCCCGAACAAGGGGATATGCACACAATCAAACGGTCTTTCCTGAGCTCAGACAAGAAGGCCAACAAGCCGTTCATCGTCATTGTGGGAGCCATTGGCCTTATCGCTATCTTTTCGATGTTCTTTCACCATCCGGCGACCAAACAGCAACCGGGCGCCAAAGTGTCTTCACAGCCGACAGCCGGCGGCCCAGCGGCGCAGGGCGACCAGAGCAGCCTGCCTACCGACCAACAGGCGCAGACAGATGCGGTGAATAAGCCGAACACAACCGCAGACGATATCATGCATACGCGCGGCGCTGACCAGACCGGACAGCCCCTTGGGTCGATCCAGAATTTCAATTCGCAGCGGCAGGAAGCCGGCAGCCAATGGTCCCCGCCAGGTTATTTGGACTCCACGCAAAACCACGAAAAGGGACATAATAACAAAGCTGTCGACATTCGGCTTGCCCAGGTGACGAAGCCCTCGCTGACTTTTGTACTGACCAGCACTGATGTAAAAGAGCCGGCTCATCTGGCCTCGGAAACCCCGGAACTGCTGGTCACCAATTTGGGGTACGAGCCAGGCTTTCATATAGCCACGCATCTGGAGTCGGTCGTCACTACAGCGACAAAGGCTCCGGCCATTGCGGTTGTCGACTTCGATTACCGGCGCAACGGCATTGTCGTAATTCCCGCCGGCTCCCGCGTCATCGGAGAAATCGAGCAGGCGACCTCAACGGGGGTTGTCGGGCTACACTTCACCTCGATTCATTTACCCGATGGCGAAGACATCGCCATCAACGCCGTTGGGCTGGACCAACGAATGGGCCCCCTGAAAGGAGTCGTGACAGGGCGCAACCGAGGAAAGCAATTCGGCCTTGCAGCGCTCAGCGGACTTGGCTCGACCGCGGCGATGTTTGTCGGAAACAATGCGAATGGGGCACTGAGTGAGGCCGATTTGATCCGGGCCCAAGCAGCACAAAACGTCGGCCAGGCAGCGGATTCACAGATCCAGCAGCTTGGGGTGACCGAGCACCTGATTATTACTGTGCCAGCTGGAACGCAAGTCCAGGTCACCTTCGTATCGCCTGCCAAGAAGAAGCCAGATGCCTAGACAGCGTCCCAGAATTGAAGCGGCCCTGCGCGCGCCCCGGCTTAGAGGCCGGGGCGGTCAGCGCCAGGCCCCTGCATTTCCGTGTCTTTTGCCCCCCAACAAAGCAGACGTCGCGCGATTTCATTGAGTGACCAGTGTATGCACATTCCCCGATCTCGCACCTTTGAGCTGTTCGTCCAATGAGTGGTTGATTATCATCCGCGCAATGGTCGATTAAATACATATGCTTCGTCGCTACTTTACAGACCACCTTCCAGATGCTCTGGCAGACGCACCGGCTGTTCTGGTCAACGGCACCCTGCAAACCTGGAAAAGTACTCTGATGCAATCGGCGGAATCTGCTGACCAAGGCCGCCAGCATCTCACATTTGATGATCCAGGCATTGGGTAGTGGGTCAGTTACCGAATGGTATACAAACCAAGAATTGACCGATCAACTGTGGATCGTCAAGGACTCCTGGCCGAGTGGAAATACGCTGTTCCTGTTCCTCGATCGCGACCACTAGACCTCCTGATCCGCTTCTTCCCTCCCCAAATGTCGTGCTTAGATATTTCGTTATGCGCCGCCCTTTTCTCCAGACGGCCACTTCCGGCTTGTTTGAGGCTCCAGTGAAGCCCCAGTACTTTCTCCACCCCCCTCCCTCAAAAAAAGACTAAAAATTTTTCAATTGTAGACCTTCCCCTCAAATTCAAGACGGGGTAATGTGAAGCCAACTTGAATGCTCGCCGGTCTCTTGAGCGGTGGAGCAGGAATCGGAGACTATCACATGCCAACCAGTCGTCGTATGCAGGTTTGTGTACGCGCCTACCTGTGGACGCTCGCCATTCACCTGTTCATGGGAATCATTTTGTTGCCCGCTGCTGCCGTAGCCCAGCAATCCGGCAATTCGCCGGTTCTTGGCAAGGCCGTGCAAGGGCAGTCGGCCGCAGGCATCGAGGGCACGCTCGAGACCGGCGTCAACTACATCTCCAACGTCCTCGGCCCGCTGGCAGCTGGCGGGTTCTTGCTTCACAGCCTCGTTGCGTATCACCAAGGCGGCCGGCCCATGAAGTCAATCATCACCGGAGTTGGGCTGCTCGGTGTCTCGCAGGCCCTCCGCTTGGTCGAATGGTTCGTAACTACCGGTCAAGCCGGCGTCCATTGACCCCTTACCAGGCCCGGGACGCACGGCTTTGCGGTGTGTCCCTTCCCACTTTCAGCCCCGCAGCGTAAGAGGCTGGCTTTCTGCTCTTGGAGACGATGATGGCCCCCGCATTTCTCACTGGACTTTACGGTCTGCTCGTTGGAGCCGCGCCTTACATGGCGCTGGGCTGCTTTGTCGCAGCTACCGTATCCTTCCGGGGCGGCGGCGGAATCAACTTCGATTGGGGGGGCGGGTTCACCAAATGGATATTCTGGGGCATGGTATTCCTGTCTCTTCAGGCGATTCCCACAGTCCTAACCGCTGCTGGAATACCGCTACAGACCCCAGGAACAACCTCAACCTCAAGCCCATATCTTTCCGGCTTGTTGACCCTAGTCCAAAACTTTACGAGCAACTATCTCGTGAGCCATCTGGTCCCTGTCATTGGCGCTGCTCTGGTGCTCAAGGCACTGCTCGACAGCGCGGAGGGCAATTCGCCCATCCCCTCGCTGGTGTCCGCCTTGCTTGTTCTCTCCGTGCAGGCTCTTTGGACGATGGCAAAGTCCTGGAGCCTGTCCTCGGACCAGTACGGCGTGGCAGATGGGCTGATGAATCTTGTGAACTGGTTTGGGAGTAACGTCTGTCCGGTTGCAGGCGCATTGTGCATCATTGGCGCCGTGGTCAACTTCGTTCGCGGGAAGCCCTGGGGACAGCTCGCAATTACGTCCATGGCGATGATGTGTTTCTCAGGAATCTGGCTCTTGGTGAAGTCATGGGGATAAGGTCGCCACATCTGCCTCTTGCTCATGTCGTGCGGTTCTCAGCCGCGCTTTTGGCGTTTCTTGCGGTTCCTCTGTACGGGATCGCCCGTCTTCCCTTTTCTGAGGCCGCGAGGCTCCTTACGGGACTTTCCGTGCTCGCACTGTGCTGTGTGGGCACAGTTCTCCTCGCCTGGGGATTCATCCGGGATTGGGCCATGCGTGTCTCTGGAAATAGACGTTGGGGACATGCGTTCCTGGTCCTGCTTCTGGTTGATGTGATTGGAAGCCTGACCCTCGCTGGTCTCATGCGCAACGTGAACTTGGGAGCGCGGATTACGATACTTGCGATTCTCGGCATTTTCCTGTTTGGCGGAGCCTGGACGCTTGGCGATCTTCTCCAATGGCTGTGGCGCGTGACAGCACTTTCACAGGCCCCCTCGCGGCGGGCGCGCATCATCCGGACGCGCTCTCTTCATGGAGGTGTGTCTCGTGGGTAGCCTGAGTAGCGGCATCTCTTTCGATACCGCCTTGACCGCCATGGCGTCCTACCTCGGTAATGTGATCCTGCCGATTTGCGCCGGGCTGGCGCTGTGTATTGGCTTATACCAGCTTGCGCATCGCGCGCGGGCCGGCGAACGCTACCTGACCGCCGCTGTGGCCTGCCTGATGGCATCCGGCTTTGTTCGGTTGGCCGAGTACTTCTCCACCCAAAACAGCGGCCAGGACCAGTTCTTCTACGCGCTTCTGGGTCTTACTAACTGGGTCGCCAACGTCGTCATGCCGGTGTACGCCGCCGTCAATCTCATACGCGCCATTCTGAGCATGAGCAATGGCGGGATGTTCGAGTTCACGAGCATGGGCGGCAACACCGGTCGCCACGTCATTGTAGCGGTCGGCTGCCTTGCTGTTTCTGGCGGTCTCCGGCTGCTCGAATTTTTTGTAACGTCCGGCGCGGGAGGAATTCACTGATGCCGCTCAACGCAACTCCGATTTCTCGCAATCTACGAACCAACGTGCGCATGATGGGCCTGGAGGTCGAGGATCTCCTGACTGTTGGCATGACTGCGGTCGTCGCCCTCCTTCTCGGTCAATTCCTTTTCCCCCGCGACATGTTCGTCATGGGCCTGCCCATGAATTGGTTCTGCTTCCTTGTCGTTCTCATCATAGCGATACCAGGCTTGCTGATCTTCAAGTACGGCAAGCCGCGCGGGTATCTCAAAGACTTCCTGGGGTGGCATCTGAAGCCGCGCAGCTACAGCGCGCTGGATCGCGACCACAAGATAACAGGGCCGTACATTCTCGAAGACAATGATGTACCGCCAAAGCAGTCCAAAGGGGCAAAAAAGCGTGCCTGAGACAGTAGCCAAACACGAAAAGAGCAAGATGGCTCCCGCAGTATGCATGCTATTGCAAGTGCGCGATTTCCTCGATAACGTAATGGTCCGCATGGACGGCTCATACATTGCGGGATACAGGGTGCGAGGGGCGCTAACGTATTTTGGTTCGGAAGATGACCGCAATGACCTCAAGGCGCGGGTTGACGCCCTGCTCCGCACATGTCCTGAAGAGAGCATGCGCATCCAAATTCGCTATGAGGTCAACGACCAGCAAGGCGAGGCGCTCGACCAATACGAAGATGCTCGCCACACTGCACTTCCAGCCGCCCTCGCGCTTGAAGAAGAACGCGTCAAAGACTGGAGGCAGCGGGCAACCTCCGGCGAGTTCCTTACGCGCAGCCTGACCATGTACTTCATTTGGAGCCCGGAGGCCCACCGCCGGGTAATGGCCGCCGCCGGCACTCCCTGGTCGGGTGCGAAGAACGCCACGCAGTCCCTTTCGCCGTTAGCGAGGTCCTGCATAACCCGAGAACGGGCGCAACATGAAGCAATACTCGCTCAGTTTCAGTCCATTCTTCGCGGTATTGAATCCTCCATGGTGGCGGCAGAGTTCGAGCCTGTGCGCATGAGCCACGAGGAGATGTTCCTCGAAATCCAGACAACCATTTCGCCCTTCTGTCCTGTCCGCGCCAAACTTCGCAACAATCCGCTCTCAGCACGCTACATATCCGCCCGCGAGCAGTTGATGAATGCCGGGATAAAGGGCATGACCGAGAGCTATGTATGCATCGACAACCTGCTTTGGAGCGTAGTCACGATGAAGTCTCAGCCCGAGCAGACCTTCCCGGGCCTGATCCGCGAGTTGCAGACGTTGGGTTTTCCGCTCATTATCAGCACCAACATCTTCATTCCAAATCAGACCAAGGTTCTTGAGGTCTACAAGCGGCGGCACAAGAAGATGATCGCGGCGCAAGTAGACCACCGCGGCAACGCCCGGCTCGATATGAGCGCACATGTGGCTGCCGAGGATCTTGGAAACATCCAGGCGCGCATAATGAGCAGTTCCACCAAAGCCTGTCACGTCTCGTTGTCCGTTGCGTTTCGCACGTCGCTGCCGTTCACTACGACTGCGCAATTGTCGGAAGTTGAGCAACAGATAGCGGATCGCCGGGAACATGTTCTGCACGTGATCAGCCGCATGGACGGAGCAACAGGCCTGCCTGAAGCGGGGGGAGCGCAACTGAGGGCCCTCTTCAATACACTGCCAGGTCAACCCGACAAAGATCAGCGAGAGATGGAACTGCTGACCGCCCACGCGGCTGATCTGTCTCCGGTTGAAATGCCATGGAGCGGAACACCTCGTACGCCCATGATGTTGTTCCCCACTCCGTATAGGCAGCTCCTGCCTTTCAGCCCGTTCGACGCTTCGCTCGAGAACGCCAACGCGATCATTGCGGCTACTTCGGGCACTGGCAAAAGCATGCTGGTGCAAAAGATGCTATTGACGGCTGGCCGACAGGATGTGAAGGTTTCCATTCTTGAACGCGGCGACAGCTATTTGAACACAGTCAGGTACATGGGTGGCAAGATGATCACCATGTCGCTGGACTCGAAATGGACCATCAACCCGTTCGACTTCGAGCCGGGAGTAACGGAACTGACGAACGACCACCGCTCGTTTCTTATCAATCTCATTCGCCACATGATAGGCGATTCCGCCATGAGCGACGTCGAGATATTGAACAATGTGGTCGAGACCTCGATCCGCAATGCCTATGCGCGTGCGCGCATGCGCCCGGTGAGTATTCCCACGCTCAGCGACGTGCGGGACGAACTGGAAAACTACCTCGACAAGAATAAGGAAGAGATCGTGATGAGGGAGGCGCGCATAGCTGCCGTCAAATTGCGCGCCTGGGTTGACGACGGAATTTACGCGAATCTGTTCGACCGTCAGACCACGGTCGACATGAACATTCCATGGCTCTATTTCAACATCGAAAAGTTAAAAGACGATCCAAAGCTCGAAACGGCTATGAGCCTGTTGATCGCCTACGCCACGACCAAGCGTGCCGAAGGCGGAGGCGGCGCCCGCTGTATGACGATTCTTGACGAGTGTTGGGCACTGCTCCAATCCCCGAGCCTGGGTCCGGTGGTCGAACAGCTTTTCCGTACGGCACGCAAGCGTAATGCCTGCGTGTGGGGCATCAGCCAGGCGGTAGAGGATTTCACCGGCACGCCCGATAAGCCGAACCGGATAGGAGCTGCGATTCTGACGACGACGGCTATACGTCTGATAGGCCGGCAGAAGGGCAATATTGAGGTATTAAGCGAGTTTTTGCACCTGTCGCCCGCGGCCGTCGAACGCATCAAGAACCTGGGCATGACCGATAAGGGCCGGAGGAGCGAGTTCCTAATCTCAATTGGAGAGGACTCAGCAAGTACGCATAGCCTCTACATAGAGCTCACCCCCACTGAATATTGGCTTGCCACATCGTACCCGCGCGAGCGCCAGTATCGTACATGGTGGTTAAGCACCCAGACCAACCTGGAGTTTGGTGAGGCTATTCGCCTGGTTGCCGCCAAATATCCCAACGGACTCGCGCGACTACCGGAATTGCCGGAGGAGCGTTCCGGAGAGGTCAATCGTGCGACCGCTCCTCCAGACCCCGATTACATGCTTGTCTCTTCTGTAAAAGAGAACACTGGCCACGGAACGAAGCCCAAGCGGGCAACACCACGCGCCAGTACATTATCAATCTTTCCTGAACTTGCTGCGCTTACGGAGGCGCAATCATGACCTCTCGTTTCGTCAAAGACCCCAGTGCCGTAGCCCGCTATATCGCGAGGGCCACGAGCAGCTTGCCCGAGGATCCAGGCCACAAGGACCGCAACCCGCGGCGGCCGCGTGGTTCGTCGTTCACAATGGCCACAGCCGCCGCCCTGTTAGCGGGCGTGCTCTTGTTTACCCCGATTGTTGCGAGCCCTCAAGTACAAATCATCAAGACACTCAGTAATATGTCCGTCGGAGGGTTTCTGCTTGCGATACAGCGGTACTTCGGGCCCATGATGATGAGCTATAACAATGCGCCAATCCGTAGCGCTTCATTGTCGCAGACCTCTAACCTGGAAGGTTCCATGTACAGCGGCTCCGCATCTTCGATACAGCCTCAGTACGTCTCCGTATATGGATCTCAGCCCAAGGCCAATACAGTTCCAGCGGCATTTGCTAACCAGTCGGACATGGCGGACACGGCTGCGAACGAAGCTTTAGCGCTGGCCGCCAACTCCGACCAATTTGAACAGACAGTAAACACTACAGCAGCGACATTACAGCAAATGGCTGCCACACCGTCTTCGTCCGTCGCAAACGTGATTCAAGCCGAGTCCGCTGTGATGCAACTTCATTCCTATGCCGTGCAGCACCGCCTGCTTGCTTCCTTGCTGCGCCAACGCGCTACCCGCCTTGCTGCAGAAATGTCTAAGGCCAAGCAATCTGTAGCAGGCCACGGAACCTCAACCCAAACCTTGCAACAACTACTGAATGGAGGTCACTGATGCGTAGAGGAGTTGCTCAACGTACTATCTGGACGGCAGCCGGAGCCGTCCTGGTCCTTGTTATGTTAGCGCCGCAACCCAGCGCGGCGAGAGGTTCGCTCCCAAACCCACTTACCTTCGCCACACAGATCCTATCGCAAATGATGTCGCTCCAGACTCTGTTTCAGCACCCTATGAACAGCGCCACCTTGCCACAGACCAGAAATCTTGAACAGGTGTTACTCAGTGGGAGCACCACGAACATAGGTTCGGTCCAGAGCAACTACGGCAAGGTATATGGTACCCTGCCAGCCTCGACCGCCATACAATCCGATAGCCGCTTGGCAATGGATATGTCGGATGCACAAGCGCAGGCGGCACTGAAGAAAGC